>Ga0316223_1000913_pt1 | contig 31282 bp, 33 predicted proteins | sample TBH18009metaG_FD_206007 | JGI IMG/M metagenome (GOLD analysis project Ga0316223, IMG submission 206007) | Freshwater microbial communities from Trout Bog Lake, Wisconsin, USA - TBH18009 | ecosystem: Environmental > Aquatic > Freshwater > Lake > Hypolimnion/Profundal zone | place: USA: Wisconsin...
TTCTTATAGAAAAAACTTTATACCTAAATTTAAAATGGAGGATGACAAAGTGCAGCAAAAAAGTTAGTATGAAGTGGACTTCTCTTCTGGCGCAGGGGTGGACTAAAATACCTGGCGCACAACATTAACAAAGCATAAAGCTAATAAGACAAGTAATACTTGTATCTTATGTTTAATACCAATAACAGTTAATTATACAACAATCTGATGAAATTCAAAAATTGAGACGGTTTTTATTAACTTATCGTATGCAAAATATATTAAGAATTGTGACGTTATAGTGACAATTCTATAAATATCTTCTAAATAGCCTAAGTGCCCTTTATAAGATGCATTGTTTGTTTAGCATGCATACGGGGCGCGTAAAACTATGGTCACTAGCTTCTCTCAATAAATGTAGTCGGCAATTATTTACTCTCTTTTTGCTTGTTAGTTTGAGGTTCTTTTGTGTTTGGTGATTTAACCTCCCATACTTGAACTTTACTATCTATTATCGATAAATTGTTCGGAAGCGTCTACTCTAACGTATCTTGGAAACTGAGTAGCAACTAGATAGCTTGTAAAAGCTGATACTAATCCTGAAAACAAAAGGATAAATGCTAAGTTTTTCAAAAATCTCATGCTCTTTTGAGATAATACTGCATCAACCTCTGCCGCAAGTTGGTTACCAAACTGAGTTAGTTTTTGCTCTATAGTTATTTTCATGTTATCACTGGTATCGATTAATTGTTCTACGCACTGCGTTGTTGTAATTTCCAGCTTTTGTCTGTAGCCGTCAAAGTCTTTAGTTAATTTGTCTTGCAGAAGATTAAATTGATCGTTTATTTCTACAATTTTTGCATTATATATTACACCTACCTCGGTAGCTATTTTTGGTGCAATCATATCAATTATGTCTTGCATTTTTTGTGGAATCAGACAAAGTACTCTAGATTCATCGTTCATTTTAGACACAATCAACTCTTGCTGATTTAGAGATGTTTGCATTGCATCTAAAATTTTTTGAATCATGGCTTGCGATGCGCTTAAATTTCCAACTAAATGTTCAGTGACGGTATTGAGCGATCTGGTATTAAAGCTTAGATTATCATTGATTTGTTGCAATTCTTCTTGCTCTTTTTCGTCCGCGAATAAGTTTAAGACTTCTTGATTATTTTCTTTTTCTGCCATATTGCCTCCGTTAATATTTAATAATGCCGCTTTCTAAATTTAAATCACGCTCCTTCTTTTGCTCGGTTTCGCCTAAAGATTGAGAGCTACCGTGTTCCGAATCTTTCGGGTCATCCGATTCATCTAGCTCGTTATTTTCCTCATCTATATCCGCGATATCTTGCTTTGAATCTTGTGTTTGAAGCTCTGTTGTAAGATTTTCACTTTGTACAAATCCTGCATTTTTATTCGGTAGTTTTACTTCGGGAACCTGTAATTTTGCAACACGAACTTGCGGCTCTGGTAGCAGAACAAAGCACTCACCTACCGCAAGACCTGCAAGGTCGCTATACTCAACTAAATCTTTTTGTTGCTGCTGCTCGCTGTAGCTTACACCGTCACGAAACTCATGCGCGCCGAAAGAAGTATTTTTTTGTTGTCGATAGATAGTCTCCCGACCGCAGATACTACTTACCGTTTTAGCAATTGCAGGCTCATTATTTCTAAAGAAAAAGTTTGTACCGAATTGGCCGAAAATAGTAGAGCCTTCATACTGCCCGTAATTAGAATAAAGCTGGTTTAGAGATTGAAGACCGCTAAGTACGCATGCTCCATATTTCCTACCCTCCGCCATTAAGGTCGGTAAGCTCGGTAATTTACCGAGAGCCGACAGCTCGTCGATAACAAACCATATTCTCCTATCTTCTTTTATTCCTATATCAAGTAGCCGAGAGAACGCCAGTTCCGATATACAAGCGATAAGAGCGAGAGTTAATTCTCTAGAGCTTGGTTTAGTTGCTAAAAATAACCAGTTGCCTGCGCCTTGATCTATATTTTTAAAATGTTCTTTTAAAGAAAAGCTATTGTCTAGTGTGTTATTACGCAAGTAACTTAATGGCTTAGCATTAGTTGCTAACACCGAGAGGATAGAGCTTGCCGTAGTTTTATTGTCTGATTCTAAATATCTAGATGCATCGGTATTTTTCAATTTAGTTTGTAGGATCCCGAGCGAGCTACCTCTCACTAATGAGCATAATTGCTCTATCCGCAAATCTCCTGTTGATCTTTGGTAATCCGTGCATGCAATAAATAGGCTTTCCGCCGATTGTTCCCAAAAAGGATCTGAGCTATGTCCAATTCTTTTACGATTAAAGCCGAACAATATTTTAGCAAATCTCTCTAACTCCTCTAAGCTGTTACAGTCACTCCAAAAGTCCCATGACTTAGCTCTCTTATCAAAAGGATTAAAGATAATATCGCCTCGAGATTGGTTGTAATATTTAGCAATCATCTCTCCGGTCTGATCGATGATTATTGCAGGTTGCTTCTTTTTCTCTACTTGCGGCAAAATATTATGGATCAGATTAGTTTTGCCGCAGCCTGTAGAGCCTGTTACTAAGAAATGTTTGGTCTCACTATCTTTGACGAGCGGCATAGCTCCGATATAAAAATGACCAGCTTTATTGATGCTTTTTAGTATACTACTCGCTTCTCTTGCCGATAATATTCTACCGCTGCCTTCTTTTTTCTTCTCTGATTTTACATCCCTGCCGAATCTTGACCAAAGTAGATATATAAGCAGAAATATTCCGCACATAACCAGAGCGGTAAAAACTAATCGTACTTTAAGAAAATCCCACACTTCTAGATAAGCGGCTCTATAGAAGTTTGACTTGATTATTTTACGCGGATCGAGATCCCTTGCATCTAAACCCTTTTTTGAATGAGCATCTATCGTAGTATAATAATATTTAGCTCTAGGGTTAATAGTTTGTCTAATTCCACGACTAGCATCATCAAAACCGTCGGCAAGCAGTGCTTTCTGATAAGTCATAGCTGCTTTTAAATCTAAGATTTGCAACGGTTTATACGAAATAAACCCAACTATTGCTAAACTAACTAATAATGAAGTCATAAAGGAGCGGTGTAGCACCTGAAAGAACATACGTAGTTTATGGAGGAATATCTGTCCACCGCCGGTAAAATCATTTAACATATTATTTATTTACCTCTTGTAAATTTTGTCATTTTCTAAATACTCGTCCTTGATTAGCAGACTTTCTTGCAAGCCAGTTTTGTAAATAACTATGGGCGATGTTGTTATCTTGGATAATTAGAACGTTTTCAACATTGCGCTTTGCGGCAGATACGGTGAAGTTGAAAGAGCCGGTCACGACGGTGTAAAGATCGGCTATAATAATTTTATTATGAGCAATGCCCGATACCGTATCGATTCCGACTTCAATACCTGCTTGTCTTAACTCTTCTATTTTCGAGTATTTTTGCGCAAGGTTGCTGCGGTCGAGTAAAATTCTAACTTCTACGCCTCGTCCTTTTGCCTTGATTAAAGAGCCGATGATATCAGGGTGAGTAAGACCGTAGGCCTGCATATAGATAGTATTTTTTGCTTGATCGATAACGTTCGTAATAAGACGTGCGCAATTTGAGGACGGAGTAAAACAGAGATCTATTTTAGGAGAGGTAATGACCCGTAACGTTTCAACTTTCTTACTATTATTACCGTAAGTGTTTTCTAAATTATGCTTGGGCTCTAATTGACTTCGATATCCTAACTCTTCAAGCTGATGCCTGATAATCACATTAATTTCATCACGGTAGCTAGCACCGATAGCTATCCCAAAAACTAATACTAGTAGTGATTTAATAATTTTATTCATGATCCGATACCTAGCCATGAAATTAAAACTTTGCGCGAATATTTAATGTGGTACTGAGGATTTGCGCTATGATAATGACGTACCGCCTTGTTCCAAGATCCGTGTTTCTTATAAAGCCCCGTTAAAAACTTTGCCGCATATTCAAGATTATTTTTTGGCTCAAGCATCTCGGAAATAGAGCTAAAATGCTTGCCGTGCCAATATAGGTTAATTTGTGCAAGACCCAGATCAATATTAGTAACCCCTTCATCTTGATAAAGCTTGACTATACGAGCCGCCTCTTCTTTTGAGCCGGCAAAGATTGTTTTACCTGAAATATTGAGAGCATAGGGTTTATTGCCCGATTCTACGCTTGCTATCGACTTAAGCAACCCGCTTGGAATAGCGTAGTCTTGCTCTGTTTTATCGATTAACTCATCTAAATCTTGCGCAAAACAACTTATGAAAGAGAAATTAACCATCAATATTGCTAGCAATAATCTTATTGTTTTGCGTACATCCTTAAATCTTGGTACAATACAAGAAAGAATTTGATATTTTAAAATATGGATGAGGCTAATTATGGGCTTTATTAAATCACGGCTAAATAAGGATAATTTTTGGAATCTGATGTTTTTAGTCGCTACGGCTTCAGGTATTATGTTTAGTGAATGGCTTATGGCTATACCTGAGGTAAGTTTAGTAGGATTACTTACGCTAATTACCTCTTTAACCTTTGTGCCTTGGTTGATGATTTCTCTTAACTCTGTTTCTTGGGTCGGCGGTAAAGTTTTTGTTAATAAACAAGGGCAAGTAACTAATACTAAATCTCTGAAATGGTTACTACTAGTATTTCCTGCTATTGCAGGCAGCATAGTTGTAGTTCCCGATTTTTTGGAAATTCTATTCTCTAGCGATGCTCTAGACAGGTTTATTATTACCCTAGTATTTACAAGCTTTCTCATAGCTCCTGTTTTGTTTTTTATATTAATCAATTGTCCAATCTCAATTTTGTTTAATAGAAATAGTTATCGTCCTTCCGTCAACGGTATGAAGTTTCAGCAAGAAAGTATTTATAGCACCTTAAATAATAAGAGATCTTTGGAATCACCAAGTTTTCTTGAGAAAACTATGTCTCCGCGTTATTCTCATTATTCCTTTAATATAAATAACTCTTCAAATCGGTATCGGTAGTCATCAATTTTCTAATCTTTCTTACGAAGAATTTGTCCTGCTTTTTGTATTGAACCGTTATCAGCTTTACTTATATGAGTTATGGTACTCCTTCCATCTGCAGGATCGATTGTTGACGGATTAGTTTCTCCGCCGATACCAAAGAACTTACCAGTTTTATCCTGACCTATTCTATTTTTTTCAAGATGATTAATTTTTTGTTGTCTTATGGTTTCTTGTAACTCATGCTCGGATCTTGCTTCAGCAATTTTTGTTTGATTACCTTGGATAACCGTATTAACCTTTTGTTCTAAACCGCTACTATCTAAATGTTTGGTATCCGTTTTTAAACCGCTATTTTCAGCGAGTTCTTTTACACCTTCGGTAGGATCGGTATTAATAGATTTCTGATGCTTGGTACTAAAATTATTTAGTGATTGCAAGGCACTCTCGCCTGACACCGATTCTTTACCTCTATTTACTTGCGATAGTACATTATTTGCAGGATGATTCTCCATGTTTCTACGAATCTGAGCTACTCTAGGATCGTCATTCTCTATCATATTATGAGCATCTTTAGTCGATACTCCTAAAGCCTTGGAAACCTTTGATTCCAATTGATGGAAGTTGTCCTTCTCCCAAGATGAATCTTTGGATTGGCCATGACTCAAAGTATTACTATAGTGAACTGCCTGCTCTTGTCTCATAGCAATTGATTGCTCCAAGCTTTGTTGCTTCTCAAAGTTTTTCCTTAAATCTTCGCTATAACTAGTATCAAGATTATTGGTCTTGGCAAATTCCTCGGAAGACAAGGCTTTTGCCACATTGGTATAATTAATCGATGCGTTTTTATCGCGGCCGATTTGATTGTCGTCGGTAAACAATTGAGCACTTGAATTACTTAATTTAGCACTACCGCTTAGACTACCAGAAATACTTGCGGATGCTCCTGCGCCCCCAACACCGCTGCCTATGCCGAGACTTCCTCCTAATGATATATCGCCGCTACCAGCAAGTTCCTGTCCATGAGCATAATCGTATCTTTGATCCATATGTCTAGTTAGACTAACTGCTTCCCTCACCTCTTCGGCGTTATCACCTAAGGTGCTATAATCGATTTTATGACCTGAGCTCTCGGCCGCTGCTATGCGCTTGATATAATCCGCCGAAGTAGTTTCTGCGCTTCTTTCATTTTCGCTATAAGCTCGCTGATCGGAAGCAAGCATTGATTGATTTTCCGAGAAAGCTTGTTGTAACTGAGTGCTAACCGATTCTCTTGCTGCAACTTTTGTACTACCGCCAGACATTGTAAACCCCACGCCGCTTTGAAATAAAGTATTTCCGTTGCCCGTAACTTTCTCCATAGTCCCGTCCGTATGTTGGTATGAACTAGCACCCGAGGCATACGACTCGTTCCAGTCGGTCTTAAATCCGCCTTGGTTGTATTGTTGCCTGTTACCGACCGAATAATTATCAAAGCTCTTGTTATTTGTCACGGATTCATTAGCGGCTTGGCTTGCGGCCGACTGACTTGCTCCGGTGATCGTACCTGCTAAATGGATAAATCCCCCTACTCCACCTTGAATAATATTAAAGGCTAAAAACGGTATTGCCATTTGTAAGCCCGATGCTACCGCAACTATTTTGTCGGTATAATTACCTATTTGACTCATAGTGCTAAAACTGACTATTTGATCGGCAATACCGAGTAAACTAGTGCTGCTATAGATATCGATAAACATGTTAAGCACGGCATTGAGCGGCGCCCATAATTGGAAAGATGCTACTAGCGTTAGGTACCTAAGGTATCTATTCCAACCGCCGCTCATAATCAGCATCGGAAACATAAATATAAATGAGCTATATACCAATCCTTTAAGTACCGACATTAAGATAGGCAAATAAGTACCTGCTAAATCCCCTGCAATCCGCCAGTTTGATTCTTGCGTAGCCGATGCTCTTGCATACCCGTAATCGTCGGAGTAGTTTTTAATAGCATTCATCATCATTTGCTGGCGGATTAGGTTTTCCGCTCCCGCGTTGCTACCGACATAACTCTTAAACGATAATTCTATATTCTTTTTAAAATTAGAATTTAGTCTCTCAAAAGTCCTTAAGACATAGGTAGTATGCCCCGCTTCGGCAATGTCGCTACCTCTGGATTTTTTCTCTAAGGATTCAATCTCAAGTCTAAATGCAGGCTCTATTACTTTATCTGCCGCCTCTTTACAAGACATTAGGCTTCTGGTTTTACCGATTCTTACGCTAGTTTGCCTTAAAGTCGAGGCATTTGCTTTTACCAAACCCCAAATATCATCCGTCGTAAGTAATTCCTCAGGGGTGTAATGATAACCGATCATTGCATCTAACATTACACATCTATCAATGAAGTTACTCATATTCTCCAGAAACTCAGGAGATCTGATGCGCCAGTTTCTTGACTCCTGTACCAACCTTGCGCCGAATACCATACCGTAATCACGATAATTAGTATTATTCATGTTAAACGCCTGCTCAAAACCGCCAGTTAGTAAATCACCGAAACCTTCTAACATTCCGACTGGCAAAGCAAAACCTAAAGGCAAATTATCGACCTTTTCCCTTTTTTTGGAAACGTGATCGTAAATCATCATATCGGCTCTCGGCAGTAGCATGAAATATATCATTGCCACCATCCCTATTACTTTTCCCAAATGCACTTTATAACCAGTCGATCCCGCATAAGACATACGCAGTGCGTAATAACCTACGCAAGACATAGTCATAACCAACATTACAGCCTGACCGAAATTATGATTCATCAGCATCGCTATGGCATTTAGGACATAAAACATGCTATCTATGTGACCGTATGTGTGTATTGTTAAATCCATTTTTTAATCTCTTGTTAGATTTTTACTTTATTCGTATTTGTTGTTATTCTTGTTTTTCTTATAATTTTAACCTTGAGTATTATATTCAAGGAATCTACCGAACCCCGCTTTAAACGATCTTTGCTGCAATACTAGTCTTTCCTTGTATTGCATCATTACCTGAAGGCGTTTAAAGGCGGAAAACTTGGAATCAGTGATAAATCTTCGAACGTCTGTTACCTGAGCGGTAAAATTCTTAATTACTGTATCGTCTAATTGGGCGTATTCAAGAGCGGCTACCGCTGCTGCGGCCTGATTAGTCATTTGCATCAGAAAATTAGTAACTACGTCGTAAGAGACTACTTCCAGAAATTCCTGCATTCTAACGATCATATCGTTACTATTAATAACATCCTTCCCCTTTTCGCTTTTCCCCTTATGAATAATTTCCATCTCGATAAGCTGAACTATCGGAATAGAAGAAAAGGCTATTACCGCCTCTTCTTCATCTGTAAAAGCTCCTTTGCCCTCAAAGATCTTAGGAATCATGCCTTCAAGAATCCTGCTAATATTGCCGAAAATAGTATCGTTTTCTCCGAGTATTGTTTCTACTTCAGTTGGATTTAAACATTTTTGATTTTCGTCACATTGATAAAGATTGACCTTACCCGATTTTTTATGAACACCGATATATTGCTCTAAAAGATCATTATTTAGAACCAATGACGGCTTATTGTTAAAATGAAAACTACCGTCAATTTTGCGCCCGATGATTGTACCGCTAATAGACATAATTAATTCTTTAAAATCAAGATCGCCGCCACTACCTTTACCTAGTGCTTTCCACACCAGATTAAATTCATTACCGAGCAAGGATTTAAGCTCATCTTCATCTCCTGCCTCACCGTGACGATCCGGATTGCTTTTGCATTTATCACTTGCCTCATACATATCTTTATTTGACTTACCGATGTTGCCCTTCATTAAGCATTTTTGCTGATCACCGGCATTAAGCATTGAAAAAGCTCCTTTAGCTAAAGCCTGTGCCCCTGCACATTGATCCATCATCATACCGTTAATATCTCTTGCAACCGTTTCCATATAAGACATGATATCTTCACACTGAGGACATGCCGATTTAATCAACATCTTCACGGCATAAGCCCCCGCCGCCGTTCCCATGTTTTTAAAAAACTGGGTAAATTCCCTGCTTGAGATATAAGATAGTCCGCCGAACCTAAAATCGGCAGAACCGGTACAAGCGTCATAAGCAAATTTAGGAGTTTGAATAGTTAGCGGTTGCAGCGTTTTGGGTCTAGGTGCTCTTAGGATCACAGAGCCTCCGGTCATATAGCCGCCTTGCTGATCATTGATGATTGCCGCTTTATTTACGTTACTCATACTTCCCGAGGGGGCGGCGTATTTCATGAGCTTGTCAATGCCGCTTGCAAAAGAGGTGTGACTACCGAAAGCTACGATGATTAAAGTAAAAACCTTAAGTAAGAGTGATCTATTTTTCATTTTGCAATAATTTCTGATATTAATTTAGTACCTACTTGCTCTTTGTTCCGGGTTCCCTCTAGATACTTAGCGGCAAGTAGACTATATTCCTCAAGCTCCGATGCACTTACATAACCCCTGATTAACTCAAATGCCGTTTTAGAATCATGGCTTACAGCAATTACGGTAGGAAAAGCGGTAATACCGAGGCGCGTCGCAAGCTCCGGAGCATTTGCGGTCTTAAAATACTCGTGCTTGCTACCAGTCGCACTAATAGCGTCAATATGAAAGCCGTATTGCTCACCGAAGTTTTTAAGTACCGGTGATAGAAGTGCGCAATATTTACAAGAGTCGCTAAAGAATAATACTAGATCAAAGTCTTTCGCTAACGCCTTGATCTTCTGCGTATTCTGTTCTTCCTGCATAGCCCTCTTTGCTTTCACGCCGTGGACATTTACCGGGTTATTAATCAGGTCACGCTGTTCAGGATAAAGTAGATTTGCCATGTCCCAAGCTTCGTGTAAGTCATCGGCTTGATCCCACATTTGTTTTTCCTTATCTCGGTAAGCTTTGACGTTTTCAGGTGATGGGCGAGCTAACATCATGAACTTTAATTCCTCAAGTTCTTTGGCAAATTGTTCAATTTCTTCTTTAGCCTCAAGTGGAGTGATGTCGGAAGCTTGGTTGTTTTGATTACGAGGACTATCGGCAGGAGCTTTTTCCTTGTTTTCAAACCAAAACCACCCACGATAACGCTGTTCGAAGAAATTCTGATTAGCGTGAGCATTCACGGCTAAAAACTGTAAGAAGATAAATAAGACAGCTAATGTTCTATTTTGCATATTATTTCAACGACCCCACGAGTTCTCTAGAACCTGGACTTCATACTTCAAATCCCTTACCACATAGCTTTGGTTTGCTACTTTAGTCCATTCTGCACCTAGACCGTGATATTTGTATAAATAGTTACCCTCGCGATTCCAATATTCGATCCTTCTCTGATACTCTTTTTCTGCCGCAATTAACTCTATTCTCTTTTTAGCTAATAGCTCACGACCTGCGACTACCCTAACTCTTTCCATTTCTAGAGCAGCCAATCTTTCACGCTCTATTGCTGCAAGTCTCTCCTGCTCTAAACGCTCTCTTTCTAATTGCGCTAAACGCTCTTGTTCTAGTCTTTCAAGTTCTAATTGTGCTAATCTCTCTCGCTCTTGTCGTTCTGCCTCTAATCTTCTTTCCTCGTCTGCTTCCCATGAGTCATCCTTAACATCGGCATTCCAGCCGGTCATATTGTTCTTTTTATTATTTGGGTTACCGTCATATTTTCTAACATTAGGTAGAGAGGAATTTACTCTGGAGCTGATATCTCCTACTTTCGGTATCTTCATTCGCTTTAAAATATCTTGAAAGAACTCGCTGAAATCCATTTTGTCAAAATCCAGCTGCATAATTTCAGCAAGAGTAAGACCTCTGCAATCAGTTCTACCACCACTGCCAAAGTTGATGCCTAGCTGTTTTCTACCCTCTACCTGTATTACCTTATTAAGCAGAGACCCGAAGCAGCAATAATGATGCTTAACTACGGTAGTAATACCCATTGTCTGTTTATTTTGCTTACCTACATAAACACATAAGTTCTTTTGACGTTTATCGACTAAATCTATTTCATCCTTGGTACACTTTGCTCCTAAGTTTTTCCCCCAACCTTTTAAGCTAGTAGAGCAGCAATTGGTATAACTTGTTGCCTTCTTGCTGCAACTCTGGCCAAACCCTGCAAATAGTTTAAAATTAAGATCAAGTGCTCCTTTCATCTCGCTTACCGCATATAGTTTTGATACCGAATCCATCATGTCGCCGTCGGTTAAATAACTTTTATCGACGCAGTTGCCGTCAATACACGGCACTCCCTTACATACAAGTCTTTCTTTGCCTTCTTTTTCAACAAGTCCAATTCTCACCATTTCCTTGTCGATAGTTACCGGCTCCCAGCTTTTACAAGAAAACTCCTTTTGCAAGTTAACGCAATTACCGTAATTATCTCGAAGCAAGCACGGTAAATCCGCTACCGCGTAACAATGACTGAATTTCCGACAATCATCTCTGCTCGGATAGTTACAAGTTTTATAATATGACCACTCCCAGCAATCTTTAGTTACGGAAAACCCGTCGACAATTCTTGTACCGCTACTTACACAAGTTTTTACGGCATCACTGCACGAATAACTTGAGGTAAAACGATTACCCGCCCCGGCATGACCAATGCTTTGAGTAGCTAAAACAATGATTACTATTGTAGAACTTATAAATTTTCTCATTGCAACCTGCATACCTCGTTCCAGTCTTCGCTCCATACTTCACACACAGGGTAGGTATCACGATAATAGTAGGTAAACTCATACTCATTCCATGCAACACGCCATCTGCAACCTACGGGATTAATAGAGCTACCGTCATCTACGCCTCTCCCGCCGGGTGGAAAACCTACATCCTCTCGGATCTGCTCTAGTTGTACTCCGAGTTTTATAGCAAGATAAAGATGGGCATCGGCAATGATTGCGGCCGGATCATTGCGCCAAGGCGAATCAATCTGGTATTCACCCCAGCCTTTAGGATGATAAGGAGTAATATGCCATCCCCATCTTTTGTTCTTCCATTTAACCGCATATCCCCAGTTTCCTTTCTCATGATGCAGAGCATGTCCGGGTAATTTAATGGTTTTGTGTTGCCACTCACCGTACCTTAAGCCTGTTTTGCTGCATTTTAAGGTAACGGTGTCATTGCAGTTATAACGATTGCGCAACTCTTCGCAAGATTGCCTGTTGTAAGTAACGTCTTTAAAATATTCTTTTTTAATCTCTAGGGCATATTCAGGCTCTAGCTCTTTGTCTCCTTTAACCGTTTTGCAATCGATATCAAGATCGCGCAGACCTTCAATTAATCGAGACGTTAGTTTTTCATTAGCATCCGCAATTTTATCAATATCCTTTTTATGGTTGAGAATCTTGGGGTCGGTATAATCAATCTCCAAAGAATCGTAATAAGCGTTTTCCTCTTTGGCTCTCTCCTCTTGCCCTCTACTTTCTAAACTATTGGCGTTAATAGAATTTAGCTCCGATGTTTTGCTCTCTAACTCACTTTCATTTACTTCTAAGGCTTGCAGGGCACCTTTACCCGTTACTCCTTGCTCCGATTGACTCTTTGAGTTTTTAAGGAATTTATCCAATCCTTGCCTATCTTCTATTTCAGACTGAAAAAGATTGCTAATATCGTTCTTATTAGTCTGATGCCTATTTGCATCCGCTCTGCTACTTGTGACTATGATGATCAGCATTAATACAATTTGCAAAAATACATTAACGCTAAAGAGGTTCATCTTTGGCAGTCTTTTTGCCGTAAAATTATTTAAAGTACTAATCATTTAAATACCCCAAGGCTTGCACTTTTAATTCTCCCGACTTGCTAAACTCCTCCAGAGAATACTTAACACCTACGTTACCTACCATTTTATCGAACTGGAAGATGGCGGTCTGATTCGGGTGATAATCATCTTCTTTAGATAATACGATAGTCGGCACGGATACGACTTTGAATCTCTCATACGCTTCATCGTCTATCTGTATGTTTGCCGCTATATCTTGTAAATTGCCGTTATTTCCGGTTAAATCTATAACAAATTTTGTTAATTCTTTAAAACTCCCTTGCGGCAATCCTTTTAATACCAAGACTCCGCCGTATTTATTTGCCTCCTGAAGATAACTTTTTAGCAAGGGTTTTGGCATTGAGGTGCTAACAAAGATATAAAGTCCTGCAAATTGCCTCTCTCTTTCTTCGTCGCTATTAGATTTAAAATCGGTTTTTATTTCTAGCTGCTCTTGGCTCTCAAATTTACTTTTTAAATTTTGCCACATCATATCAATACTGCTACTTGTTAAACCCTCTGCCCATTGCCTATCTTCTTCCGAAACTTGCCGAATCAATGCGGTGCTTGAGTCGCCCTTATTACATACGGCATTATCACACGCTATAACTGCGCTTGCTTGCGCAATGCCTAAAATTAGTAAAACTATAATTGTTAAATTAAAACGCACAGCAATTGACCTTCCTGAAAATTAAATAACCGAAATCCTGGCCGTCATACGGAAACTCCTTAAACGAAGAGTAAATCATGTCCGATAAACCGAGCGGAAAGCATCCTATGCCGCTTGAAGTAGACTTGGGATTAACCATCTGTAACTTGTACTGACTTTTCTTGATTTTCATCGCTCTTGATTTACGGCATAGCTTTCCTCCGCCCGTAAGAGACGTGTTCTGATCGGTAGAAGTTTCTTGAGCAAGTCCCAGACGGTGCATTTTAGCAATGATTCTTGTAGCGTAGAGACTACTTGACTGGATACCGCCGACGTTATCTGCATTAGCTCCCGAAAACGGATAAATATTCCCCCAGCAACCTGCGCACCAAAACATCTCGTCTCTGGGTAGATGTACTGTAGAAGCGGCACAATCTATTACACATGCGGCTTGTGCTATACTGTTTCCGAACAAAAATACTTCCGGATTAAGTAAAGTTTGTAGTTTTTCATCATTCCAAGTAACGTCAAGCTCAGATATATAAGCTATATCAAAGGTAGATTGCTCCAAACAGATAAAATCAGTGATTAGTTCAAGCCAATAAATAAGAGGATAAACATAATAATGTACGTGATAAAATGAGCGATGAGAATGATGATCGCCGTAACCTCTGGCGTAACTACTAACTTTGTTTAAATTCCCGCTTGCGATTTGCAACCCGCCTAAATTAACCATACAATAAGGCGTTCTGGTAATATCAACAAGGCGTACTGGCTCCCAAAATCCGATAGCAATTCCCGGAATCGGAACATTAGCTTTGGTACACAGACAAAGTGGAGAGCTTGGGTTTTTTGTGTCTCTTTTTTTAGGGACGCTGCCCTTACCGATATTAAAGCCGCCGATAGAAATCGGTAGCAAACATGACCAGCAAACATCCGTTATAGGGTTGACAAATTTTCCTTGGCAAGTACTCCCATAGCTTGACAGAGGTAAGAAAATTACCATAATCAAACTTGCGATGATTCTTTGATAGCTCATCCAACCTTTGGCGATCATCCTCCAAGATACCTCGCCAAAGGTTAAATCCTTTGTGTTATTCATTTTAATTCGATCATTATGTTATTGTATTTAAAAATTTTTCTCTCATTGTTTTTCTTGATCACCGCAGGTAGCTTAGCACTTGTCTTTATTACTTTATTAAAACTATATTCTCTCATTCGTAAAAAATTTCTCTAAATTCTTAACATCTATTTTTGAGCCGATAACAAGGCAATTATCTTGTAGTTCCTTAACTACAAGATTTGTATTCGGTACAATAAAATTCCGACTTTTAAAAATATATCTATCCCCTACTTGCTTATCTAAAAATAATCCGGCGCCGGCAAAAGCTAGTATAAGGCTATCAATATTCCCTTGAAATTCTCCCGCTCCATAGCGTACTAATTCTTTAAATGATTTAGAGTGAAATATCTTCTGATAAAAATACGTGATGAATATTGCAATAAAAAAAATAGATAATGATACTGCTCCGTTTGGAGTAGGAGTAATGACAAATAATATAATGATAGTAAGTACTATCGCGTCTATTGCGACTTTATCTAACTTTTGTCTAGAATGGAAAATTGATAACCCGTATTGCCTCTCAAGATCAGACAAATAGCTAAATGTCTTATTATCGTTATTCATTTTCTTTTTATTCATGTCGATCGTCTTTTTACTATTAATTATACGCTTTTTATTTTTTGCCTGAGTTAAGACATATTTCTGATCTACGTTATTATCCTTAATCATCTTATCTGCTCTCATCTTGGTATTTTCCTCCGATATTAATTTCCATAACCTTCTAAAACTTTATTTCTTGAAATTTGCCTACCCTTCTAATATTATTTCCTGACTCAAACAATCAACAATTTTATTAATGAAGTACTTTAATAAATCAGCTCTATTTTTAGTTACTTTGTGTTGCCTTGTTTTTACTTCAATTCCTGCTTTTGCTATTGATATCACTAATCGCAGAGAAGTGTTTTTAGAATATTTTTGGCAACTCATCTCTATATGGTTAATAATCTGTTTTTTTGTTTTTTTAACCTCTTCCGGTAATAGAGAACGAAAAAAGTCTGCTGTTGTTTTTGTCTGCATCGGTGTCATAGGTATTTTCTGTTTGACTCGTTATTAATTATCTAAAATACAAAATTTCTCGCTACTATCGGTAGATATTAGCTCGTCTTTCAGGATTGTATCAGCTAGTACAACACAATAGTTACCGTGATCCTTAATTATATATTCATAGTTTAAGATCGCCCATTTATTGATATGAAAATAATAAATATTCCCCTTGTTTCTCTCTAACTTTAGCCCTACTACGTAGAGGATTTTCATTAATTTAGAAATATCTCCTGCAAACTTTATTTCATAGCACGTATTTCCAATTGATAATTTTAATATATATCTAAAAAATATCGTAAAAAGTATCAATGCCATAAATGATGCTATCAGCAGAACTGAAGAGGCATCAGATTGCCACCCGCCGATCACCCCGAAAAAATAAATCATTACGCTTGAAGACAGGAAAATTTTAATCCCTGTTTCCCATACCTTAAACCAAGAATATATCGAACCCCTTAGTATTTTTCTTAAATAGTCGGTCATCACTAAAGCAGGTGGTATTAAAAATATAGCAATCTCCGATCTCCACCCGCTCAAATCAAAAAGATAACAAAATACGATTAAAGAAATTCCAAAAGCTAGAAGTACTAATTCGGCTATTTTTCTAGTCATACCGCATACAAATCCAGAGTTCTTGTTACTATTATTTTTTATGTTTAATTTCATATTATCTATTTTCCTCCGATATTAATTTCCGTGACTTTCAAATACTTACCGTCTTGCTCTACTATTGCAGGCACATGGGCAATATTGAACCTGCTCGTGAGTTCGCCGAATTGGTCAAAATATACGGGGTGACCCACTTCGCTCTCTAGCTCAAGCGGCTTTCCTCCCGTTAGGATTATTTTAGTATCCGAGGTAAGAGCTTGCTCATCTTTGTCTTTATTTTGATATTTTGCGTTTTGCACTAACTCCTCTTCGTTGTCATCAAACACTTTATTTGCTTTAAGGTAATTATCTTTGACCCAAGCTATTTGAGATGAATCTCGCCCGTCAATAAACACTATCCTACCGTTCCATTCCATATGATCTAATGGATTCACCGTCGTTCCCATTGCATATAACAACTTGCCGCAAGGTAGGAATACGTCCTGATCTAAAACGTAACTCGGATCAAAGCTATGACTAATAGTTTTTGTTGCTCTAGTTATACCGAGAATAGCCGTCGGCTCTTCTACTCTCTTTCTTGCTAAATCTTGCATCTTTTTCTCATGCTCCTCTAGATTTACTCCCTTTAATTTACGCTGCATCATGGCAACAAAACCTTCTTCCTTGATCTCAAAAGTAGTTCCCTGCTTACCGAAATCCTTGGCAAGAACGGTATTACTTAAAGACCAAACTATAAGTATTAATAAGCCCTTAATTTGTCGGGTAGAAACATTCACTGTTAAGCTAGAATTAATACATTGCATAACATATCCTCGGCGTTGGTAATGGATTGGCAACCAAGACAAAACCAACTGAGGCTCTATTATAGAATAGCCCGCTCTCCACATCATATGACTCATAGACAAAATGCGGCGATAATCTTTCTCTTTGAAAATCAGGGTGAATATTTTTAGCTAGCATGGCCACACTCATCTAAAATACTTGCCACATCAGCTTCTAGATTTTCAAAGTCAGTCATTTCGATAACTATTAGGTTTGCGGATCTTCTATCGCTGCCAGTTGGTACAGAGGTAAACGGATTAATTAAAACAGGATTGCTCGGATTGAATTCAATATAATAACCGTCAAGTACCTGGCACAAGTGCCAAAAATTCTTGCCATAATCAAAGACCACCACCTTGCCTTCAACGCTAAAAGTAGCCAATATCATTTCTTGTATTAATATATTTTTACCGCTTCCCGCACCTCCTGCAATATACACATTGTAGTTGCAGTTGTAGCTGTCTTGAGATCGAACGTTATATTTTATATCACGATGCACAACAATTCCCCGCTTATTCATTTGTTACCTCTTGTTATTCGGTTAATTTGTTAAATTGTTTTTGGTTGATTGTAGATTTATAAAATCTATGTACGCAAAACAACCATACGAAGCATAATAAAGCCGCGAACAAAACGTACCCCGAATATGCCGATATATAACAAAACAATAGAGTAAGTAACCCTCTGGACGTTTCGGTCGCTAAAATATAATTCTTACGTAAATAAAGAATAGTACTCGTTATAATCGCCGTGCTAGGAACAAATAACATTACCGTAAATAAGACGGCTACTTTCATAAATTCTCCGCCGCGGGTAATCTCGTTTATGCAATCCTTAAAAAAATCAAACAAGCTACCTGCCCCGCCTTCTTGCGGTGCTACAAAAACACACGCGTAAAGAATACATAAATGTGCTACGCTACAAAAGGCTAAGGTTAATTGCCTGTATGTCCCTAGTTTTTGTTGTTGTTGATTTAAAATCGCTTTAAACATTCTTACCTACTATTTTTTGTTGTCTTGCACCGTGCGGGCAGCTTTTATTTCCGCAAACATTTGATCGACTTTATCTTGATATCCCGATCTTACTGCGCTTATGCTAAAAGAAAATACTATGATCGCAAGAATCAGCTCCTTAGTCAGCCGATTCTTTACTTTGTCTTGAGCATCGTTTTTATTACCTTGCTCGACATCGTTTTCATTATCGTACCTAAATCTAATCATTGCGTGCCTTCTCCAGGGTTTTATTTTCTTTTTGTAATTCGCTAATAATTTTTGCATGTATCTCGCTACTTATTGATCTGACATTCTCGCCCTTTACGCTACTCATACTATATATCACTAGGTTTTTGCCGTTTTGGTAAGTTTTCGGCAAACTAACGGCTAAACTAACGGCCTTTTCAATTTCACCAAAAAATAGCTGACGAGTACTAGGGTCGTCATTCTTTACTCTCGTCTCCTCTAAACTCATCAATTCATCTTCGGCAACATATAGAATGTGATAATTATTGTTAGTAGCTAATTTCTCGGTGTATACAAGCATTATGCATGCACCGATTACCGCGGAAGTTACTATTACCAATATTTTTTTTGCTATATCCATTTTACCCCTTCCGTAACTAACAAGATTATAATTTTAACAATTACTCGCACACTAATTCTTTGCTTGCATCGCGATTGATCGGCACTACCGCCGCCTGACAAGATTGGCTATAGCTTTTTCCTTTTTTGTCAGCGGAGTTATTATTTATTTTGCATTCAGTGCTTGAATTCTTTAAATCTATCTGCCCACTTAAATAGTTCAGCAACACTTTTTTAGACTGCAATACGCAGTACCCTTTCTTTTCTTTCACTACAAATTCATCACTCGGTAATAATTTATAATTCGTAGTGAAAATATAATATTCACCAATTCTTTCTTTTAATCGTAACCCTGCTCGGTATAATGCTGCTAGCAACTCGTCCAAATTCCCAGCAAAATAAACTCGCTCTTGCATACCTAGATCGACAATCTTTTTTCTGCCGTAAATCAACCGCTTAAGCAAATGAATTAAAATCGTCATTAAGCCTGCTAAAGATAATGCCTCTAAAAAGCTAAGAGGCGCGTCTTCTCCTATGCACCAAATCAGACTAATAAAAGCCGCTATCGTCATCGAGTTATCTAGCTCTTTATTTTTTTTAAATATTGACTCTTTTCTCATTCTTTTTTCCTAATTGTTTTTTATTTAAGCTCTAATTGATTTACCGCTTCCTTTTAAGCTTACCAATTGCTCGACCGCTTCATCTAAGCTTATCCCTTCCGCCGTTTTTCTTCTTAAGAAATTAAAATCGGCAGGGTCGGTAGAAAACAAAGCTTTGCTATAATCATCAAGAACTAACTTACCTACAACGGTGACTCCCGTAGTATAAAGAAGGGCTTCGGCGTATTTATTCGGAGATAGACTGATTGACTTGATCAGCGGTATCATCTCTTTAAACGCTTCCGATTCCTTAAATGCTCCAAGCCCCTTTTCATCTTGCTTGAGCAGTATCGTCCATGTACTGTTTTCCAAGATTGTCTTGTGTTCTTGCGTTTTATGTAAATCCATAAAATTTTGTACGCAGATAACTAAAGAACCGCCGTATTTACGCACCGTCCTAACAAAGGCGGCAAAAAAGCTAGTGGCAAAATCAAGTAACATCCATGCTTCATCGACAATAATCATAAAAGGAGTTTGGCGATCGCCTGTCAGAAACTGATTCGTTACTTCCATCAGCAATATCTGAAGGACTATAGATAGGAGTTTTGGATCGTTTTTGATTTCTTCAAATTCAAATACGGTAATTAACCTCTTGAAAGTAGCCTGCTTTGTTCCCGAAAAATACTTGCCGTACAAACCTTCGCTAGTATACGGATACAGCGTTGCTCCATATTTTTGTAAGATAATCGATTCGGATTTTTCTAAAAACTCTGCAAAACTACTAATATCGAGTTTGTAATTATTCTGTAGCAATGCCGCAACTATTGCTTTCTCAAGTTCAGCCGATCCCCTTGCGTCGTCTCCGACCCCGCACATTACTTCGAGTAATCCCTTGGTGCATTTTAAGAACTCGTCCTTATCGTCGGGACTCATACCTTTATAGAAACTGGCAAACGGATTAAGACTAAACGGAGCATTACGGCCGAACTGAATAATCTCGCCGTCAAGCAACGTGCAAATATTGGCAAAGCTCTGCCCGATGTCCAAAATAAACATTCTGGTATTTTGTGCCATTAAACTAACTGCTAGCTCCTGCAAGAATACCGACTTACCGCCGCCAGATGGAGCAAATATGCAGATGTTGTAATTACCAGAACTAATCTTATAAAAGGGATTAAAGTTAAATAACTGCCCTCTTCTTGCATGTAATAAAACGCCAGATTTCGGCACTCCTTTCCATTCAGCATGGATGGGGAGTCTTGCTATTACTTCTTTAGATAGCACTAATCTGGTTAACTTGAATTTATCTAAGATATTCCACATTAAGCCCTGTTGCATCGGAAGCATGCTAAGTAGCGACGGCAGCTGAAGATTACTTGAGACGCCGAGGCGAAAATTATTGTTATTATATAGGTTAATTAAGTTCTGGCTTACAATGTCTATCGAGGCATTAGTAGAAGTGATCATTAAAGACCAGTGTTCGGTCAGTAACCTCTCGCCGTTACTTGTTACTCGGTCATTAATGTCTTGCCACTCGGCAGCTTCTCTTTTTAAATCACGATTACCGTTACTGTACCATTTCTCCGATGCCTCAATTACTTTCTTGCCCCGAGCGGTAATCATAGCCGCTCCGCTTTTGCTTATATTACTGCTAACGGAGTAACTGATAATAAATCTTGCGGGTATTCCCATGCTGCTACGAGTACTATCACCGAATAAATTAATCGTCTCGGCCAGCGAGAACTCAAGAGGCAATTCCTTGATGTGATAAATTCTTGATACTAGCCCCGAGCTTGGATGATTAATCCGATCATCTTCTATTCCTTGCATAACGCTTGGGGCTACTATTTGCTTTGATAATAATTCTAGAGAGTTGTAACTAGCGCATCCACTTGTTGATATCTCCATTTGTAGCATCGTCCTAACAAGACGAATTAAATCAATTGCATCACAAGTTCTTGGAGCTAGTTGCAAAGATTCTAGCTTATTGATAAAGCTATCTCTAAAGCCGGTAATTCCGCTTTTGGTGTTATTTTTTGTATCTATAATTTGGCTAAAAGAAACGAATATGCGATAATCTCTGGCAATCCGCCCGTCGGAAACCCCGAAACTTGTTGCCCGCTCTCTTACGAACTGCGCACGTCTTTTTGTTATTTTATCAAGAAGAGGACTTGAGTTAGTGCGAGCTTCTTGCCAGTGGCTTAAAATATCCTCTACATCGTGACTAGCAACCAGTAAAAATTGCAGATAAGAATATTCGGGTAATTCATCATTAAAGAAATGGGATAGGTTTTTATGAACAGAGTCATCGACACCGACGATAGGGCTAATTTCTAGCATAAAGCCACAGGCATTGCCGTCGCTTAAGAATAAGTTGTTTTCCTCATCGAAATATCTATAACTTAAATAATCGTCAAGCGCAAAAGTCCCGGCAAGAATTTTATCTACGATTGTAGCCGTATTCTCGCTTTCTACATTTTCGGCTAGTCCGCAAGCATTTGCAATACCCGCGTATATTGATTTCAAGTTGCTTAATTTCATGGTTTTAAATATTTTATTATCTTAAATTTTCTATATTGTTTTTATTAGTTAATTTTACTTTAGCTATTTACCGAAGGTATAAATCATCACCGTCTTGGTGTTCGTTTAAATGATCTTCCGTATCGATTATTTTTATCTTATGGCTTTGGTTTAAAGCTTTTTTAGGCACGTTACTTATTTCCTTATTACAAGCCTTACCTTTACATTTTTTATCCAAATAAACGGTTTCGATCTCACCTGAATCTACTCTTCTATCAACCTCGGATAACATCACGCACCGCGCTCCCTTGCTATCCGCACAATTAAAACCGGTTGAATATACCGCGCATGAACTAAGACAGCTCGTCAAAATAAGTATGACTGCGATGCTTAGTTTGCCGGCAACCCGCTTGTTTTTTATATCAAGTAATTTCATTATTTTTTTACCTTTTCCAATCTCGATTGTTCTAATTTCTCCTGTACGTCTAATGCACTTAAGTACACCCCCTTGGTAAACACGATATCCACCTTAGTACCTCCTGAAACCAAGAGGACGGGCGACATGCTTTCAGCTTGTTTGATATAATAATCGGCTATTTTCTCGGCAGCGTTGCTAGCTCCCGCAAAAGCTCCGTCTTGCAACATATCTCCCATACCTTTCTTTTTTGTGCTACCAGCACCAAAACTAGTTATGATCATTTGATCCTGACCCTTGGCGGAACCTGCAAAACCGCTAATCATACTGCCGACAATCGCATTTTTTAGATGCTTGCCGCTAGTTTGTATCACTTTTCCTTTAATACCGTTCATGCCGTCATCGCCGTGAATGAGTCCTGCTATTTTGGTGGTATAAATTAGCTCACTTATGGGATCAGTGCATGAGAGAACTTCGGCTCGCACAATCGCTCTCTCGGATGATAAATCACCGTAAGATGAACCCATAATCTTGCAATGAGTTAGATCAATGTTAAAATTCTTCGGTAAGCTTCCGCGCTCGGTAATTCTGATAACTACGGGTACGGGTTCGGAAGCCGAGCCGATAGAGGTCGACACCGCAATACCGCCGAGCAAAATCCCTTTAACGTAAGCGGTTTCAGGGATGAAACTTCTAGCTGATTTAGGACGATCAAATATCTCGCCGCGATCCATATGATTGACGGTAATACGACTATCGTCTACCTGCGGATAGTTGCTTTTTTGGGATTTATCATTTTCATTTAAATTGGCTTTGACGTTACTAAACTCTCTTCGCGATGACGCCTGCTCTTCCGATATATATTGCATTTGTGCTTTTAGTTTCTCGATTTCGCTTTTTAGCTGCGCGGTGTAGTTGCTTGATTGCTCATTGATACTCGCCTCGATTAGTTTTAGCTTCTCATCTGCAGACGTTTTAGCATCCGTTAACTTATCTTCAAAATGGTTACGCCACATTTTATCAATATCAAGAGCATGACTTGCTACTTCAAGGTTTAAGGGAAGTTTTGCATCTACTTCCGTGTCAACACCGCTTAAAGAATTTGAGCGGTATTTCATGAAGCTAAGCCCTATAATCACGGTTATTCCGAGACCTAGCAGCACGATTAGATCATGCTTTTTCTTAGCTTGCATAGAGCTTTGTGCCTGAGGTGACTGAAGATTATCGGTTTGATTTTCGGAATCTTGCGATAACCCGAGTTGCCCCCGCTTAAAATTACTAATTTTCTGCCAAATATTTTTTAATTTATCAATCATGCTTTATTTCTCTCGTAATAATGAATACTTGCATTGTTGCTCGTGGCTTTATTACATTTAACGCATTACCGTTATACGAGCCGAGATTAATCGCTAAAGTATTTTTAAAAAGATTAGTAAAATCAAGTTCAAGTAACTCTAAAGGTTTAGAGGTAAGATTTTTTACCGATAGCACCGCTCCGCATAAATTGCGATATCTATAAGCAGCATTTTGGCTAACAAGCCGCTCTTTGGTTTTTTGTAAAGTACGTTTGCTGCTTGTAACATAATACTTGCCCTTCTCACCCTCAATCATCGCTCTCATCATTGAAGTTATTTCAGATTTAAGCGGTTCGTTTACAAGCGGTATAAAACCTTTGGCGTGCGAAGTGGGTTTTAGCTCGCTACCTAAATTAATGAATATTGTTTGAGCAGAAGTATCGCCCACGGTAAATCTCATATCTTGCGCTCCGCCGTGGGGCATTATTAAGCTTAGCTCGATAGTCTCGCCTACTTCCGCTTTGGGTTTAATAAACAAGTTGCGCCAATCACCGCTCCAGTAAAGAGCGTACTTATTCTCATCACCTATTACTTCGATGATTTCACCGCCTACTAACCCTATCCTGTTCAGCTCGTTTGCACCTATTACCGTTTCTATTCTATTTTTAGGATTAAAAGTAAATTCGGTATTTGCATAAGCGTAAGAAAAGCAAGCGAAGGTAATAAGCAGTAATTTTACCGATAAGAACAGCTTTGCCTTTAGATATAACTTGCTCTTTAAGATTTTTGTCCAGCTTTTCATTTAACTAATGCTCCCTTAGGTTCTTGTTTGCCTTCTTTTTTCTCTTTATCGCTTACTACCTGATTAAATTCCTTTAGCCGTAAGTAACCGCCGCTAAATTCAAAACTAAGACGGTAAGAAGTAGGATTAGATTCAAAGCCGTGCTTGCCGTATCTTGAGGTTAAGATGCCGTGAGCGATTACCTCACCGCTTCCCTCGTCAATTTCCATATTCTTCACCGTAAAATAAGTAACTAAATCAAAGTTTTTATACTTCTCTAGGCTATCCGCAAAATATTCGTTTATCTTTTTAGAAAAGCTCGAGTCGCTATTTGAAGTATATTTTAAAATCATGTCCCTTTTGTGTAGGACGTCCGCGGCCGATAAATCAAGTAGTGAATTTAAAAACACCATAGTCATTTGCTCCAAGTAACCGCTAGATACTTTTCGGTTTGAAATCATTACCTCAGATGAGAGCGGTGGCACCATAATAATTCGCTCTTCTTGAGCCAAAATCTTAAGACTAAGTGCGCCGCTCGTTATACTTAAAGCAATAGTCAGCACCAAAAACAGATTGCGCTGTTTTGTAATACGATCCCCGCCCTGCATAGCTATTTGTAAATTCATAACTTCCTTGACTTTATTTTCGTTTAATATTCATATTTAATATTTATTCGATGCTTACTCTTATAAAAAACACCTCTTATGAGACTCCGGCAAATACTTGCCGCCGAATATGTCCTTAAGCGGTAAATGCCAATAAATAAATCGCTGTACGCTTCCCTGATGCCACCCCTTAGCCGCATAAGCGGAGAAGCCGTAACCGACGACAAAACCTATAATACCAACGGTCATCCCAAAACGAGTCCACACCAAGCAGCCGGTAGCAGTAGCTCCAAGTAGCCCTAGATAGCTAAGACCGTAATATTTGATCTCCTTATTTAATGCTCTATTTAACCTGACTCTCTCCATCTCTATACTCCAAGACCAGTTTTAACCGCTATCACCGTTAAACCGCCGACTAATGCCCCTTTACCGAATCCTAGCATTCTGTCTCTAAGATCACCTTGTTGTTGCATCATCGCTCCCATTGCTCCGGTTATAAAAATACCTACCGGATAATAGTCGTTAATCATTTTTTTTACTGGGTCAGTAGCTGCTTTGATTCCAGCGTCAAGGTCAAAAGCATAAGCATCAATGCTACAAAGTAGAATCGGTGCAAGATACACAGCGGTTTTAAGAATTAAACGAGTCTTGCTATAAGAATTTTTAGAATTTTTTTGCATAATTTTTACTTACTTTTTTGTTGATGTTAAATTTAATATTCATAGTATTTTGTATTGTTTACGCCGTATTACTTAGGTTTATATAGAAATGGCATCTATTTCTCTAATTCTTCTCTTATTGCATCACCCTCCCCATTAAATAGAGCTATAGTTACTTGGTGCAGCTCATCTATTTCATCTCGCAGCAATTCAAAGGAGGTTCTCGTTGATTTTAACCCCGATATTAGCAACTCATTCGAATCTAAGTTTACAGAACTCAGCTCGATGTATTTTTTAATGTCTTTTTCTTGGCCGTCTAGCTTTGAGTCTATAGTTTCTAGCGTGTTTAATATGAAAGTTAGCGTGTCTCTAATTTCTTCGATTGCTTGGCTCATAGAAATAACCTCTAAATATTAATTCTTAATTTTAAATAACCGACATGTCCCAAGTATTTGGACTGTCCCGTTCTCTCGTACCCTACGCTCGTCTCAATTCTCTCCGACGACAAAGTTAGACTTGCTCCCAAGTGATATGAATCTTTGGCAACGGAGATTTTGTTGCTAGAGAGAGTTTTGCCGCTTGCATTCTTTAGGTTAAGTTTTTTTGCTTTAATAAGCGGCAAGTTAGTATAACTAGCGGAAACTTGCGGAATTAATTGAAACTCGTCATACTCAAATATAGTCGCAAGAGACAAGCCTGGAGTAATAGAGAATTTTTGAACGTGGATATTACCGGTAGTTAAATTTCCTTGTTTAATAGCGGCAAATTTTACCCCCTCGTAAGAACCCGTAAGACTTGGGATTAATACTAGCGAAGCTAGCGGTAAATAATAATTAGCCCCGATATTTGCGCCGAAAAGCTCTCCTTTTAATTTAAAGCTGTTATCGTCGCTCAAGAACGATTGATATTTGGTTTTACCGTAGAGTTTACCGAAAGCGATATTACCGATTAATACCAACTGCTCATCCACTTGCATACTCCCGTAAAGAGAACTGATTATAGAGCGAGTGTTCGTAGAGAAATTAGCATGACTATTATTACTAGAAGCGGCTTTTGGTTTTAAGGTATTGATGTTGTAACTTAAAGCAACACCTAAAGTTGTATCATCGTCGATTTTGCCGTCAAAACCTATAGTTGCTCCGCTTACATTATACTTTATTTTACCGAAATCTTTGTCTTTAAATAATCCCTTGCCGATTGCTCCTAATACCCACGCGCCGTAATTTAATTGATCATCGCCCGATGACATCCCAAAGTGTTCGTTATCGGCTAGGTGTAGATGTGAGAGACGATTTGTGAGAGAGGATGACAGATTAGCCGTTTCACTGAAAGCTAGCTCCGTCGTAGCTTCTATGTTGGTCTTTGTAAGTTTGCTATTTGCTAATTCTTGATTTGTTATGATCTTTTCATATAAACTACTTAAACTATTTAATTGCAACGTGCGGATAGCTTTTGCGTCAGTAATACCGGCAAGTACTGCTCTTGCTTCCTCTACTGTTAGGTTTGCCTGATCAAGCATGCTAAGAGCAATCAGATTCTCAGCTGTAAATGCTCCGCAAGAAGAGCCGTCGTTTTGTTGATGTACTTGCAGATCAATAATTTGTGCATTTGGTACAATCCGTCTAATAGCTTCTATATATTGACCACTTTCTGAGGTGTTCCCGCCAACAGAACTACCGAACGAATCATTATAGAATACTACAATATCCCCACTTGCTTTTACTCGAATAGCAATAGCCGTCCAGTGATTACCATTTAAATTAACCGGAATAAGAGCCGGTTTACCCAACCTTGCTTCATTCAAAGCAGCTACTGCTACATCGTTAATTAACAACGGAGAATTTGGCACTGCAGGAGCAATATAAGCCCTATCCCCAAGACGTTTAGAGATAACTCCTCTAACATCGGAATCATCATACCAATAGCCAATATTGCCAATCTCAGGATTGATGTTGCTTGCAAATATAATGTTATTAAAACCGGCAATGATTATGCTAGGTATAACTATTGCAATTAGAAAGCTTTTAAGGTGTTTTTTCATACGTATTGCATTTCCTCTAAGCTATAATTATGCAAGCTACATAACTTATCTATCAGATGACTATAATTACTTTGTACCCAGTCTTTGATAAATTTAGTCGGGGCTTTTAAAGTAAGTTTTTTAGCGTTAGAATCTACCTCAGCCGTTAGCTTACCGAACCAAGCATTATCCATGGCGTTACCGCCTGAACCGTAGTAATCAATCAAGCCTTGCCTGATTTTACCCCATATTCCTTCAAATATTTGAGGTTCATTTTTGACCAGTTCTTTGCGTTGCCCGAACGAAGATTTTGTTGTTTGCACATTTTGGGATATAGTAATATCAAGACGGTTAATGCAATCACCGTATACCGATTGTACCTGCTCAAGTATTAGCTGCTGTTCCGATTGACTCAAGGTTAGATTTTTACGTAAGATAATTTTGAAACTACCGACTTTTAAAGATTCGGGATTATCGACAAAGCCAGCAGACATTAAAAAGTCGTAAGCAATGTTAGGTTCTAGTATTCCCGCTAGTTTACGGCTTAGTTGCATTTTAGGAGAGGTGTCTCGGCTATTTTCAATTTCGCTTAAAAATTCTTCCCTAACCTTTGCCGTGATTCCTTCACAAGTAACGTTACTCTTGATTTTAAAGCTCTCATTACTAATCTTTACCGCATCTCTCATCTCGTATGTTAGAGCTTTACCCATGTAATTAATGAATGCCGCTTTATGAGGAAAAGTATGATTCGGTAATTTAATGCTTAAGCTTTGTAAGATTTCATTAATGGCGTTACCGGAAAACTCCCGACCGCAGAGTATTTGTAGTTTGTCAATATCGGCCATAGATAAAGGATAAAAGGAAGCCAGGCTAAGTCTTTGCTTTTGAATGATGGTAGCTTTTAGGGTTTGCTTTCTTAAAAAAGAATTTGAATTAACATTAGATCCGCTAGATCTATTTTCTTCTAGATTTTTCTTATACTTATTATCTGAGGAAATTTCAGGAGAATCAGTCTTCTCTTTCCTACCGCTTAAGGGAAATTTTTTTGCTTGATCTTGGCTATTTAATTTTAAGACGTTCTCAATATTCAAAACAAGGAACATCTCGTTTGTAAAACGTCTGCCGCCTACTATAACGGTTCTAAGGCTTCTTTTAAGTAACTCGGCTTGTTCAAGCCTGATAACGGCATCCTTTGTCTGGGAAACGCCGAAGTTAAATTTACGCTTAAAATAATTGAAATTTAATTGAAACTCTGTATTTCCGTTATATCGATGCAAAAATACTAGCTCAGATAGAATGGCAATAGCGGTAGTGTCAGACTTACCACACGGGCGTAGTAAGTTATGATACCAATTAGAAGGAACTATATTCCCAGTGATAGAAATTTTATTGGTTTGGGATTCAGCATTATTGCATACAGAATCATCTTGTGCTATAAGCATAATTACCTGCGTTTGTTAAAACGTTGTATTATTTGACCGGTATTCTCTTTAAAGTTTGGCGACCTACAGAGAGTTCCGGTTTTTTATTAAAATATTTTCATTTATGTAAAACCTAATTTTTTATTTCTAATAAACGTATTATTGAGCGGTATTTGACATAAAATAAACTTCTTGATATAAGAAATATATTTTTAGTTATACGTATTTATTAGTTTAATTTTATAAACATATAAATGCAATATGCATATGTCTTTTAAAATCCTATATATGAATATATATAACCATTTATAATTAATGTCAACTCAGTTATCTAAAAATAAGAATAAATAAAAAATTTCCGGTAGCATAAAAATGTCACATGCGGCAATCAAAAATAATATTAATAGATTACTGAAAGAAAGAAGCTGGAAAGTTGCAGACCTTGAAAACAAGATCGGTCACGGTAGACCTGTAAAAAATATTCTTAGTGGATCTTCTAAAAATCCCACTATAGAAATTTTAAAGTTGATAGCGCAAGCTTTTAATGTTGAAATTCAAGACTTGTTAATAGAGCAAGATGATATTAGATCAGTTAATTTAACTCTTTTATCTGATACATACGCTAAAGTAATACAAGAAATCGACCATTTATCCAAATCCATAACATTCACTCATAACAATGTTATGCTGCTTGTAAAAGAAACTTATGAATATTCATTAAAACTAAAATTAGAATACGCTGATGTAAACTTTATAAAATGGCTTATCCAAAAACACTACGGCTAGCGGATATCTAATAATTACACACTCCATTTATTTCAATACTTCTTGGATGATTCTTGCCAAAGAATTTTATTAGTAATTTATAAAAATAATCGCACTCTACTTGAGCTTCTATTTTATTTGGTAATTTACGTGCAGCCTTAGCACCTCTGGCAAATAAATAACTTACATTATCCATTTTGCCAATATTTTTAGTGCCGTATATATTCCAGTAAATATTTTTAGCTACCTTATAATTATTTACTGATTCCTCTATTTTTCCTAAAGACGCTAATGCATCGCCTTTAGCAACAAAAGCGGGGGCAATATATACATCTCTTGAGTTGTCTACATCTCTATTGCTTCTTGCTTCTTCCTCTATTAGTATATTTATTGCTTCTTCTGCGTGATCAAAGGCTTCTACCGTTTTATTCAATCCTAATTCAGAACGTGACAGTTCAGTTAATGTACGAGCGAGAAGTATTGGTGAAATCTCTTCTTTCTTTTTATTTTTTAAATGCTGGTAGACATTGGTATTAATAATTTCATAGGCATCGCTATAGTTAGTCATATAGTTCAATATTTGAGCCTGAGCAATATACTCCGGAAATAAAACTTTTTTATCAAATTTATGATGATTTGATTTATTAATGTCTATTAATATCGTATCTAATGCATCTTTATATTGGCCTTTAATTAATAATAATGTTGACTTAGAATACTCAATTAACCCAGTTCCTAGCAAAGTTATAGAAACACTAGGCCTTATCTCTTCTGCTTTATGTAGGTTTTTCTCGGCACTTTCTACATCTCCTAAACTCATTTGTACATACGCTATAGTAGCATAAACATATGTTTTTAATTCTTCATGACCTTTAAATTTATTTAAAGTACCTCTCGCTATATTTAGATATTTTAACGCTTTATCATAATACTGATTGGCGACATAGTAATATTGCCCTGCGTAAGTTAAATAAGCCGTGTATGCAGCTTTTTCTTGATCGTTACAAAGCCACAAGTGTATTTTGTCCTTATTATTTTCTTGCCAATCTATCATTTTTTTTGCATTAAAAGGTTGTCTAATCCCTATCCAATAATACCATAATAACTTTTCTCGTAATTGCATGATTTGATATATATTAGCGTTATATTTATCAGCACTCTTTAATAAAATTTCTAAATTACTCTCTAAATATGGATCATTTTTAATAAAAGTCACTCTATCGGTTACTACTTGAGGTATTAAGGAATTAATTTTAAACAAAATGCTATCGGTATTTTTTTTGTTTAGGTTATCACCAGCTAACTCTAATAATTCATTTTTTATTGCGTCGTGCATTCTAAATATCTGATTGTTTCTGTCCTCGCTAATTTGCTCAATAAGACCAAACCTGACAATTTCTTGAATGTTTTTAGATAATTTCTCATTATCATCAAATAACTTTTCCAATAGAGTTCTAGATACTTTTTGATTGTTTAACAGAGCTATTTTGAATAATACTTCCTTTGTGTTGTGCGCCAAGCATACTAGTCCACTAAAAAAGAATCTGCGCCAAGCATACTAGTCCACCCCTGCGCCAGAAGAGAAGTCCACTTTCAAAAGAAAAAAAGAGTGATAATTTAGTTAACACA
>Ga0316223_1000938_pt1 | contig 30583 bp, 25 predicted proteins | sample TBH18009metaG_FD_206007 | JGI IMG/M metagenome (GOLD analysis project Ga0316223, IMG submission 206007) | Freshwater microbial communities from Trout Bog Lake, Wisconsin, USA - TBH18009 | ecosystem: Environmental > Aquatic > Freshwater > Lake > Hypolimnion/Profundal zone | place: USA: Wisconsin...
GAAATCAAAGCATTAAATTCTTAGGTTGGAATAGTCTTAATTTAAAACACTGCTTAGGCGGTGTTTTTTAATTTTAAAAATTATGTAAGAAATTAAAAGATTAAGGGAGTGGTTCTTATATCTTTGAGTAAAGTTTTCTCAGATTAGGATTATCAGGATCCTCAATTTTGATGGGTTTACGATATCCCACTGGTCTAGCAATACGTTTTCTGCCAACTTTATTCTTTTCCATGCTTACAGATGCTTTTTTACGCTTGTCTGCTAAGTTCTTTTGACCGTTTTCTTGATATTCGCCCGGAAATACTCCTAAAGAAACGTTGCGTATGAGATTTCCAGTAATAAATCGATACCGAGTGGCAGTTCTGGCTAGTGATTCATAGTCAGAATCAATACTCTGACGAAATGGAGCAATTCTTTGCTTTTCTACTTCTCTGGATCTTTTTTCAGTACGCTCAGCAGTGCTTTTAAACTTCTCTTTTGCCAATGACACTAGGTCTTTAGTCTTAGGCGTAGTTCCAGCTTTCTCAAGCAGTGGTAGATAGACCTTTTGAGCAAACAAATAGTAATACCGAAAGTTCACCGCCTGAAACTCTAAAGGGGTGAGTTCAAAATCCCCCTTATATTGCCGTTTTGCTTTTAACTGTTTACCCAGATACTTTTCGAATTCTTCTCTATAGATTCGAGTAAAGACTTTAGAAGCAGCAATAGCCGATAGTGCATAGGGAATCTTGAGAAACAAATGGTCTTTATCGGTAGTGATAAGACCTTCTAATACTTCAAATCGTTCTCTACGATGAAATAACTCGGAATGGGTTTTCCACCAATCATCAAAACTGACTGTTTCAATATTGCCCCACGGTTTATAAAAAGCAGCCGATTTCTGTAGATTTGCCTGTATTTGGGGATCTTTAGATGCCAGTGCTAGACGATAGAAATTAAACCAATGGCGGATCTTCGATTTCAGAGAAATGTTCATATAAGAACAACCTTAGTGAATTTATTCCATTCTACCTAATTTCCCTTCAAAGGTCGGACAGACTTAATTTTCACTTGATATCTGCCTTCACATAAGACTCCAAAATTCGGACACTACTTACATCGAGAAAGAAGTTGTCTGACTAATTCTAGTAACAGAACTTCTTAAGCCACTAGGAGATGCAAGTGAAAAATATGAACAATCAGCATGAAGTAAAAGACATTACATTGAGTGAACTGCATGAGCAGTTAATTGATGCCATTGATGAGTGTGGCAAAGACTCTGAGGTCTTTTTTAGATTTAATAATAAGTATCAATTCATTGTTAAAGGCATCTACATCAGTAAATGTGATTGTTGCGATCAGAATTTACCACTAATTTATGGGGAGTTAATGGAATGAACCAAAGATTAATCGTTAAAAACAATAATCAAATAACCGTGGAAAACTTCATAGTAGATATCAACTCTCCACTAAGGATGCAGTAGAAAGTATTTTAAATATGGGTGAAGCGGTGTTTGAAATTTATACCAAATATAAATTAAAGCAACTATCTGATAAGGATCTTCAGTATTTTTGTGATTCAGTGGGTTTGGACTCAAAACAATCTACATTTAGAAAGTACAAGGCCATTGGTGAGAATGCCAATCAATTTCGTGCAATTATGGATAAGCTGCCTGCCACTTTTTCAGTACTGTATGAAATGGCTACTTTAAGTGGAGATGACTTTGAGAAATTTGTAATCAAACATGGTTATTCAAAAAATATTACCTTGTTGGAGTTCAAAAAGATCACCAATAATTCAACTGTTCTTACTCAGAACAAAATGATTAATCCGCCAGTCCAGAAACTTTCATCATATGGGATTAGTAAATTAATCAAGGAAATAAATCGTTTTTCAATTGATATCGCTCGTGATTTGCCAGAATCACAATTTAATAAACTGGTTGAATTGCTGGCAGAATACAGAAATAAGGGTTGGATTCGATTTGATTATCCAGTAGTTACTGAATATGCAATAGAGGAAGATAAGGAAGAATTTAATTCGGCCTTGACAGAAGTCTAGCCTTTACGAATATCATCCGAATTTGATAACTTAGGCTCATGTAAAAAACTTTCTCCTCAGGTCAAATTGCGATTTAAGTAACTCGGTATCTTGGAAATTTTTCAGGAAGGTAGTCTTTCAATGAATCGCATTTCACCTGGTGAGAAAGTGAATATTTTTAATGTAATGTCTACATCAGAGGATCAGACATGGATATATAAAGATATTAAGCAGTAAAAAGTAGCAAGTGATTACAAGTCCCAAGTCCCTGACCCCTAGTGGCGCCCTCGTGCGGTCAAGTCAGCGAAGACCAAGATACCTTATATGATGAGAGCACCAAAATTTGAGTGGTGCTTTAACAAAAACTCATTTGCTGATAGATGCCCTGTGAACGAACCACATCATCTGAAGTCCTAACGTGAAGGATTCGAATAAGTTAGGATTTGCCGTTGTGTAGAGTGATTGAAAGGTCTTTCTACAAAGCGGGGGATAAACGGAGGAGACGCTCAACCGCCCGTGCCAGTTCATTCTGGTCACCCCACGAATCTTCGTCTGAAGGAGTCAATACGCAGACTAACCTCGACTTTGCCCACAAATGGCAAAGTTCGCCCTCCGAAATCAACCGCAATACTCTCCTAATACATTACTAGATTGGTTCTTAATCCATTCATTCCGCTACGCTCCATGAATATTCACTACGTTCATAGATCCAGTTGTTTAATATCAAAAGAATATGAATCCGAGTGACGCAGGAACGAGTATGGAGCGCAGCGACATGTTCTAGTAATGAATATCAGTTCCGCCAAGACTGATCCTGTTGTTCTTTGACGCCAGATTCGAATTTCGTTGCCAAATCCACCAGTATTCATACCATCCATTACTCCATTAACTAACTGGAGTTACCCATGAACCTATTTGATCCCAATTCTGCTTCTGCTTTAAATAACATTCGAAAAGTGAGAATCTCATTACAAAAGCAAGAAAGTGCTTATATACAAAAGATTCATCAAGAAGTGTTGTCGCAAATTACCAAATTGATGATGAGCAATGATTTAACAGTAGAAGATGTACAAACGGCATTGAGTAGTCGCTCTTGGAAAGACAAGAAAGAAAAACGAGAGAAGATCAAAGTCAGTCCAGTAGCAGGTCAATCTTTAAACACCGCTTCAACAATACCTTCCAGAATCAATCCAATCATCACCAAACTGTAAATTGCTGTTTGACTGTAAGTCGACTGTATCTAGATAGTGATCTCTTTGGTACAGTCGAGTCCAGAACATATAAATAGACTCTCCGAAGGCTTAAATCTTCATTACTACGCTGGCACTATCGCTAGTCACTAGTACGAACGGCTTTAAGCATCTATCTACCATGGAGAAAAACCTATGTTTATCGTACCTGCATCCCAAGCGCATTACCGCCAGTTTCCACTTCGTCTTCAGATTGATATTGCTGATGAACTTGACCGAGTAGCAAAAGAAACCCGTATTACGAAGACTGAACTCTCACGTATTGCTATTGCCAAGTTTCTCAATGAATTACAAGACTCTGGAGCAATAACAGCAATAGGAAAGGTGTATCAAATATGAAGATTGATAAAAATGCTCTAAAACGATGCCTTAACCAATCTAGCCCAAAAGACCTCCTTGTTCTTACTGTGAACAAACTTGAGAAAGATAGTGTTTCTACCAATCTGAAAAGAATTGATAAGTTCATGAACAACAAGGATGATTACATCATCACAGTCATTAAAAACTAAGGATTTAGCATGGAATGGATTGGCGGAACGGACAGGATTCATAGGCTAATGGTGAGTCTTGAAAGGGATGGATCCCTCCTGAATTTCTACTCCCAAGACGTCCTTGATAGAACGCAAATCAAAGAGAATTTCGATATTTCACAGGTCGATTTTGATAGCAAACAATATGAGGAGTGTTCAAATCATTTACTTGTGGGATGCTTTCACTCAAGTAAGTTGCACCTACTCATCAATTCTTTTGAACCTTGTAAGCGATATTTTAAAGCTTGCTATCAGTATAAGCACTACGACACTAGACCTTGCTTTGGAATTATTAATTTAAAGACTAAATCTGTTTGCATCATGAGTATCGGTAATCGTAAGGGGCATTTTTATGAACAATATTTCACTGCTTCAATGAAAAACCTTGATACAGTTCAAAAAGAATTTGAAGACTATGACCACGCTGGAATAGTGGCTAGACTTAGAGAGTTAATGACAAATATTGCCGATGTAATGAATAAATTTAGCTGCTATGAAGATGAGATCACAGATCAAGATATAGAGGAGCGTGACTATGATGAGCAGTATCTTCAGAAAATATTTCCAAAGTTTGATTTAATTTGTATCCAGGAAACTTTTAAGCCATTTTAAATAAATCGATCATTTTTTATTGACATAGATGACTGGACTCTTAGTGTAAGCAAAAAGAAGGCAGCACTTGCGGCAAATGACTATCTGGCTGCTGGCAATAGACTTTTTTAATTCACTTTAAAAAAATGGGCAAAATTTAGATAAGAGGCTCGTTAGAAAGAAGTAAAAAAGATTGACCCTTTTAAATCTTTGAGATTATGAGTCACTACTTACCTATATTTTGAATGACATTAGCGCACCTAGTTAAACTGAGGCAATCTTCTTCACGGTATCGGGATAGCGATCAACCAAATGAATGAGTAAGGCCGCTTGAGCATTCGGTTTTGCTCTGCCTTGCTCCCAATTTTCAAGAGTTCTTACTTTGGTTCTTAGGCATTTAGCAAAAACATTTTGGGACAGATTTAAGCGCTCTCTAATTGCCACTACTTCTTCTGCTTCAATCGTAGCAGCGGGTTTGAACTCGACTTCGATAGTACGTAAAGTAGCCTTACCCAAACGTGCTTTTTTGAGATGATCAAATCCTTCGTTGATCTCATTAAATAGATTTCGTTTTGTCATTTTCTTGTCCTCAATTCTTTGTTTAATAGCTCACTTAATGCTTTTCGTTCCTTTTGGGTTAAATCTTCCATCTCATCTTTGTCATATATGGTAAATAGCCAGAACTGATTTTTACCGTCATACCAGTAGTAAATAATTCGCAGTCCACCACGTTTACCTTTACCTCTTGCCTGATCACCATGTCTTAACTTTCGTAAACCACCAGTTCCCGTGATGACCGCTCCTGCCTTGGGAGACTCAAGCAAGAAGTGTTGTAATTCACGATATTGGTTATCGTTTAAGTAATCTTCTCGATGACGCTCAAACGGAGGCAATTCCACAAACAGTGCTTTCATGGAGGTATTATACGCAACTTGCGTATAGTTGCAAATACCCTGAAAACGGCTTATTTCATCTCTAAAACAGGGATTTGGTCTGGATTTGAAGATTTCGCTATAGGCATCAAACTCGGCACACTCTGTCCAATCGAATTGGCTGCCGATAATAATGAGTCTTGACTCAAATGAGCATATCGCTCAGTCGTACTAATTTGTGAGTGACCAAGTATCTTTTGCACTTCATACAGACTTCTTCCACTATTGACTAGAAAACTGGCAAATGAGTGTCTTAGGTCATGACAACGTACATCTTCTAGACCCACTGCCGTTCTGGCTTTATTCCAAGTGCCGTAAATACTATGAAATGGTTGTTTAGTCTTGGGATTAGGAAAGACATAAGGACAATTCGCAAAACGCGGTACGCTATTGAGGACTTGCAATAAACCATCCGAAATCGGTACAAAGCGTGCTTTACCAGATTTACTCATCGTAATACGCCACAGTCTTTGTTCAATATTGAACTCCGACCATCTTGCTTTCAAGATCTCACTCTTACGGGCGCCAGTCAAAATTAAGGCAGGAACAATGTATTGAAGCATCTTATTTTTGGAGAATTGAACTTCAGTAATCAAGCGTTTAGCTTCATCGGCAGTCAGATATCGTTCTTTTTTGTTGTTTTCTTTCAGTAAAGCAATACCGCTGGTGGGATTTTTGGTAATACCTGAAATTTCCCAGCGAATTGCTAGGTTGTAGATATATCGCAGCAAGATAATGACTCGATTTACACTGCCTGGCGCATGAGTTTTGAGATGCCGACTAATAAATGCCACGACATCTTGTTTAGTCATCTGATCCATGTACAAAGAACCAAAATGAGGTCCAATATGGTTTCGAATTAGTCCTTCATCGTAGATCCAAGAGCGTTTATACGTCTTTACATACGGTAAATACTGCTCTTGTATGAAATCCATTAACTTTGGAACCTTTTTAAGCTCTTGGATTGCGACAAACGGATCTTGTCCCATGATGATTTTCCCGAGATACCGTGTTGCTAGTTCTCGTGCATCGGCTATCTTCAATAAGGAAGCGTCTGCCAACTTCTTTTGAACGGTTTTCTTGCGGTCATTAAGGTATCGCAAGTAAAACGTCTTTTTACCTGTGGGATAGACTGATACTAGCAGTCCTGTAACTCGTAAATCAAAGTAATCTTGTTTAGATTTACCAATAGGACACTTGAGGTTATCAATCAAATGCTGTGTTAGTTGTACTCTTGCCATAATCTATTCTCCGTTTTCATTTTCTACATCATTTCTACTTCACCATAACTACGGAGTATTTAGGAGGCAAATAGTATTAGCCTGACTTAGATATGCATGTATACCAAAATATTTTTAAGGAAATAAAAATGGCAAGCATAAATGTTGAGTAGTATTTTTTATACAACAAGCTCTTGATTGCCAACGGTAAAATTTTGTTGAGCAATTGTCCGTAAGGCTGTTAAATAGTGCCTCACAGGTTGGCCGAGTAGAAAGCAAAAAGGACGTTTAATCCGAAAATAGGAATACCAAACCGGATCAAGAGCATGCCAATTTCTATAGCGGCATCACTCACTACTGGTATCGATGCTCCTGGAACTGGCGCATTTGCTGCTGCTCCTACAACGATCGCTGATAACTCTAAGGTTTATGGCGTATTTAACAACGGCGCAACCGGTACTACATTAACTCCAGGCGATAACATTCAAGGTGTAGCTGGTTCAACACTGTCTAGTTTGATCTTGGCTGACGGTACTGCACAAGCTACTGCTTCTGTTTTGAATACTGGCGCAATAACCGTCGCAAACATTCCAACCGTAACCATTACTTCTGGTACAGGTCTAACGGCAAATGTGAAGTCTTTCACTGGCCTAACTAGCCTAACAGCAACTACTGTTTCTGGTGGTGGTGCAACTGGCGATGTGTTTACTGCTGCAGCAACTACTAACGTAGTAGTTACAGATGCCGCTTCAGGTGCGGCAACAGGTGGTGTAACAGTTAACGGCGGTAACAACGTAACCATTACTGAGTCTGGCAAAACAACAGGTGTTGCTTCAGCAATCGTTATTGGAAATACAACAGCTACTAACCCTGCTGGTACAGAGACAGTTACTTTAACTGGCACAGGCACAACAACGGTTAATGCAGATGGCGGTACAGGAACAACTGTAACTACATCACAATCAGGGACAGTAACAATTGGCGCAAACCAAGCCTCTACTGGCGCTGTGGTTGTCACAGCTGCAGCTGCTACTGCTACTGCCGCTAACGTTGCAATTACTGGTGGCACAACAGCTACCGTTACAGCTAGCGGTCGTGTAGGCGGCACTGTAGGTATCTCTGCAGTTACAGGAGTCAATACAGTAAGCGTAAGCTCTAATTCAGTTGGCGCTACTTCTGCTGTGACGATTGACGGTGGCACAACAGCCACTGTTACTACTACAGGCGGCAACGTCACGATTGGCGCTACCACATTACCTAGCGGCATCATTTCTGTTACTGATACCAATACAGCTGGTGCTGGTGCTGGTGCTTTGAATGCAGATGCGATTGTTATTGATGGCACATCAGGCGTAGCTGCAGGCGCTGTTAACATCACTACTACCGCTACTTCAGGTAACGTATTTGTTGGCGAACAATCTCCAACTGCTACCAAAGGCGCTGCGGGTAATGTAACGATTGTTGATGCTACTACTAATGGTTCTAGTACCTTCTACGGCTCTGGTGCTACTAAGGTTTATACAGCTGGTGCGACCAACGTGTCTATCACTGGTGCTGGTACAACTGCCGTTGCTGATGAACTAGCTACTAATGCCCTCTCAACCATCTCTTTGACTGGTGTTGGTGGTACGGCAACAATTAGCTCTACCGCATTGACAGCTTTGACTGTTGCAAACAGCGGATTAACGGATGCATTTGGTAACGTGCAAACTGTTACAACTGCTAACGTAACAAGCTTGGCTGATGGCACATTGACGTTAAACCTTTCTAACACCAAAGGTGCAACAGCAATTAATGCAAATAACGCAAAAGTAATCAACGTCGTAGCATCTGGTACAGCCACTACAGCTTTGGCACTTAGTCAAACAGATACTCCAGCTGCAACAGGTAAGAGCTTGAGTATTACCAACAACTCAACCGGTGCTTTCACATTGACTGCGTTGAGTGACTCTAACGTTGGTACTGGCTACACAATTACTACTGCAGGTACAGGTAATATTGCTTTAGGTCAGCTCGCTACAACTTACGCTGGCGCAACTGGTATTTTGACTGGCACAGCTGTAAAAACAATTACATCAGGATCCACTGGAACTTTATCGGTTGGTATTGATGGAACAGCAACAACTTTTAACGGTGGTTCAAGTGTAAATACAGTAACACTTACAGGCGCAGGTGGTGGTTTAACTAAGGTTATTAACGGTGGTACAAGCGGTAACAACACTTTGATCTTCGGTGAAGCTTATGCTGACTACAACGCTGCTCCTGGTTTGGGAATTTCTAACTTCCAAAACGTAACATTAGCGTCTGGCGCAACTGGTACTTATTCAATGGCAGCTTTCACAGGTACTGCAGGTATTAACGGTGCGGTTCTTCCAGTTGTTTTTTCAAGCATGGCTTCTGGCCAAGCGTTGAATATCGCTACTGGGGTTGCTGGTACGTCTGCGTTGACGGTTACAACTTCAACTCATGCGGGTGATACAGTTACTTTGGTTATTAACGGTGTTTCAGTAACTGCTGCAACAACTGCGGCAGTTGGCACTACGGGTGATAACATTGCTGCAGCAATTAATGCCGCACACATCGCAGGTGTCTCAGCAGCAAATGCTACGGCAACAGTAACAATTACTGGTGCAACACTGCTTGGAAACGTATCTTCAAGTGCATCCACTACTACATTCACCACTACGGCGGGTATTGGTCAAACTGAAGCAATGGATGCTTCAAACAGGACAGTTGGTGAAACTTTAGCGACGCTCACAGGTACAAACGCATTGCCAGTAAGCATTGGTTTGGCGGCTGCTACTGTAGGTGTTATTGCAGCAGTAAATGAAGCTAATAACGCCTCTATCGCTGTCACTGGCGTACAAGGTAAAGGCACAATTGCTAATACATTGTCAATTCTTGATACAACTACTACAGCTCAAGCTAACGGCGCAACAGCCATTACAGTTGCCGGCGGTAACACTGTATTGAATTACAACGTCAATACTGCTACAGGTACAGATACATTGGCTACGCTTAGCGCAGCTACTGCAACAGGTACTGTTAACGTAACAGGTGTTCAGTTCGCTACTACAGGCGAAACAATCACTGGTGGTTCTGGTGCATTGACAGCATTTGGTAGTGGCGTATTGGCAAATGCAACAGGTACAGGCTTCTTTAATGCAACTGATGTCATCACTACAGGTTCTGGTGGCAGCACAATCACCTTGGGTTATGCAGGCGCTAATAACGGTACTGGTAGCACAACTGTTAACTTGGCAGCCTCTACCTCTAAGGCTGATACGGTTGTCGTTGCTTCTGCAGCCACAAACGGAGTTCGTGCCACGGTTAATAACTTTACCGCTAGCGCTGCTTCTACATCAGACGTATTGCGTTTTGTAACAAATGCGCAAACCAATACTGCTGGAACTTTCACATTTGCAACTGCACAAGCTGAAGCGTTGTTAACAACAATTGCTACAGCTCAAAGCACTGGTGCTTATGGTGGCGTGGATCAGTACACAATTGCTAACGGTGTAATCACCTTCACTGGAGTTGATAATGCAGCTCAAGTATTGATTGATGCCAAAGGTATTGTGAATGCAGCTGGTGCGAACAGTATTGGTGCATATGCTCTAGGTGGTGTTACATATGTTGTTGGATCTGGTGGCTCAACCGCTGTAGGTGTTGATGATGTTGTGTTGACTTTAAACGGCCTCTCAGCAACTGAAATTGGTGGCACTACAGGTGCTCTCAATGCAATCCGTTTAGACTTACCAGCTAACGTAACCTACACAGGTGCTACCGCTACCTCAATCACTACAGGTGCAACAGTTACTACTACCAATGACAATGGTTACATTGTTCAGGGCTTTACTGGTACAGGTACGGCTGCACAAACACTGACTAACTTAGCGCAATCTGCAATCATTAATGATGCTTCTACTGGAAACTTCAGCTTGACTACTGGTCAAGTTGGTACGGCTGGTACAAACAGCTTGACTATCAATGATTCAGGTGCTCACACTTACCCAGTATTGACGGTTGTTGGTGACTATGCCTTAACAGTTAATGCAACAGCAAATACTGTTATTACAAGCTTGGTAGATAGTGGTAACACATTAACTACCTTGACTTTAGCTGGAGCTAACATAATCGGTGTAGCAGCAATCACCGATACTGCGCTGACAACAATCAGTATCTCTGATTCAGCTGCGGTTTCATTGGGCGCTTCAGCAACTCCGCTTTCACAAGCCGGTTTGACAGTGAAATTTGCAACAACAACAGCTGCTCCTGCACATGCAATCTACTTAAGTGGTGCTGGTGATACGATTGATGCAACGGTATTTGCTACTACAAGCGCAACTCCAACATTGTCAGCTACAGGTGCAGGATCAACTGTGTTGAGCGGTGTTGGTGTGGAAAACATCATTGTGGGTGCAACTGGCACAGTAACTTTGCTCAATACAGTAGCAGCTACAGCAGGTGTTGTAGGAGTAACTGGTACAGCGGCGGCTGATGTGATTACGGTTGGAGCAAACTCAGTAGTAAGCTTGGGTTACAACACTGCTACTGGCGCTTCGTTGGGTGGTGCATCACAGGTTATCGTTGCCGGTGATACGGCTGGTACTGCGTTGACTAATCTAACAACAATTAGTCATATCACTGACAGTGCTACTTTGGTTCAGTTTGCAACGACAGGTACGCTTACTGTAGATGTTACAACTGGTGGTGTAAATACTGCTAGTGCAACTACATTGTCCGCAGCTTTGAACTTGTTAGCATTCCAAGAAAGTCTTGCTGGTACAACTGCTGGTACTCATTACGCTGGTTACACCCGCTTTGGTGGTGATACTTATTTAGTGGATCACATTGGTACTGGTACGGCTGCAACCGGTCTAGTAGCTGCCGATATTGTAGTGAAGATCGTTGGCTTGCCAGCGTTTAGCATTACTGATGATGGCGCTACTGGTGCAGGCGTTGTGCTCTAATAGTTTCACTCAACCCCACAGCTCACCGTGGGGTAGTATCAAACCAGTATCAAGAAAAAACACCGCTCACAAGGCGGTGTTTTTTTTATGTCTAATTTATAATGAAGTTTGTAATCAATTACCTAAGAGAGTCACATGACCATAGTAACCATCGACAATGTTGAATATGAATTAGAAAGCCTTTCTGAAGACGCTAAGGCACAATTAGTTAGCCTTCAGTTTGTAGATCAAAAGCTAGCTCAGCTCAATGCTGAAGCAGCTGCTTTTCAGACTGCTCGTATTGGATATGCCAATGCATTGAATGAATTGTTGCCTAAAGCTGAAGAAAAGAAATCAAAGCATTGAGTCTAAGGTAAGCTGGTAATTAATTAAAGCACTGCTTAGGCGGTGTTTTTTTTATATCTGAAAAGTCTGAAAGTGATTGTGAAAGATAAGAGAGCAGTAATTATTAAAAAAATGAATTTACATATAATTTCTTCAATCCATAATGCAATCCAAAGACTTTGCTAAACAGCTAGAGGAGAAATCCGTGATATTTTTTATAAAATAGCTAAGCATATTTATGGGTTGATCGGCTACCTCTGCTCACTATGCAAGAGGTATAGACCTTAAAAATTGCGATTACTTCTAAGTGCCTCTATGTAGGTGGGGTATTTTCTTTTTGTGCTGTACATTGATATTAAAGTTGCGAATGGGCTTAATAGGGCAAATTTATAGCAACTACTTCCCTTAAACCCATTCAATTGCTAGGCGGTAGATGGGCTCAGCCTAGCGCTAGAAGGGTTATGTGCGTGATGGCTTAGGGTCCACCTTCACACCTCCAGCGTTAATATTAGGCCATCTCCTTTTGTTGCTAATTTCTGCAATTATTAAAAAAAAGGGGTATTGCCCAATCACTAATTGGTATGATATTACCCAATTAGGTAAGCCTATATCTCCTTTTTGGAAAAGTAATTTATGACCACAATCTATACCTATACTGGCGCTATTCAGTACGTCACCATTGCCGCTAGCGGTACTTATCAGATTGCTTCCGCAGGCGCTAGAGGAGGCGGGACATCTACCGGTTTAATTGGCGGCTATGGTGCTACCGTCAGTGGATCAATTTATTTGAATGCGGGCACTGTATTAGGAATTTTGGCTGGTGGTACGGGAGTTGCTGGCGGGCTTTATGGTGGTGGAGGTGGCGGAGGTGGCAGTTTTGTCTTTATCGATACCAACAACAACGGTACTCCTGATGCTGGTGATACTTTATTAGAGGCGGCTGGTGGCGGTGGCGGTGCAACAGGCCATACCAATGGTTATAGCGGCAATGCCACTATTGGTGGCGGTAACGGTATGAACGGATCTGGTGGTGGCTCTGGTCCGGGCGGTGGTTCTGGAGATCAAGTAACCTGGAGTTATGACGGTGGTGGCGGCGGTGGTTGGGGCGGGACTGGTGGCATCGGTGGAGCTGGTGCAACCAACGGAGTATTAGGCGGTGGTGGTGGTGGTGGAAAAACAGGTGCAGGTGGCGGTGGTGGTGGCGCTGGTTTAGGTGCCGGCGGTAATGGCGCCAATGCACTTGGCGGTAGCGCCCCTTTTGGCGGCGGAGCAGGTGCAGGCACTGGTGGTAGTGGCGGCTTTGGCGGCGGCGGCGGCGGTAGTGTTGGAGTAATTAATGGCGGTGGTGATACGGGTGCGGCGGGCGGCGGCGGCGGTTATGCAGGTGGCGGTGGTGGTGGTGCTCAATTTGGCTATGGGGCTGGCGGTGGCGGTGGTTCTTACATCACCGCATTGGCATCTAGCTCAGCCTTAACTGTCGGCGCCAACCTGAACGCTGGTGGTGAAGTAGATCTCACTCTACTTGCACCCAATGCGCTTAGCAATACGGTGATCAACAGTTTTAATTTCAGTAATACTCCCATTTCTGGGACAGCAATTTTTACCAACGTTGCCGGCGACTATTGCTCGGTCAGCTTATCTGGCGGATCTGGTTACTGCGGCAGTGTTTCGACACTCATGTCGATAACGAATTTAGTTTCCCTATCGAATCCCGCATTGCAAAGTAGCGGACTCCTTTCGAATGGCGAGTAGCTCCTGCCGGAAATAAGTTTAGATGCGAGCATCCTGGCCCAGTTTATTAATCCATCTGCTTCCGCCTTGCATTACCTCTTTGCTTCAGGCTTAACTAGCTCTAGTACAACTACTTTAGTTAATAATGCATTCATTGCTCCTTATCTTACCGATGTAGCAGTGGTTAATAGTTTGAATGGGTGCGCTGCTAATGTGGATATTTCCGCTTTTTCAGGAGTTGTGATTTCTGGTCAAGGTATGAGTGTTGCTGGATTGACTACAAACAATCATTTGATTGCTTGCGGTAATGCGACGTATACCTTTGGTAGCGGCAATCAAACCATGGATTTAGCGGGTGGCAACGCCATCATTAATGCCGGCAATGGGATTGATACCGTCATCATTCAGGGGGCGAATTACTTTCCGATGGCAGTGAGCATCACCACTACTGGCTCCACCACGACTGCGCAGATTTGGACTGATCAAGGCGTATCGACTTTGATTAACGTCGATTACATCCAGCTTGGGAATCAGACGATTGCCATTGATGTGGGAGTAGGGCAGAACGCAGGCGAGGCTTACCGTTTATATCAAGCTGCTTTCAATCGCACGCCAGATCAAGCAGGCCTGAACTCTTGGATTAATCAGTTAGATAAAGGCACTTCACTGCTAACCGTGGCGAATGCTTTTATGGGTAGCCCAGAATTTACTTCAACTTATGGAAGTAATTTATCAAGCAGCGCGTTTGTTAATGCCCTGTATTCCAACGTCTTGCACAGAATGTCAGATGCTAGTGGCAATGCGTATTGGTTAAATGTACTAAACCAAGGCGCCTCGCGTGAACAGGTTTTAGCTTCTTTCTCCGAATCACTGGAGAATGTAGTTAATGTTGCTAGTTTGATAGGGCATGGGATTGTGGTCCAAGCTGTTGTGTAATCAATCCGTAATTTACTTTTAGTCACTAAGGGTTTCACTGTATGCAGTACTTGGGGTGGGCTCATGCTTGCTTGGTTTAAAAAATACTTTTGGTCCGGGTTGGCGCCTGAAATTGTTCAAGCTCGACAGCTGATTGCTGCAATTGATAAAGGGGGTATCCCCCTCAACCCCATTGAAGTAAATGCGATTGCCAGATCTTTGGGTTTAGATGTGGCAAGCTCGGCTCCAATGGAGGAAACCATTGACCGTATTCGCCACCGTATTACGCGATGATCGACGGTGACTAAAAAAATCAATTTATTTCCTAATTACCTATTAATTAGGCTTTTGCGGAATAAATTGGGTTTTATGGATCGGGTTTTGTGTCGACCGACACCAAAATGGATCTAATTTGAAGGCAAGCCTATTTTTAAAGAATTTTAGTGATATTTGACGCAAAATCCATTCATTCTGGCTAGACATAGCAATTAGGATTGCCTAAAATAGGTCTATTCTTAAGAATTATGCATGTATATCTTTAAATCAGACCCCCCTGATGGTGCGGATGAGTATCTCACCAAGTCATCTAGAAGCCCTTTAGCCAGTCCATCTGCGGCAGAGGTAGGGCCAACTCGTCTGCAAATTGCTGCAGTGGTACCTGCACAAACCGCGAGCTTAGCTGGTGCATTTGCACCCAGTGGGCTAGTGCTCAGCAGTATTGCCGAATCGATTGCAGCAGCAGGTGTGATTAGCAATATTGGTCGACCCTTTTCCGAAGAGTATGTCACCCAGGCAGCCAATGAGAATTCCGCCAATGCGATCACTGCTTCCTTAGAAGCGTTCAGTAAAAGCCTACTTACAAATCTAGGTGATGCGAGTTTGGCCATTGTACCGATTGCCAGCTTGTCTGATACCAACTTGAGTCAAGCGCCAGCTGTGACTATAGTTCACTCTGAGGCGCCTATTGCAAACAGTACTCTACCAGTGATTGCATCTGAGCAAGGGGTAATTGATATCTCTATCATTTCATTGATCAGCACGCCAGTCATTATTACTGCCTTATCGGATAATTCAGTCACCGTCATTGATGGCGCTAACGCGAACGTTCAAATTAGTGATTTCATAGCGCCAGTAGCCACTGTCGAGAGCTTTATTAATACGGGTACTGGAACGTTAACGGTAACCACCGCCGCTACCAACATTGCTTCATTAAGTTTGAGTGGCAACGTGGTGTTCACTGCTTTGGGTGATGAGATTACCTCTGGCATAACCGTTTCTGGTGAGTCTGATTCGAGTAATGTGACCTTGTTCTTGGTGGGCGGCGCAAGTAGCGCCCAGGGTAGCAGCGACTTTATTACCCTTGGCAATGGAAATGATTTTGTTTTTGATGCGGGCAATGGCCAAGTACTTTTAAATTTGGGTAGTGGCGAGAACACGGTGCTACTTTCTGGAGTGGGTGTCACTGGTGTTATTAATTTGGCCAGTCACGCACAGTCTTTATCCGATTTTGTAGCTCTCGCACCGAACGGATTGTCATCATCACACGATTTTGCTACCAATGACTTGGTTACGATTGCGGGTTTGAACAACAGCGCTCAAAGTCACGATGCCATTACGTTCCTTGGGGACATGGACAGCCAGTTATTGTGGGCGGGTGGCACTGGCAATACCGCTCAAGTGACTAGCGCTGCAGGGGATGCATCTAATTTGGCAAGTTGGATTAGCGCTGCTCAGGCGCATGCCTCAAACGCACATAACGTGGCTTGGTTTCAGTTTGGTGGCAATACGTATGTACTAGAAGCCGTTAGCGGAAACGCAGGCAATCATGCTGGCGATACCTTAATTAAGCTCACCGGTTTAACCCAATTTACGGGTGACAATAATGAGCTTTCGATTGGAATGTTGCACTTGGCGGGGTAAGTAGTTTTACCCTGGTCACTTCTGACCACTTAAGTTGAGACCAACAAAAAAGCTGCCTGAATAAAGGCAGCTTTTTAATTTTCCACTTCCCGTATTGGGAAATTAAAACTGAATCGTATCGCCAGAACCCAATGGGTTTAGCTCGTCTTGCAATGCCTTGGAGTAAGCCATGCGGGCAGTTTGTAATACAGACGCTTTGGCTTGTAAACGGGCCAACTCACCATCGACAAACTGCAGGCTGCTCAATTGTGCCTTTGCTTTATCAGAAAGGCTCTCAAATTCATATTCTTTGTTATCAATCGTAATTGTGGTCATAAAAACAACGCTTTCAAAAAGGAATTCATCACAGTAAAAATGGAGCAGGTTTACAAACTGCAAACTAGGCTCTAGGATGCCATTGTACTGGTTTTGCCCCCCTAGGGAGATGGCGCTATATCTCAGAATAAGCTAAGGGTCACTCTTAAATTAGTAGTGATTTTTGATCTTGGGTTGCTATAATAGTCAGGTAGCTAAGATTTTGGTATGTGTCATTGATCAATTTAAAGGATACCAATAGGCCTATGTCTATTATTCGCATTGATGAAGTGGAGTATGAATTGGACCTTTTAACCGAGGAAGCCAAGGCGCAGTTGCTGTCTGTTCAGCATACCGATCAAAAAATCGCTGAATTACACCGCGATTTAGCGATTGCTCAAACGGCTCGTGCCAGTTATGCTGCTGCGTTGCGCGAATTGCTCGGCCATGGCGAAGATGCCCCATTAACTGCCCCTAGCGGTTTTCAAGTACGTCACTAATCCCGCTCTTTTGGTCCTCTTGCAATACTTAAGCCCTTGTTTCATAGGGCTTTATTTATATATAGATATGTGATTTAGAGCACATATTAGCCTCATATGCCTTGAATAGAGGTCTTAGAAGCCGTATTCTGTCAGGTCTAGTCGAGAATCAAGAGTGAGTCAGTGCTGAGCCCCATAACCCAATATGCCGAAGATAGCGTAACCGAGTTGTATCTTGGGTTCTTTGGCCGCACGCCGGATACGGCGGGATTATCGTATTGGGCGACACAAATCGCCAATGGCACTAGCCCATTGGAAGTTGCCAAGGGCTTTGCTCAATCTGGTGAGTTTATTGCTCAATACAGCAACCTTTCTGCTGGCGCACAGATCACACAAATTTATCAAGATATTTTGAACCGAGCGCCGGACGCATCTGGGGCTCAGTATTGGACTTCCAAATTAAGCTCTGGCACCCCGATTGGCGAGATTGTTTGGGACTTGGTTAATGCTTCCTTTAATCAGCAAGGTACGCCTGACGGATTACTGGTCCAAGGGAAGATCTCTGCTGCTGAAGTTTTAGCCTCACCAGTTGTTCTCAATATATCCAATACTGCTTGGAGTCCCATCAATGGATTTGGTGAGGTCAACTTAGCATCCGCTTTATCGGCAGCCTTAAATCTGCCATTACCTCAAGGCACCTCAATTAAGACAAGTGCAGGAGAGTGGCAAATTGGCGCTACTCACTTTCAGGATGCTTGGGCTGCAGGCTATACCGGTAAAGGGGTAGTCATTGCTGAAATTGATACGGGAATTGATTTAAATAATGCTGCACTCACTCATAATTTGAGCTCAGCTAGCTGGAATTTTGTGAATAACACCGCTAATGTACAAGATGACAATGGTCATGGAACAGCTGTTGCCTCAGAAATGATTGCAGTGAGCGCTAGCGCTACTGGAGGAATGGTGGGCGGCGCATATGATGCTCAGTTAATGGTTCTTAAGGCAATGGATGCTAGTGGTAACGGTACTCAAGCCAATCTCATTAATGCTATTAATTACGCTGTTGCGCACGGCGCAAATATTATTAATCTCTCTTTGGGCGGTGCCACTGCAAGTCCTGCTGAACTTACCGCATTGAGTAATGCAGCATCTCATGGTGTCATTGTTTGTATGGCTTCTGGTAATACTGGCGCATCTGCGCCACAATATCCTGCCACCTATGCCCAATCAGCTTCGACTACCATTGCAGTAGGATCAAGCGCGCAAAACTTGGGTGTTAACAGCTTGTCTTTCACATCGAACACCAATCAGGCGGGATCATCTAGTTCTTATAACTTTGTTAATGCCCCTGGAACCCACGTTTTGGCCTATGGACTCAATGGGGTTTTAGAGACTTGGTCTGGTACTTCATTTGCCACTCCATTAGTAGCAGCGGCAGCTGCGGATATTCTTTCGGCGCATACTGGCTTAACAGCAGAACAAGTGGTTCAAGCCATCGTTAACACCACAGTGAGCCTCGTTGGGGTACAAACCGTTTTGGCCTAAGCCCTCATGAGGGTAGGCAATCTGATTTATAAAAACGTTTTCTTATTTAGTTACCCTCAGATGTGGCTTCATCGCTGAATACACCATTTCAATCGCATCTAGTATCGCCAGAAGCGCAGCAGATAACATTGCGCATCGGAATGGCACAGACACTCTTGCCAATATCGAGCACCTCCAATTTTCCAATACCAATGTCGCCCTCGACATAAAGCCTACCAAAACCGTTGGTTCAGTCTACATACTCTATCCAGCTTACTTTAATAGAACCCCAGATGCTTGCTGGTCTTGGCTATCGGATTAATGCCGTAGATGAAGGGGCAAACATCATTAAAGATGTCGCCTCCTTGTTTGTCGCTAGGCATGATTCTAACCCTCGCAATGCTTCGTATGTGGACAACCTATATCAAAATATATTACATAGGGCAGGTGAATCTGGAGGTGTAGCTTATTGGCAGCAACAACTCAATACTAGAGCTGCGACCAAGGCGTTTGTATTAGAGCAAATTGCTACGTTTTCTGAAGGGGGTTGCCCTAGTAACACCAACCGTTGCTCATGGAATTGCATACCAGCAGTTGGTGGGTCAGGGGAAGCACTGTTGATTGGTCAAAACTCTAGGGTTACATTGATTCTAATTAAAAGAATGTTATTGTCTAAAAGGCTAATCTTTATTTCTTATAGCGGTGTTTGCAAAGATGTTCAGTAATAAAAATATATGCGCAGTAAATCGCATTACTTACTAAACGGAACTGATAGGACATGAGCAACTCATTAACTAGTTACGCATCTATTGGATGGTGGGGTGACTCGCTAAATTCAAGAATAACTGACACGCAATTACAAGCAGTAATGAATCATATTAAAAGCGTAGGTTATTCAGGAATCACCTTCGATTATGGTATCAATGTCGCGGCAGATGGTACTATCTTAAATACCTCCCCAAGCGATAGAATGTTGACTGAAATTGATTACGCAAGGTCGATCGGGCTTTCAGTAGCTACAAAAGTGCACTGGACCTTAGATGGAGTTGGTAGCAATCTAAATACTTTCAATACACCAGCCACTTTTAATGCAAATACTTTTTTAGCTGGAGTGGACGCATACTTCAAGGCATTCTCACCAATAGCACAAGCGCATGGTGTTGGACTTCAATACTTAGGCTCCGAATCAGATAATTTTATGACTGCCCAATACCTTGGACAATGGACGCAAATAGTTAAGGATATTAGAGCTGGTTATAGCGGGGATATTACTTATGATGGTAATTTTTTAGGCCGTACAAGCGATCCATTTAACCAAATTGCTATCTGGGGGTTGGTAGATAAAATAGGGCTATCCTTTTATCCGGAGTTATCTCAAACCCCAGTCACTAATCTTGCGCAGTTAATCAGTTTATTTAAGAATGCAAATCCCGCTATTGCTAATCCATTAAACCAGCTTTGGAATACTCCTTATCCAAGCATTATTAATGAGCTACAGTCTCTGAGTGCTCAGTATGGAAAAAAAATAGTATTGGGTGAGGTGAATTATCAGCCAATTGGAGATAATCTACATGGTTACATTGGTACTGATGCGCTGGTCGCTGCAAATACAGTTATAAATAATAATTCTGCAACATTGGCATATCAGGCTTTATACAACATCATTGAGAATAATCTTAATGGCATTGTTACTGGTACAACGATACAAGGATATGACCCATGGGAATCTGCAAATCAAAATTTCACAAGCTGGATTCCTTATTCAGAATTAAGCGCCACAAGTATTGAGCAAGCGCTCAGCAGTATTTTTGCACAACAAAATACAGGCGCAGTCTTAACAAGCACAATTGCTTATGCTGGCGACACCTACACTGGTGGATTGGGTATTAACACAGTTACATACTCTGGAAGTTCTACGACTTTTACTTTAAAACCTAATGGAAGTAATTTCACAGTATCTGACCTTGCAAACGCAAAAGGTGCTGATACGCTAACCAACATACAGCGTCTCCAATTCTCTGACACCAACATTGCCCTAGACATTGCCTCTAACCAAACAGCTGGTTCAGTCTATATGCTCTATCAAGCTACTTTTAATCGTACTCCTGATGCTGGTGGTCTAGGCTATTGGATTGCTCAAGTCGATAAAGGAGCAAACATCATTACTAGCGTTGGCGCTTCTTTTGTTGCTAGTCCCGAGTTTGTTGCTAAGTACGGCTCAAACCCCACCAACGTCTCCTATATCGATAACCTCTATCAAAACGTATTGCATAGAGCAGGAGACTCTGGTGGTATTACTTACTGGAATCAACAGCTCAATAGCGGGGCAGCTACTAAAGCTTTTGTTTTAGAGCAGTTTGCTACGCTAGCTGAAGGCGCAGCCTTGGTAGCTCCTACGATCGCTCATGGCATTACTTATACGCAGTGGGTGGGATGAGGGTAGTGGGATGATATGACCTCTAATTCTCTTTTATATCCTAGTGTTGGAATTGCAGTGGCTAGTAAGTCAGTGCTATCCAGTTTGCATCTGATTGTTCCGGCCGCTTATAACCCAGAAAATCCAGCTTCTTTAGATATCCATTATGTTAATGGGATAGCTCAGATTGTTCTTGGTAGCCTATATGCGCCTGTCTCTACAACAGGTAATCCGACATATCAACCGCCATCAGCATTGGCACCATTGTGGATTTTTGATGATGTGAATAATGCGCTTGTATTAAAAAATTCCTTACTTTACAACGGCAGCAACAAGATTCTTGTGGGGGATTTATTAAATAATGGGGATTTATCTATTGCACTTCCTGCCTTTACGGACACATATCCCCTTACTTACAATGGAGAGTTGCTTCTTAACTCTGGATCAAATCAATTTTCCACTCAAAGCCTAGGTGATCTTCAAACTCATGGTCCTAGCATCGGGCAATTCATTCCGGGCGGACTTACCTACATAGCGATTCCAGTTTTATGGCCCAACTCAGAACAAGGCACTTGGTTGGAGTGGATTGATCCATCAACCCAAGCATTGAAAAAGGTGCAGGTATCCAATGATATTTCTGGACCGTCCTCAGCGATTATTTCGGCAACATCAAGCTCAGGCGCATATTTGTTTGTTGGTCAATCTCATAGCATAAATAATGATCAGGGAGTGGGGGTAACTTATGACTCCATCATTCCAATTACTGTCGATGGTTCCGGAGCACCATCAGTCGACCCAACTAGAGCTGTGCAATATATAAATGATTACTGGAATACGTCCGCTCACAATGCCTTGGCACTCACTTATCAATCAGTGGTTACTTATAATCAGCAAAATCCTCAGACACAAATTAATAACTCTCATGTTGTTGATGCGGTAGCGGTTGATATTAATGGTGATGGCTTACCAGATATTATTTCGGCACAAGCTTACAGAGGTCCTAGCTCTTGGGTATCGCAAATTGTAATTGATGTGCAGCAAAAAAATGGCACCTTTATTGACCAAACGGATCAGCTCTTTACCGATTACCAAGTTAATGAGGAGGTGCCATATAAATTATTTGTAACGGATATTAATCATGATGGCCATCCTGATATTATTTTTGGTACCGAGAATTGGAATTATCCTGGCACGACTCCATCCACCTCTGGTGATGCAATTTACTTAAATGATGGAACTGGTCACTTTGTGCGAGCTGCAGCTGATACAACATTGGCTGGCTTATTTAAGTATTCGCAAATAGCACCAATTCAAAATTCTGATGGAAGTATTTCATTTCTGATATTAAAAATCGGAGGGTATAACAATCCTGCATATGACATTTCATTAACTACCCCCTTAAGTTTTTTCACTGGCCCTAACGGCTCCAATCCCGCCTTAAGAGGAGCGCCTGGGTTTAACGAGTGGTATTACTTGCATACCTATATTGATGCAGCTAATGCGGTCACGGCAGGTACTTATGCCACAGGATTAGATTATTACTTAGCTGTAGGTAAAGGTAGGGGAGATGCAATTTGCGCTCCTAATACTGTGATCTATGGATCAAGTGGTACCGATAACTTTGCTGGAAATAATGGGGTGATGGATCAATTTACTTATGAAGCAAAGTCTACACAATTTAACATTACTCCAAGTGCAACTGGATCAGTAATAATCGATACTTCGGGCGTGTTTGGGGCCAATACCTTTCATGGTGTCGATCGCCTCCAATTTTCCGATGCTAACATTGCTCTCGACATTGGCCCCACTCAAACCGCAGGTGCCGCTTACATGCTTTATCAAGCAACCTTTAACAGAACACCTGATGCCGCTGGCCTTGGGTATTGGATTGCACAGTTAGATAAAGGAGCAAACATTATTACTAACGTGGCGGCAACCTTTGTCACTAGTCCCGAATTTATTGCTAAGTATGGCTCTAATCCAACTAATGCTGCTTATGTCGATAACCTCTATCAAAACGTATTGCATAGGGCAGGAGATTCTGGTGGCGTTACTTATTGGAACCAACAGCTCAATAGCGGGGCAGCTACTAAAGCTTTTGTTCTAGAGCAGTTTGCCACCTTACCTGAGGGAGCAGCAAATGTTGCCCCCACGATCGCTCATGGGATCACTTATACGCAGTGGGTGGGGTAGCTTTTGCTTTAACTTAGACTGTTCTAGAATACATGATGGCTACGATTATTGATTACTCCCCCTCTGGAATTATTGATCATGCCCTTTTCAATTTTGATGAAATCTCAGGTATCAATAACTTCAAACTTTCTGGAACAGTTAATGTTTCTGTTTCCGATAGTTTTACCTATGCCAATTATTTGCAGTCAGGTATTTCTTCCAATATATACACATCTGCTAGCTCAGGCGCGGCGCACTGGACTGCTACTCAGCTTGCTAATATCCAAACGATTATTGATACCTATGCGCAGTTTATCAACGTCTCTTTTAATAAAGTCATTAATGATTCGGGGTTAAATCCCGCGCAGGCAGCCAATACTTCTGATATTAATATTTCCCTCATTAATAGGCCAACTCTTGCATTTTCCGGCTTATCGGCAATTTCATCAACTTCCTTTGGGTATACGGGCGGGGAATTAGATATTGTTTTAAATACAGCGGGTTTTGGAAGCTCTGATACTTCTCTTTCTACTTCTTCTTGGGGTGGTCATGCTTTGATGCATGAGATTGGTCACTCATTGGGTTTGTCCCACCCGCACTCAGCCATCGTTAATGGCACTGCCGTCTTAACTCAAAATTTTTCAGCGACAACCCAAGTTGGATTTTCTCAGCTGGGATTTTCTATTCATTCTGCTGCAGATATGAATAAAGAATATTTCACGATCATGTCCTATGACGATGAGAAGCCGGTGTCGGGCTTAGATACCTATGCACAAACCCCGATGATTTTAGATGTCATTGCATTGCAAGATGCTTACGGAGCTGGACTTGGTACATCTACTTTAGGTAATGATGTGATTACGCCTGGGTCTTTAGGATCCGTCAGTGCCTATAGAACCTATTTTGATACCGGCGGTATCGATCAAATTAATTTAGTCAACTATAGTGGCGGCGCTTATTTGCACATGGGCACTTCAATTTTGGGAGCATCTCATTTGGTGGGTGTCTCGATGAGTATGGCTGACTATCAATTAATGAGTTCAGGGTCTTCCCCGACTAGTTTGCGTTGGTTCTATGGGGAGTATGAAAATGCAGTTGGTAGCTCTGGCAATGATCTAATTATTGGCAATACTTTAAATAATGTCATTACCGGTGGAGCTGGGAATGACACGATTGATGGCGGGGGCGGCTTAGATACTGCCACCTACACGGGGACAATCAACTCGCATATTGTTTCTCAAGGATCTACAGGTTCGATAGGAACTTGGTTGGTGCAGGATGTGATCGCCAATCGAGACGGGACGGATACCTTAAAAAATATCAGCCGTTTGCAATTTAGTGCTGCAGATACTGTTTCTGGAGCGAATATGGTGGCCTTGGATATCGGCCCTAGTGACCACGCCGGATCAGCGTACATGCTCTATCAGGCCGCCTTTAATCGAGCTCCCGATGCGAGTGGCTTAGGATACTGGATTGATCAACTAGATAATAAAGGAGCAAATATCATTACCGATATTGCGCAATATTTTGTTATTAGCCCAGAGTTTATTGCCAAGTATGGGGCCAATCCGTCCATTAGTAATTACGTCAACGCTCTTTATCAAAACGTGCTTCATCGCGCTGGAGATTCTGGAGGGGTCGCCTATTGGAATAGCGCCCTTACCAGCGGATCGCTATCAAAGGCTTTTGTCTTAGAGCAGTTTGCAACCTTGCCAGAAGGGGTCAGTTTAGTTGCTCAAGCTCTTGCCCATGGGATTAATTACCAACAGTGGACCGCCTAAATTGTTGATATTAATGACATTGATTGGCTATTTTTACCCTGTATCGAAGAAATTCATTGAAGTCTTAATGACTCAGTAAAACCCGAGGTGATCTCCGGCATATTGCTTGCTGGAATGACCAGCAAGATACTGAGGCAATAGATCAAGCCGGCACCCTTGTGACCCTTACTACTACCCAAAAAAATATGGATTCAGTTGCTCAAAACACGGCGTATGGTATTTTCTACATTCAGCCAGGCCCTTGAACGGATGAATTCTTTTTTGTATAAAATTGGCTGCACCAGTCCTGTGCAATAGATGGCGTCCTCTACAGTTAAAGTGTTGTTTTATTATGGTAAAAAGTAATCAAAAGATCAGTAGATAGTACAGATACACCTGTTTTCCCGTTTTACCCGATTAATCTATTCAATTTGAATTTTTCTGAAAGTTTGCAATGACCTCACTATTAGTAACCAATTTAAACGATAGCGGCATAGGATCATTGCGAGCCGCTCTTTTGGCTGCCAATGCCGATCACACCGGCTTACCCATCAGCATTCAATTTACCGTTGCAGGGGCCATCTCACTTGCCAGTGATTTACCAACAATTACTAATACTGTTCAGTTAAATGCAACAACTATTCCGGGTCAAAGTAGTACTACTCCAGCAATTGAGCTTAACTTTAATGGACACAATGGATTAGTTTTCGCAGCCAGTGCTAGCGGCTCCTCTTTAGCAGGTTTTGCGCTCGGTAATGCGAGCGGCAATGGCGTTACTCTTTTTGCAAGTTCAGTAACACTTAATACCAATTACATTGGCTTGCATATTAACGGTACGGTATTTGCCAATACAGGTGATGGTGTTTATATCACCGCGCTTTCATCAAATAACCAAATTGGTTTTAATCCAAGCTCTGCTTCCGGCGTAACGGCTAACGTGATCTCGGGGAACTTGGGTAACGGGATTAGCTTACATGGCTCTAGTGGCAATATTCTGGTTGATAACCATATCGGTACTAGCGTCGATGGAAACTCGGCTATCGCCAATGGCCAAAATGGTATTTGGTTAACGGCTGGTGCAAATAACAATACGATCGGCGGCACTGCTTTTGTCAATACATCCACGGGGCAAGTGAATAATCCTACTGGTGATAAAGGGACGATCACTGCGACCTTTGTTGTTCCCCCTTTAGGTAACTTGGTTTCAGGTAACACAGCAAATGGCGTGTTGATTGATGCCAATTCTCAAAATAACGTATTAAACGGAAATTTTATTGGGACTTCAGCCAACGGCAATGCCGCAGTGGGTAATGGCGGTGATGGCGTACATCTCGTTAACGCGGATAACAATTCCTTAATCGGATGCCAGTTTGTCAATAATCCTTTTGTTTATTACAACGTGCTAAGTGGTAATGGCGGCAATGGTTTGCATATTACCAATTCAAATAATGCATTAGTGCAGGCAAACTTTTTTGGGATCGGCGCCAATAACGCAACTACCGTGGCTAATGCGCTCAATGGAATTTTGGTAGATGGTTCTTCACAAACTACCCAAGTGGGAGGCGTGATTCCTTTGGGAAACGTTTCAGCCGGTAATGGTCTAAATGGTATTTATGTCACAGGCACCGCTAGTGGCTTCACAACTTTTAATACTTTTGGTGGGCTCTTAGCATTTCAAGGTTCAGCCCCCAATGGTAATGACGGAATTTTGATTGATTCTACTGGTGGCAACAACCTAATTCGGACCAACGTCTTTTCTGGCAATACCAATAATGGTATCGAAATTGCCGGTAATGCTTCGGGCGTGACGGTTGATCCAAATGTGGCGGGTCTCAATACTGTGGGTAACAGTAAAACAGTCAATACTGGTATCGGTATTCCAAGCATGGCCAATGGCAATGACGGCTTGCTTATTACGGGCACCGCTCACAATAATATTATTGGTGGATACCTAAACTCAGTCATCCCGCAAAATATTTTTTCTGGAAATTTAGGCTACGGTATTGCGATTACTGGCGGCGCTTATAGCAACCAAGTATTTAATTCAGTGGTGGGTTTAAGTTCAACCATTACGACCGCATTGGGTAATAGTTCTGGCGGAATCTTAATATCTAGTTCAGGTGCCAATAATCTGATCGGCGGCACTTCTACCGATCCATCAACTCCACAAGCCAATTACATTGGTGGTAACACCGGTAATGGCATTACATTGGCCGCCGGCGTAACAGGTGATCAAATTCTGAATAATTTAATTGGCATTGACCGTTTTGGTTTGCCTGTAGTGCCTAATTCAGCTCAGCCAATTGCCATTAATGGTAGTTATGCCAATAATATTGCGAGCAATACCCCAGTGCCACTACCTACCTTTGTTGGCTTGCCAGAGCAAGAAGTGATGGCTCAAATCGAGGCACTCTATGTCGGATATTTTGGTCGTGCCGGTGACGCTACGGGGGTGAACTATTGGATGGCGAGTTGCTTAAATCAAATGGCATCTGGTGTTTCGATGTATCAAGCCTTAAATCAAGTAAGCGCAAGTTTTGCTACCTCTATTGAAAATGGAAAATACGCCGCACTAGCAAACCAACCGCTGAGCATTACCAATCCTGCGCAGGTTGCTTTAGCTACCTCCTTTATTGGACAGGTTTATCAAAATGCGTTTAACCGCCCAGCAGATGCTAATGGTTTGCAATTTTGGTTAGGTGCTCTATTTTCAGGTAAGGTCAGCTACACCTCTTTGGTCTATGTAATGGATTATTCAGCAACCAATTCAGATCAAGCTATTCTCAACTTTAAGTTAAATGCTGGCGCATACTTTACTGCCGTTACGCAAGGAGCTACTGTTTCTAGCGCCGCTTTGGTTGGCGCAGTGAATAATGTAGTAGACCAAACCACTTATCTTGCTTCTGAAGCATCGAGCAATGCGACTGTGGCTGGATCAACTCCACATGCGGTTACTTATGCCACCGCTTTTCAAGGTAATTTCATTACTGGCGTGCGCGGGGATCTGAATGGCAATGTGGTGTTAAGCGGCAACCAAACATTAGCTAATGGCGCTACCCAAGCAATGCTGTATAGCGGCCCAATTCAAGATACCGATCTCGGATATATTTATTCATTGACGCCACAGATCAGTGGGCAATCTGTCACTACTTCGACCTTTTATGGTCCAGATACCTCTTTGTTTGATCCGGCTTTAGGCGCGGGTAATGTACGTGCAGTTGGTAGCTATCAGTATTCTGGTAGCACCGTCCTGAATCACGGCATGATGTATCAAGGCCCAGTCAGCGGTGGTGGTACCTGGACACAGCTTGATGTACCTTCTAGCGTCGTTGGTGGAGCGATAGTTTTGGATACGATTGCCCACAGCACGATGGGAAATTTAGTCGTGGGTAACTATGATTTGCAAGGGGTTCCAGCATCTGGTAACGGCTTTATTTACAATATCGCCACCAATACTTGGACCATCATGAATCAAGCTTTTGGCGGCACTAACCAACTCACGACTGCTTATGGTGTTTGGCAAAATGGGGTTGGAAGCACCAGCTACACCATTGCTGGCGGATCAAACCACGGAGTCGGTATTAACCAAGCCTATTTAGTTAATTACGATTCATCGACTGGCGTATTTTCGCATCTGACGTATTACACCAACAACAATCAACCTGGATTAGTGACCCACTTTGATGGGATTACGGCGGTGCCAGGCGGATTTAATTTAATTTCTGTTGCTGCTAACGGCACTTCATTTGCAACCGTGGCAGTCAATGCGGATGGTTCTTTTGGAGCTGCACAATGGACGCCTATTAGCGTCCCCGGGTCAGCAATCACCACTGGCAATAGCGTCTACCAAAATGTTACTATGGGTATTTATACTTCGACGCAAGCGAGTGGTGTTGCTTCTTACACTGGAGTAGTAGATCAATCCCAGGTAGATGTTCTGGGCGGCTTAAATATGTCTGTTGGTGCGGCGAGCTTTAGTTATGGCAGCACCGTTCAGTCGAGCACAGGATCTTTAATTGTGGGTTCACAGTCCGTTGGGAATCTTTTGGGCGGCTCCATTGGCAATGATACTTTTGTTGGTAGTGCTAGCTTGGTCAAAGCGGATACCATTTATACCGATGGCGGTGCTGACACGATTTTGTTCGTCGCTAACCGCGTAGATTCAAGTCGGGTGGAATTATTTGCTGGCAACGGAACTAATAATGTATTACCAACAGCTCCTGGCAGCAGTCAGACGGCAGTGATTGGTTCAGTAGTAGACACTAGCGATATTCCGCAATTAGGTTGGTGGGGTCAAGCAACTGGTCAATTTGGGGGTGCCGTTTCTAATACATCTACCAATCTAGGCATTGGAGCGGGTACCAGTGGCGATATGTCGTCTGTGCAAAACTTCAATGTTGGAGTTGGCGCGGCGCTCGGTGATAGCATCGACGTCTCTTTGAAAGCATTTAGTGGTTTCTTACAAAATGCGACGAACAATGCGGGTGCCAGCCTCGGTTCTGCGGTTCTCAGTAATGTTCTCAGTTTAGGTGGAACGGTAACAGTAGGTGGTGCAGATGTTTTGGTAATGAGCGGTAACCAAACGTTCGCTAATGCGGCTGCTTTAGCGACTGCGCTAAAGCAAAACGCTACAGCAATTCACTTTAGCGCGGCCCAAACAAACCTTGTTAATCATTATCTGATTGCTTATCAAGATAGCTTGGGTAACACCCGTATCGCTGATTTGGATATCCACAGTGCCACACCGTTTACTAGCACTAGCGCAGGTCAAACTTTAGCAATTTCAGATATGGTCCAGCTAACGGGAGTGTCGGTGGCGACATTGCATTCCAGTAATATTCAGTTTGTAAGCTAAGACTGAGGACTTTTTTAGACCGTCCGAGGATGAAAGAGCTCTTTCATCCTCGCTTTGAAATACGGTAAAATGAGTCCCGCGCTGGTTTTAAGGAAGTTCCTACTGGGGCTTTTGCTTTGAACCCATTGAATTTAACAAAGAAATTACTATGAATAAGAAACTAATTTTGACGGTGCTTTCCTCAGCCTTGTTGGGGGCTTGCGCTACTTATCAATATAAGCCTGCTGATGATATGAGCAAGTTTTATGCGGACAAACTGAGTTGCGAGAATCTCTATACCCAAGGTTTTAATCTTTGGGGTAACAAGGTCTACGGCGATATTTCAAAAGATGGGGCTGCACGTGATTGCATGTTATCCAAAGGATATCAACCCGCGCAATAAATTGACTTAAAGAGTTTCAACTTTTTTATTTAAATACCATTTTCTGAGCTGACCCCCAAAAGTTGGACATCAAGTCCAACCAAGGGGGTTTTGTTTTTGACCTCCACCCTCAAATCGGTCAGCTCTGAGCTAGAAAATTCGACGGTGTGGTTGAACTACAAAAGGACTTGGCAAACATCGCTGGCGGGAGATCCCCCAGTGATGAATGCGGTCTAAAATAATTGTAATCCTGTCTCCAGTTTTCAAGCTTTTCCTGAGCATCTTCCATCGACATAAACCAATGAACGTTCAGGCA
>Ga0316223_1000940_pt1 | contig 30543 bp, 17 predicted proteins | sample TBH18009metaG_FD_206007 | JGI IMG/M metagenome (GOLD analysis project Ga0316223, IMG submission 206007) | Freshwater microbial communities from Trout Bog Lake, Wisconsin, USA - TBH18009 | ecosystem: Environmental > Aquatic > Freshwater > Lake > Hypolimnion/Profundal zone | place: USA: Wisconsin...
TCTTCGCCGGCTCGGACTGGGCGGAAATCGGCGAGGCATATCCTTCCTCGTTCTGCTCGGGAACGACCGGGGGAACTGTTCGCGCTCGGAGTGGAATCGGATTCAGACAGGCGATGTCCGGATCGCGATAAACCAGTTCTTTGTTTCCGAAGCTGTCCACCAGATAGATGCCGAACATGTACGGGCGTCCCACGCCTTTCACCTCCACCGGTTCGTATGCGGCCAGGGAGAAATCCTCGCTCAAGGGCCACGGCGTTCCGTAACTGGCTGAACCGCCCTGGCTTTCCGGAAAGCCGACTTCCGGCGTGAGCCTTTTAACCGGCGCCATGCGGTCGTCGTCGGGTTCCCTTGGGTCCATGAGAATCAACGACCCAAAGGACTGGCCGTGATGCGGCGAGGCGGTCCCGACAAATTTGTGCGAATCGGGCACCTGCTGGAAGTCCGTTTCCATATCGGTGCGTTGCCGGCGGGGCGCATAATTGCCATGAACGGAGCGCGCATTGCGTCCGTCGGGCGTGGTTGTCCAAGGATGATGGGCGACCATCGAGTCGCGATCGACATAATCCCAGCGAGTCCAGAGGATCATGCCGTCGATTCCGATGGTGGGCGCCCACTCGTTGGTGTCGTGAAAGCTCAGGCACCGAATGCCCGAGCCATCCGCCGCCATGTCGTGCAGGGTATAGGTCGGACAATTCCGTCCACAGCGCAAATAGCCGCCGCGCCGCTCGGAGATGAACGCGATTCGTCCGGCGGGAGTGAAGCACGGCGAAAAATCGTTCCACGTTCCGTCGGCCAGCATCGTCAAACCCGCCCCGTCCGTTCCCGCGCGGAAGAGGTGGTATACGCGAGTGTCGGCAAAATGGCCCTTTGCGGCATGGTCGAGGTGATAGAAGTGCTCGCCGCTCCCCTTGCATTCGACAAAGGCGAACGCGACGGTTTTTCCGTCATACGAAAGTGCGGGCGTCGCAAACGAACCGCCTTCGGTGGGCGCTTCTTGCGGCGACCTCATCACATTCCCGCTGTAGGCCTTTGGCCAGCGCCGGCGCGGTCCGCCGGTCGGTACCTCTCCTTTCAGGCGTCCGTTTTCGATCCGCGCACTGTCGAGCATATCGCGGATTTCGGGTTTCGCGCCGAATGGATCGCGCAGCACAAACAACCCGCCTCCCGGTTCCTGTGCCAGGCCGTAAAACTGATCGCACATATGGCCGTAAACCGAGGCGACTTGCCGCTTGAGAACGATCAACTGCGAGAAATTTAGCAGCGGGTTGGCAAAGGCGATCCTTCGGCGGAGCCGCACCGCGCGGTCGAAGAGTTCGCGCCGGCCCGCTAGATTCGCCACGTCCACTGCACCCGCCTGGGTGCGAAGCGCATCGAGGTCGGTCTTTTCAGCCGACAAACTCCGCGCATTGGGCATGCGCGCGATGTGCTCGAGAAGCGCAGTCGTTCGCCGCAAAACCACGTCCAGCGGATCGCGGTCGGACTCGGCGATCAGCGCCTCGGAACGATAGGTTTCCTGGGGGAACCGGTTCACCTTGGCCCGTTGCGCCAGGTCATACTGCAGCACGGCGTATTGCCGACTGTCCTCTTGGTCAGGGTAAACGGCGCCGGGCGGCTTCGGGCCCAGCCAGGGATTTGCGGCATGAAGAGAGAACGGTACAGCGGCGGAAATTGCAGCGAGAAGGGCTCTGAAAAATCTGTTCATAGGTGCGGCTCCAAAGGATCCGGTTCTGAGGGTTTAACAATTCTTCCGGCCAGAAGTTGTTAAAAATAATCTATTTGCCGCGACCATCAGCGCCGCGTAGCCGGCAACCAATACCCGGTCTCGCCTGCCACTCCGTTATGTATAGGCATTCGCGGCTTTTCTGATCAGGGAGGGGCAGACCAGAATGGCACTAACTTAAGGAAAACTTTCGCTGAGTATTGGAGCCACGAACAAGCGGAGCGGCGACGGATGCGGATTCCGGGGAGCGCACGCGCCCTCGCGTGCGGGCGTCGGCGCCCCCGCCGACGCCGTCCTGGGTGCCAGCGCGCGTTCGTCCTCTCAACGATGCCCTTGGCGGGGGCGCCAAGGGCCACAGGCGAGGCGCCTGCGCTCCCCGGAGTCCCTAGCCCAGGCGCTGACTGCAAAAAACGCCGACAATTTGTCCCAAGACGCCCTTAACTTAGTGCCATTCGGGTCAGACCAGAATGGCACTAGCTTAAGGAAAACTTTCGCTGGGTATTGGAGCCACGAACAAGCGGAGCGGCGACGGATGCGGATTCCGGGGAGCGCGCGCGCCCTCGCGTGTTGGCGTCGGCGCCTTCGCCGACGCGAACTTTTGCTTCGTCGAAACCACGGATTTCACGAATCGGCACGGATGAAACCTATCTGTGTTCATTCGTGTGATTCGTGGTTCATCGGTTGAATGCGAGCTTCTTGAGCGAAGATGCCTTTGGCGGGGCGCCAAAGGCGGCACGCGAGGGCGCGTGCGCTACCGCGGAACCCGGTCTCCCCCAGAACCCGGTCGCCGACGTTCTCGCATCCGGAGCGCGTTGAAATGCACCTCCGGCACAGGCAGGCTCTCTGAGCGGGTTAGTTGACTTCGGTGTGCTTTTGGTTCCACTGGCGTGGATCCGTTCGCAGGGTGGGCGGGGACGCATGACAACGGAAAGGCCAAGGAAAGTTTATGCTGGAATTTTGGTCATTACGGCGCTAAAATGTACTTATTATGAAACTTGGTCACGTCCCTCGTTCCTGTGTCCTTTCGCCCAGGCTGCTGTTTTGCCTTTCCGCAGTGCTGGCGCGGTCGGCGTTTGCCAATCCCGTTGGTGAACACGTATCGGTTGGGACGGCCAAGTTCGACCGGTCCGGAAACCTCTTGCAAATTTCCACCGACCAGCAGAATACCATTATCGATTGGCAGGCCTTCTCCATCGCCGCGGGCGAGCAGACGAAGTTTCTGCAACCGGGCGCCGATGCGGCGACTCTGAACCGGGTGACTGGCGGGAACCCGACGCAAATCTACGGATCGCTGGAGTCCAACGGCAAAATTTTCCTGCTGAATCCAAACGGGATTCTTGTTGGGCTTACCGGGCGAATCGATACGGCGGGCTTCCTCGCCTCCACTCTCAACGTTTCCAACGCCGAATTTCTGGCCGGGGGCGACCTGCGGTTTTCGGGGACGTCGACCGCTGCGGTGGACAACCGGGGGCGGATTGGCGCTGCGGGCGGGGACATTTACCTGTTGGGCGCCAAGGTCTCCAATTCGGGAACGCTGAAAGCGCCGGATGGCAATGTTGGCCTGGGCGCCGGCAGCCAGATTCTGCTTAAGCAAGCGGGCAACGAACGGGTTTCGGTTCGTCCAAAGAGCGCGGCGGGACGCATCGACAACGCCGGTACCATCGAGGCGATCCAGGCGGAATTGAAAGCGCACAGCAACAACCTGTATGCGTTGGCGATCAATAATACCGGCGTCGTTCGTGCCACGGGCGCGCTTTACCGGGACGGTCGGGTTTTGCTCACGAGCGATGGCGGAACGGTTTCGGATTCGGGCCGGATTGTGGCGAAGAACGCCAAAGGGGGAGGGGGATCCGTGCGCATTCACGGCGGGCAGGTTCTCGTTACCGGCACAGTCGACGCATCGGCCACAGTCGGCTCCGGAACGACAGGCGGCGTGGTGCAGATTTCAGGAACCAACGTCGGACTTTTCGGCGCGGCGACGGTGAATGCCTCCGGAGACACCGGCGGCGGCAGTATTTCCATCGGCGGCGGTCTTCATGGAACGGATTCGTTCATCCAGAATGCGCTGCATACGGTTGTAGCGTCCCAGGCATCCATTCGCGCCGACGCGCTCACTGCCGGCAATGGTGGCCAGGTCGTTGTCTGGTCGGATAACGCCACGCGGTTCTTCGGCTCAATCAGCGCGCACGGCGCCGGGATCGGCGGCAACGGCGGATTTGCGGAAGTCTCCGGGAAACAATATCTGAATTTCAAGGGCAGGACGGATCTTGCCGGGTCGGGCGGAGGCAAAGCCGGCACCCTGTTGATGGATCCCGGCGACATTCTGCTCACGGACGGCACGGACGGGGATCCGCTGGTCTCGGGAACCCAGTTCACAGACGGGAGCACCGACTCGACTTTCGCTTACGGGGCGGGCGGCAGTTTCGCCGGCGTCGGCTCCAGCACGACCATCGAGTTGCAGGCGCAGCATAATATCACGGTCACCGGCACCGGTTTCGACGTCGCCATCGCCACCGGCGCCAGCGACGTCAGCCTGACGCTGAGAGCCGGCAACGACATCCATGTCAACGCTCCCATCATCGTGAGCGGCAGCGGCGCGCTGTTGATTGAAGCCAACTCGTCGACCGATCCGATTGTGGCATCGGGAACGGGCAGCGTCTTTGTCAGTTCAGCCGGCCTGCTGAGCACCGAAAGCGGCTCGATGACCATCTCCGGGCAAACGGTTCACATCGATAACGGCGGACTGCTCACCACCTCAGGCGGTCCAATCGCCATTTCCGCGTCGGATATTGCCATCACCGGAACCATCGCCATCCCCGCTTATGGAAATGTGTCGCTGATCAGTTCCGGCAGTATCACAGAGGCCGGTGTCGGCTCGATTCAAACAGATGTCCTGGCCATCCAGTCCGTTAACGGCATGAGACTCGACGGCTATAACGCCATCAACCAGCTTCAGGCAATCAATAGCGGGACTGGCGCCATCGTCGTTAACAACTACGTCAGCCCCTTTTCGATTATCGGCATTACCCAGCAAACCGGTGACGTGAGGATTGTGAATAACGGGGCGGTGCTGACCAGTGGAACGATCCAAACGCTCGGCGCCGGGAACATTTCCATCACCGCAAACGGCGGACCGCTCACAATCGACGAAGTCATTGCCAACGGCTCGACCGGCAACATTTCGCTGACTACCAGCGGAGTGGGCGACATCACCCTCAACGCCCAGTTGTTCACCACCGGCGTTGCGACGCTCAACTCCGCCGGTTTCATTACGGGCGGTGGGGTTTCCGGCGCGGGCGGCGTTTCCGGAAGCAGCGTGGCGGTTCTGAACACCACCGCAGTGAACGGAATTGTGCTTAACGGCTCCAATAACGTCGCGGTCTTCAGCGCCAATAATTCGACTGCCAACGATGTCGTTTTCATCAATTCAGGGCCTGCTGTCGCCATCTCCGGCATTACCAACAACGGCGGCGACATCGTGCTCAACGCCAGCGGTGCTCTGGCGATTGCCGGACCGGTTGTCACTTCGACGAACGGTTCGGTTTTCTTGACTGCCGGTGACGTATTAACCCAGACGGCGGGCGGTTCGATTTCCACGCCTAATCTCGTCACGTACTCCGTGGGCGGCACAAACCTGTCCGGCTCCAATGCGGTGGCATTGCTCACGGGGACCAATACGGGCGGCGGAGACTTCGTATTTAATGGCGCGTCCCCATCGTTGACCATTCAGCAGGTCGCCCAACCCGACGGCGGCAACATTTCGGTCGTCAACAGCGGAGCGCTGATTCTGCCGGCAACGCTGACGGCCGGCACTGGAACGGTCACCGTGGGCGGCGCAACCATCTCGGGCGTGACAAACTTCGGTTTGAGCACAGTCGGCTTTTCCAGTCAGAACAGCGTCGCCGTTAGCGCAAATCCCGCGGCGGGCGCCGATGTCACGCTGGCAGTGCCCCTTGCGGCGCTCGGGAATGTCACCACCGGCGGGCCGTTCTCGCTCGACACCCAGGGAATGCCGTTAATTGTGACAGGCACAGTCTCCAGCCGTGGGATTACCCTTGCCGCCGGCACTGGTTCCATTGAAGTCGACGGCGCGCTGAGAGCCAACAACGGCCCATTGGTTCTCACCAGCGACAGCATCTCCCTCCAGGGGCCGGTCGACGGCATGGGCATGGCTTACTTCCAAACATCGACGCCGACATTGAACGTGTTGCTCGGCAGCGCGGCCTCCAGCGGCAGTTCTACCCTCGGCGATTATAAACTCGACGACGCCAGTCTCGGTCACATCGGAAGCAATTTCGCCGGAGTCGTCTTTGGCGGCGACCAAAGTTCCCAGATGATTTTCGTCCAGCCGCCCTCGGGCTTTGCCTTCACCAGTTCCGTATTTCTGAATGCGCCGTTCCATGGCGGTGTCGTAGAAATTGACAGCCCGTTGGCTGCCGCTGGCTACGCAGCCGTTTCCATCAATGCGAACACCGTCAACCTGGCAGTCACGGGTGGAGACGCCATTTCCACCGCGCACCAGAACGTTTCGCTCAGCGGCGTAGTCTGGCTGAAGAACGATACCTCGATTTCCACCGCCGGCGGCAATTTCTCGCACATGGGGACTCTCGACGGCTCCAACAGCCTCACTGTGACGACCGGCAACGGCAGCATTTCGTTCTGGGGCGCGACAAGCAACCAAGCTGGCGGCAGCGTCGGCGGTCACCAGGCGCTCGCCTCACTCAACCTTGTGACCGGTGGCATCATCAATCTCCTGCCGGACATCACGACCACCGGCGACCAAACCTATGGCGCACCGGGCGGCGCGTCGGCCATCAACCGGTTCGCCAATGGTCGTTCACGCTCGGTTGGGGACGGGAACATTACCTTCAACGGCCCGCTCATTGGAGCCAATGGAGTGACTCTGGGCGTCAGCACCACCGGAACGTCCAGCCCCAGCGGCACGGTCTTCTTCAATGGTGCGGTGACATCGGGTTCATCGGGAGGTTTGAATGTCACGGCCGACCAAATTTCGTTCAGCGGAACCGTCAACATTAACGGCGGCGCGATAGCGCTGGCTCCTGGAACCGTCGGTCACGCTTTGGAACTCGGGGGGAGTTCCAACTCATCCGCCTCGCACTACGACCTCAGCACCCTTGTTCGAAACAACAGTTCCTTCACTTTCGGAAATGGAACTACGGGTCCGGTTACCATCTACGATGGCTTTTCGGTCAACTGCCCGCTGACGGTCTACTCTGGAAGCACCGTTATGCTCTCCGGCTCCCTGATGGCGCCCGGCGTCTCGTTGCAAGGTCGCCTCAACGCCCTGGCGGGTTCCATTACCTCCCCAAATCAACCGGTCACCCTGAAGGCGGTGCAACTCACCGACAGCCTTGTCATCGACACCGGAACGGCCAACGGCGCGGTCAAATTCCTCGAAACCGTTTCCGGAAACGTCGCAACCGATCTGACGGTGAAGTCGGGCAGCGGCGCGGTTACTTTCATGGGAGCGGCGGGCAGCGCAACAGCCCCAATTGGAGATGTCGATCTTCAGACCACGGGAACCGTGACGATCCAAAATGGTCTCCAGGCTGCATCGTTCCGTGACACCACGGCAGGAAACACTCTGCTCTCCGGCTCGATTCAAGCTACCTCTGGTGACATTATCATCGGAAACAAGGCGACCTTGACCGGAGCCACCACCCTTGCCGCCGCCAACGGCTCCGTGACTCTGGGCGGTTCGCTCACGGAAACGGGGCTGTCCCCGCTGACGATCAACAGCATCGCCTCGGTGAGCCAACACGGAGGCTGGCAGCTACCCGGTTCCGTCACCATCAACGCGGGCGCCGGCAATATTGTTCTTTCCTCCAGTGCAAACACGTTCGGAACTATGCTGTTGGCGGGCAGCAATGCCACTGTCAACGCGAACGGGCCGGTCACGTTGGGTAATTGCAACCTCTCCGGCAGCCTGGCCGTCATTTCCTCCGGGTTTACGACCACCGTTGTCAGTTCCTCTAACGCTCTCGTTTCCAGCACCACCTTTGTCAGCGGAACCGTTTCGGACACCGAAACCAATTCCGTCGTCACTTCAGGCACGGCGGTTATAATCTCACCAGGGAGCATTACCGAAAGCGGAGCGGTAAGTGTCTCCGGTCCCGCCTTCTTTGAGACGACGGTCATCCCGGGCGCCACGACAACCGTTACCAACGGTTCGTCTGCTTTCACCCGGACGACGGTTTTCTCCGGCAGCACCGTCTACACCGGGACGGTGGTCGATTCCAGCACCACCACGACCCTCACCCCTGGGCCGAGCGGTTCCATTACCCTGGACAATGCCCACAACTCCTTCGCAAAACCTGTGACGCTGGTCAGTGGAAGCAACGCCACGCTCGTCAATGGCGTCAGCGGAACTGTTTCCCTCGTCAACTGCACCGTTCCCAACCTGCTCAAAGTGCAGAACGTCACCACCGGAGACATCCTCGTTCCAGCATCCAACTCGTTCGGTTCGCTCGGTTTGGTCGGACGCAATGCGATCGTGACTTCCGCAACCGGTGTTCAATTGGCGGCGACCACCCTGACCGGCTCTCTGTCGCTGACAGCCGCCGGCTCGATCACCCAAAGCTCGGCGCCGGTCGTCGTTAGCGGTTCGGGAACCAGCAGCTTTAGATCGACTGTCGCCGACTCCTCGATTGTGCTCAGCGGGAGTTCCAATCAATTCCCCGGCCCGGTCTCTTTCTTCACCAGCGGCTCGGCGGGCAATGTTTCGCTCCAGAATACGGTCGCGTCTGTGATGGCAAGCGGTTCCGTAGGCGGAAATCTGTCGGTGACCAGCGCCGGCTCGATCGGTCAGGCGACCGGTTCGCAATTGCTCGTTGGCGGCACTGCATCCTTTACTGCGGCGACAGCCATTACCCTGAACAACACCGGCAACTGGGTCGGAGGGAATCTGGCAATGGCCGGCGCAACCGTCGGCTACTCGGGGTTTGCCAGTGGGTTCGGTCCGATCCGGGCGACAACTCTCAAGCTGACCCCCACTTGCGACGTGACGCAGAGCGGGCAATGGCAGGTGACGGGTTCCACCGCAGTCAGTGCCACCGGTCACAACATTACGCTCGCAGATTCCACCAGCACCTACGGGCCGTTGTCGCTGTCCGGCAGCAATGTCGTGTTGAACGCCGCTGCGCCAGTCGCGCTGGGGAACTCCATTGTCTCCGGCAGCCTTTCGGTTGTTTCCACCGGAGCGATTACCCAAAGCGGATCGCTCCGCGTCACCGGCGTTTCCCTCTTCAAGACAACCGGCGCCGGTTCCAGTATTACCCTGAGCAATTCCAACAATTCGTTCGCCAGCGCCGTGACCCTCCTCTCCGGGAGCGATGCCACGCTGAGCAGCGCCGCCACCGGAACCACCACGCTGGTAAACAGCAGCGTTCCCGCGTTGTTGAAAGTCCAGGTTCCCAGCACTGGGGACATCTCTGTTCCCTCTTCCAACTCGTTCGGTTCGCTCGGAATGACCGGGCGCAACGCCACCGTGGCTTCCGGAGCTTCCGTGCAATTGGCCGCCACCACCTTGAGCGGTACTCTGTCGCTGACGGCAGGCGGTTCGATCGGTCAACTCGCGCCGATCACCATCAACGGCGCTGGTCTGAGCGCCTTCACCGCCGGCACCGATGCCGCCATCGTTCTCAATCTGACCTCCAACCGATTTGCCGGCCCGCTCTCGTTCAACACGAGCGGCACGGCGGGCAGCGTCACCCTTCAAAACGCGCTTTCCACTACCATTGGAGGCGGCACGGTGAATGGAAATCTGACCGTCCAGAGCTCCGGTGCGATCGGGCAGACACCCGGGTCGCAATTGTCGGTGAGCGGCTCCGCCGCCTTCACCGCTGCGACCACCGTGCAGTTGAACAACGCCGGGAATTCGATTGGGCGCAACCTGGCCTTGATCGGTTCCACCGTCGGTTACACGGGATCGGCCGGTGGATTCGGCCCCATCCGGGCCTCGGCTCTAACGCTATATCCGACTTGCGACGTGCTCGAAGCAGGGCCATGGCGCGTCGCCGGCGTCACCAGCATCAATTCCACCCACAACATCGTTCTTCAGGATCTTTCAAACTCCTTCGGGACGCTCCGTCTCACGGGTGGCGACATCAGCGTATGGCAGGGGCCATCGATGAATCTGGGTGTCTCTGCGGCGAGCGGCAATCTCTCTTTGGTGAGCGCCGCGGGCAATATCGTCACGTCCGGCCCGATTACGGCAGGCGGAAACCTTTCGATGAGTTCTTCTACGGGGACCATCAGCGCTCCTTACGCATTTAGTATAACCGGTTCGTCCAGTTTCAGCGCCGGCAGTTCGATCACGCTGAACTCTCTCTTAAACTCTTTCCTCCAACCGGTGGCTTTCAACGCTCGTGGCACCGGCAGCATTCTTTTCGTCAACAACACCGATACCACCCTTGCGGGGGTGCAAACCAACGCGAATGTGACGCTGCGTTCCGCCGGGAATATACAGCAGACCGGGTCGATAAGTGTTCCCGGATCTGTTACCCTGACGGCCACTAATGGCGACGTAACGCTCACCGACCCGCTCAATCGTATCGGCCTTCTCACGATGACTGCCCGCAATGCCACGGTTGACACCGGCTCTTCGCTGAAGCTGGGCACCATTAACCTGAGCGGTTCGCTCGGTCTGGTGGCAAGAGGCTCTGTTACCGAAGCCGGACTCCTGACCGTTCCCAATTCGGTCGCTGTCTCCACCTCCGGCAGCACCGGCGTCGTTACGCTCACGTTGCGCAACTCGATTTCCGGTCCGATCTCCGTCTCGACCGATTCCGGCGCCGACGCCTCCATAACCAATGCAAAGCCGATCTCGCTGGTCGGCAGCAACGTTGGAGGAATCCTGTCGTTGAACACGCCGGGAGCGATCCTCGTGGACGCGTCGAATACCGTCAACCGGTTCGGAGCAATCTCCGCGGCATCTCTGACGGTTTCTTCCCCGAGCCGCGGCATCGTTCAGACCGCGCCTTGGAAGGTCTCCGGAACCGTTCAACTCGCCGCCGCCTCAAACGACATCGTGCTCGGCGCCAACAACACCTTCGGTCCGCTGCAAATCAGCGGAAACAATCTTTCCGTTCATCAAATCGGCTCGATCACCCAGGCCGGCCCGATCATTGCCACGGGCAGTTCGAATTTCACCGCCACCGGAGCAATTTTACTCGGCAACCGGTTGAATTCGCTGAGCGGGCCTGTATCGCTGAATACCCCCAGCTATGCCGTCCTCGGCAACGGCGTCGTCACCACGTTCGGAAATAGCACTGTGGGGAGCACTCTCACCGTTACCGGCAGCAACGATATCGTCCAGGCTCCCAATACCGCCCTCAATGCTCCCGGCACGCTGACGCTAACCTCAGCCGGCTCCATTTTGTTGAGTAACAGCGCCAATCAGCTCAAGAATCTGGGCTTCATTGCCGCGTCGGCCTCGGGTTCCATTTCCATCGCATCCTCAGCCGGCATGCTTACCCTCAACCAAACCGTCGGCGCTCAGAATGTCACGATCCAGACCACCGGCGCTCTCACTCTGGGGGGGCAGGCGCTGATCACCGGGCATCGCATCTGGCTGGCAGCCATCGGTGTCAACGGAAGCTTCGTGAATAATGCGTCTGCGTCGGGCATCTTGAACACGCCGTCCGCCGGGGATATTTTCCAAATTTACAGCTATTCGCGTTCTTCCTCTTTCCTGGGAGCGCTCAGAACCCATGGCCTGAGTCTCTCGGGGTCGTACGCGCTTCCCGCGCCCGGCGTATTCGTCAGGTCCGACACGAGCACTTTCGTTTACGCAACGCCGTAGGGCTGTGGCTCTTTTTGATTTTTCGGCGTTGCTCGCTCGGGCAAGATCGCAGCGAACCTGACCCTATCGAACGCGTTTGAAAGCTTCTGCGACACCTGCGGCTGACGCGCGCAGTGGTTGGTGATGCGCTGTCTAAAACGACGCCTTCACTTGCAGCCGAACGTAAGGTGCGGGGTCGGCCTCGTAACACTTTCTGACCCGGTAGAAGTCGAAATCGCGTTCCACGGAGTAACCTGCGGCGAAATTGATGTCGCAGTATTTGGTCAGAGTATAGGTCGCTCCCAAGCCCGCCCGGATCTCCGTGTAATCCAGCACGCTGCCGCTGCTGGATTTGGTGTTGGGCGCGGTAGGGAAGGTGTTGGGGTCGGTCTTGAAGGACTCCATCAGCAGTTCACCGCCGACCCACAGCGAGAGTTGGTCGCTCCAACTGTAAACCAGCTTCGGTTCCGGTGCATAACCGAAGAGCGTCCATTTGTCGTCGATCAACCAGACCACGCCCAGATCGGGCAGGACGGGATACTGGCGCAGGATCGAGGAGCCAATTCCGTAAACGAGATAGAGCTTCTTTTCCTGGATCGGCAGGACGCCGCCGATCTCGACGGGGATATCGAATGCGCCGCTGTCGATGCGGTGCTCAAAGAAGACGCCTGGCTTCACTTGCGCGAGGAAGCCGATTTCGTTGTTGAGAATGTAGGCGATGCCAATGGGCGCGTTGAGATCCTGCAAGCAACCGGGGAGGGGACTGGACGCGGTTGAACCGCCGAAATCGAAGCGCTCGTAGTCGACGCCCATCTGGAAATACCAGTTGCCGGCGATCGGGATGCGACGAAGGTACCGAAACTCCGAGTGAGCCTCATCGCCCGCGGCGATCCGCTTGTCGGTGAACTCGATGGGGCTGGTAAAGACGTAGCTGGTATCGAAGGTCACCTCGTCGAGCTGGGTTTGAGTCTCCGGTACCGGCGCGACGACCGATTTTCCCGCCGAGCCAACGGCGCTGGCGGCGGCGGCGGAAACTGCAAGGAACCACACGCAAGCCAAGACAAGGAGCCCACTGGTTTTCATGATCAGCGTTATTTCAGAATTTTGACTGCTTTCAGGAGAATTTCCGGAACTAATTCGTAGAAGCGGTTGAATTGGATGGCAAAAATCCAGTACTGCCGGAATTCGAAGGCTGCGAGGGCTGCAACGGTTGCCCCCAGCCAAAGCTCGGGACGTTTGGGCTGGAATCGGCGCACGAGCCAGCCGAGTTGGGTGAATGCCAGCAACCGCAACGGCGCGTCCCACATGTTGGCGTAGCGCAAGTTCATCCCGTATTTCAGATTGCACATTACCAGGTAGCTGGCGGCCAGGAATACCGTTACGAAGAACAGGGGACGGTGTTCGGGGTTCTTGCGATCCAATTGGAACAGAGCAGCCAGGGCCAGGACGAGGACGATCGGGCTGACGATCATCAGGTCGACCAGGTACCGATACCAGGGGCCGTCCCCGGTCTGGATTGCGAAATCGAGCGTGAAGTTCTTGGATACGGAGAGGATGTAACAGGCGAGAAAGCTAACCAGCCCGCCGGCAAGCGTGATCAGAAGGGTGACCCCAAGCAGCGGCCCAGTCAGTGTGGCGAGAACCAGTGGACGGTCCACCGTTCCGAACGCAAACCAGCGGTTGGCGATGAGGATGGCGACGATGGCGATGAAAACGAACGCCGAGTTTTCCTTGGTCATCACCATGCAGGCCAGCGCGCCGATATAGGCGATCAGCAGCGGAACCGACCGTCGTCCATCGGGAATCGGCCTCAGGTTTTCCCAAAGCAACCAGAGGGTGAGCGTTGCCCAGAACGTAAAAAAGCCGTCCACGAGCGCATGCTGGCTCATGTGAATCTGGGTTGGGGCGCAGGCCATCAACGTGAGGACCGCCAGGGCGGCGGCGCGTCCGGCAAGCCGCAGCATGAAAACGAACGTCACGCCCAGGGTGAGAACCGAGAAAAACGACGCCATCTGGCGCAAGCCGTTCAGCGGCGCCTCGCCGCTTACGCGGCACCAGAGGGCGGTTGTTCCAATGTAGAGGAACCGCAACGGGGGCAGAATCGAACCCTTCAGGGTCTTCTGGAACTCGATGTAGTTATCCACAATGTCCGGGTAGCTGGAAAGACCGTGCTGCAGGAGCGCACCGGTGTATTGGCGGTAAAGGACTTCATCGAACCCGATGCCCCGAAACGAAGCGAACTGGCGCACCCGCACAAACGTTCCAAAGGCAAAAACAAGGACGACGGCGAGCGTCCAAAGGCGGAGAGGGGAGAGGATCATGGTGTGATTGAGAATGGCTGCGGGGTTCGGTCGGCGTGGAGATCTTCCTGGAATTGCTGGAATTCCTTTTGGGCGGGGCGCAGTTCCAGCGCCTGCGCAATCTCGACTTTCGCGGTGGAGACGTCGCCTGCACCGAAGCTGGTATAGGCCAGGAGATAATGCATCTTGGCGTCGTCAGGTTCGATGCGTAACGCGCTCTTTAGCAGGGCCGAGGCGAATTTCCAGTTTTTCTCCTGCACTTCGAGAACCGCGAGATTGTTGAGTGCGCCCATGGTTGCGGGATTGATCTGGATGGCCTGTATGTAAAACTGGCGGGCTCGGTTTCGGTTTCCCTTTTTCAGCCAGAGATTGCCCAGGCTGAAGCTGTTCTCGCTGTTGTCCGGGACGAAAGCATAGGCGCGCTCCAGTTTGTCCATGGCGCGGTCGAGTTCTCCGGCATCCATTGCTTTGATTCCGGTGTTGTAGCAGTCCAGGGACCAGAGGGATTCGTCGCGTTGCGGCATCGAGACGAACCAGACGCCGGCAATTCCCGCCCCGCAGTAGGCTGCCGCCCAGCGCCACCAGCCGGGATTGCGCCACGCCAGGGTCGCCCAGAGATCGACCAGGCCGACCGCCGCCAGCAAGAGCAGTCCCGGCGCGGCCGCCAGTCGGTACCGTTCGGTGACGAACACCGGCAGCAACGCGGCCATGTGCAGCAGAACCGCAGCCACCACCCAGCGCGAATAGGGGCGGCGTCCCAGCGCAAACACCAGGCCGGGAATCGCCAGTGCCGCGACCACGCCAAAACGCAAGCCGGGCGTCAGGATTCCGTCTTCGCTCAGCATCGTAATGAGGCTCAGGTCGTCATACTGAAAGGCGTTCCAGAGGTTGCGCAGTTTCCGGAGCATCAGCTTGCGCCATTTCTTCGGTTCCCGGTGGATGAAGTTACTCGCTTTATCCGACCAGAATTTGGAGACTTGCGCGCGGGTTAGCCTGTGTCCCGCCGCTGTTTCCGCCACGCGGATGGAATCCTTCAGCATTCCTTCCTGGCTGGCGCGCAGACCGGGCGGCATCTTCGGATAGCCGGTGGCGACGGGATTGTTGCCGACCCAGAAGTTCACCCCGCTGTGAGCCGAGAGAAACACCGGTTCCCTGGCAATCAGGTAGTTGTGCAGCCAGCATGGCGCCGTTCCCACAAACACGCCGGCGATCAGGACGGCGGCGGCAATGAGCACCGCGCCGGGTTTTCGCAGATTGCGCGCCGCGGCGAAAATTGGGAGAGGGACGACAAAGAGAATTGTGGCCACGGTCATGGCGACAAACCCGGTCAGCAGTCCCATCCAGAGCCACGGTCGCCAGAGAGACTCGCTGTGCGTCCGCATCGACCACCAAACGATTCCCCAGAACGCCAGAACCAGCCAGGTGGTCGGCATCAGCACCGCGGAGAATGCCTGCGCCGGCTGGAAAAAGATCCATCCCAGGGCCGCCAGCGCCGCCGCCACGGTTCCTTTTCTTTCCGGCACAACCGCGCAGCCAATTTCGAAAATCAGCGCCGCGATTCCCGCTTCCGAAAGCGCCTGCAACAGTTCGACGACGAACGGATTGAACCCCGTCAGCCGAAAGATCGCCCCCAGGAAAAACGGATAGCCTGGAAGCCCGTAAAACGCTTTGCCGTCGGTCCAATGCCCCGCCGCGATGCGCAGCGCCCAGTCGCAGTAGAAGCGCATATCCCCGGACATCGCCAGAAAAATGGGGGAATCGATGGTCCTCGACAGGACAATCATTCGAACCGCAAACGCCAGCAGGAAAACCCAGACGGTCATTCGGATGCGGCGCTTAAAGGACATGCAGGAACATATGACGGGGTTGGCGCGCCGATGCAAGCCCCATGGCACGCCCCAATCTTTAGCGAAGAAAGCGATCGCACGGAATTGCGTTGGGATTTCCGAGAAACGCGCCAGCGTCTTGGAGCAGCAGTCCTGTCTTTCCATTACCCACAAATTGGAAACCGAGCGTGGAAGCCGAAGCGGCCCTTATTATCTGTCATCCTGAGCTTGCGAAGGATCTCACACCACGCCATCCAGCGTTATGCAACCATTCACCGTTCTCGAAGCTGACGGCGTCAACCGCATGGGCCGTCAGTTCCGATAACGCGCCGACTGAAACAAATGTTCGGACTGCTTCGTGAGATCCTTCGCAGGCTGCCAATGAACCTGCCGGAAAGACGGGGCGTTCGGGAGCGGGAATCCGGGGAGCACACGCGTCTCGCGTGTTGGCGTCGGCGTCCCGCCGACGCGGACTTCCAGTCTCCCCAGTGCATTGCGGCGACTCCACGCGCAAAGCTCGCCGAGGCGGGACGCCTCGGCCAGCACCCGGGACGGGTGCGCTCCCCGGAACTCGCATTCCGACGCGATCAGCCGCAAAGATGCCTTTGGCGAGGGCGCCAAAGGCCGCACGCGAGGGCGCGTGCGCTCCCCGGAAGCTGGCGAGACGCGAGCGAGGCGCATACCCGCAGCGGTCTGAAACGAGCGCGCAACGAAGCCAGAGGGCAAAAGGACAAGCGGATTAGTCTCATCTTGCACGCGACTTAGAATTAGCCGCCGGCGCCGGGTTGGTTGCACCGAAGCGCATCCCGCGCGGAATTTCGCGCGCGGGCCAGCAATCGGACGACTTCCTCGTCGGGCACTTGATCGAATACGGAGTAATACTCTCCGACCGCCCGGAAATCGGAGGCGGCATGAAGCACGATCACGGCATCGGCGGCGGCCTCCAGCCGCGAAAGCATATCGATGGGAGCGACCGGCGTCGCGAGGATGCGACGGGCCGCTCCCGCGCGCCGCAACGACGCCAGCGCCGAAAGCGCGGTCGCACCGGTGGCGACCCCGTCGTCCACGAGGATCACCGTCTTGTCTTTCACATCCACCGGTTCGGCGTGCCCGCGGAAGGCTAGCGTGCGCCGGGCCAGTTCCTCGCTTTCGCGGCGGATCTCGGCATCGATGTACGCTTGCGGAATACCAAGGGCCGCGATCGAAGCCCGGTCCAAGATCAGTTCGCCGTTAATCGACACCGAACCGATGGCGAACTCCGGATTCCCCGGCGCGCCGATTTTTCTGGCCAGCCAGACGTCCAGCGGAATGCCGAGCCGTGACGAGACCTCCGCGCCTATCTCCACTCCTCCGCGCGGAATCGCCAGCACGAGGGCGGAGCCTGTCTCTCCGCCACGCAGCGCATCGGAAGCGCTCAGCGCCTCGGCAAGCGCCCGTCCCGCTTCGGCTCGATCCCGGAACAACATGGCCTACCAAAGGTTTCGGCGACCGACCTCAGCCCGGCTTTAGCGCCAAAAATGCCGCGGCTTCGCGATAAACTCTATTTCTCGCCGGCGCCGGCGTCGGGCCCGGTGAGATTCTTCTCCAGCTTGCCGATCCACTCCAGGTTGCTGCGATGCTCGGGCCAGTTCTTGACGATGGCAAACATCTCGGAGAGGCCGGCGTTGCGGCGTCCGATGAGGATCAAGTCCTCCGCGCGCGACCAGAGCAACTGCGGCTTGTATGTCTCGTTGAATTGCTGCACGTCAAACGAACGGTCGCTTTCGGACATGACATCGGCGCCGTTCCGGATCTTGTTGTCCCAGTAGGTGATGACCCGGGGGTCTTTGTCTTTGCGAAGCTGCGGGAGGATGGTCTTCTCCCAGATTTCATCGACATTGCCGGGGTGCGTGGACCAGCCTTCCATGTCGCCGAGCGAGCTCTCGATCCCGTGCCACTTGACGAAAATGCTCCCGGTGATGTCACTACGCAGAATGTCCTGCCTGAGAACTTCGTGCGAGGCGGCGGCGGCCTGATCGCAGTAGCGGATCACCTCCGGCAACAACTCGGAGATTTTTCGGTCTTGAGCCCGCGCCAGGGTCAGAATCAAATAGTTGAGGTGCAGGCGCACAGCGGTTTGCATCTCCGGGCTCTTGAGATGCTCGGCCTCCTTCTTCTTCCAGTCCTGGAAGTAGGTTTGCGCGTGGCTCTTGCCGGCGAATCCCATGGCATACATCGCCTCCATGTAGTATGCGATGGCGTTGCTGTTGCTCGAAGCGGCTGTGTTCAACTCCTGCCTCAGTTTGTTGGAGCGCATACTCGCCGAGGTCTCGTGTTTGACTTTGATTTCTTTCAACGCCGCCAGCATTGTCCTGGCATCGACCGCGGGGCCGTCCTGGGCGGAAACGCAACGAGCCGCCAGAACCAGACAGAGGAAAACATATTTTTTCATATTAACAGGATAAGATTTGGAGGAATGTTTCGCGTCTAGTGGAGCAGATTTCGACGCGATGTAAAGCGCGGGCTCCGTTCTCCAGTTATCCTTTCTACAACTCACCAAACGGAGGCCGGGCACGGAATCCGGAGTCATCCTTATTGTTTGTCATCCTGAGGCTTGCAGGCGGCCAAAGCGCGGCGTTGATTGTTGGGCATGAACCGGCGTCTCACTATCATCCGGGGAGCGCACGCGCCCTCGCCCGCGGCCTTTGGCGCCCAGACGCCCTCTCAAGCAGGCGCGCGACGGGTGCTCGTGGCGGGTTGCGGTTTTGTGGGCCTGGAGGCAGCCCGCCGGTTTCATGTTCAGGGGTGGGACGTCGTCGGCATTACCCAATCGGCACAATCGGCGCGGCGGCTGGCGGGCGAGCCGTTTTCGGTCACCGCCTGCGACATCGACGATGCCGCGGGCCTGGCGGCGCTGGGACGGTTCGAGTTGATTGTCGATTGCGTCAGTTCGAACCGGGGCGGAGCGGAGGATTACCGCCGCGTCTACCTGCAAGGCGCCCGCTCGCTGCTCGCAGCGTTTTCCCCGGCCCGGATTGTCTTCACCGGCAGCACTTCGGTTTACGCGCAAACGGACGGTTCTATCGTCACGGAACAGAGCCCCGCCGAGCCTGTTCGCGAAACCGGGCGGATTCTCCGCGAAACCGAAGAGGTAGTGCTGGCCGCCGGAGGCACGGTGCTGCGCTTTGCCGGGCTGTATGGGCCGGAGCGTTGGTTGCAGCTCGACCAGTTCACCAAAGGCCGCGCGGTGCTGGAGGATGGCGGCGCGCGCTGGACGAATCATCTCCACCGCGACGACGCCGCTGACGCCATCGTCTTCGTGGGAAGGCGCACCGATCTGTCGGGCGTTCTCAACGTTGCCGACGACACGCCCATGACGCAACGCGAAGTGTACGAAGCCTTCGCCGCGCATTTTGGGAGTCCCATACCGCCGCCCGGGCCGTTGGAACACGGTCGAAAGCGAGGCTCGACGAGCAAGCGTGTCTGCAATGCCCGGCTGCGTTCGGCGGGATGGACGCCGCGGTTTGCGTCGATCCGCGAGGCACTGGCAGGCATGAACTTGCTTGGCGGCGCCCGCAGGAACCCTTAGCCTCTGCGCTCACCAATGGTTCCCATCGTCAAATCGTTGAGGCTTCTCGCCGACCCCACACGCCTTCGACTGCTGCTGCTCCTGCGCGAAGAAGAGCTTTCCGTGGTGGAGATCCAGGAGATTCTCGGCATGGGCCAGAGCCGGATTTCCAGTCACCTGGCCCAGCTCAAGGCCGCAAAACTGGTGCGGGACCGCCGCGCGGGCAAGAATGTCTATTACGGATACGCCGACGCGCACGACGGCCCGTTTCGCGAGATCATCGCCGCAAGCGCCGCCGAGTTGCTCGAAGCAAAGCAAGACAGGGCCGCGCTCAAGCTGGTGCGGCTCAAACGCCAGGACAAGGCGCGGGAATATTTCAACAAGCTCGCCGGCAAGTTCGGGCGCAGCTACTGCCCGGGCCGTTCGTGGAAAGGGGTCGCCCACATGCTCCTGTCCCTGGTGGGGCCGATCGTGGTGGCGGATCTCGGCGCCGGCGAAGGCACGCTCGCCCAGTTGCTGGCCCGGCACGCGCGCCAGGTGATCGCAGTGGATAACTCGGAGAAAATGGTGGAATTCGGAGCCAGTCTCGCAAAGGAACACGGCTTCGAGAACCTGGAATACCGGCTGGGCGACTTGGAAGAGCCTCCCATCGAGCCGGAATCGGTCGACCTGGCGCTCCTGAGCCAGGCACTCCACCATGCGGGAAACCCGGCCCGAACCATCGCGGCCGCTTACCGCATTCTCAAACCGGGCGGGCGCATTGCGATTCTCGACCTGCTCTCCCATCAGTTCGAAAAAGCGCGCGAGCTTTACGCCGACCTGTGGCTGGGCTTTAGCGAGGCGCAACTCGACGAGATGCTGCGGGAGGCCGGTTTCCGGGAGATCGACATCGCCGTGGTGGACCGGGAGCCCGATGCGCCACACTTCCAGACGCTCTTTGCGGCGGCTGCAAAGTAAGATTTCGCCCTCCCGCCGCATCCCGATTCCCGCCGCTGGGTCGCATTCCGAACATGCATCGCGTTCTGCTGTCGAAGAGATCCATGAAAACACGTTTGCCAGTTGCCGCCGGTCTTTTGCTTCTTCTCGCACCGGCGCTGGGCCGCTCCGCTGTCTATGACATCGGACCCGGCCAGCCGCTCGAGTCGATCGGCGCGGCGCCCTGGGCCACCCTGGCGCCGGGCGATACCGTCAATATCCACTGGAGGCCGGCTCCGTATAAAGAGAAGTGGGTGATCTGCCGGCGCGGCGCCCCGGAGAAGCCCATCGTCGTGCATGGCGTCCTCGGGCCAAAGGGGGAACGACCGGTGATCGACGGCGCGGGTGCGACCACCGTGAAATCGCTCAGTTACACCGGCGAAGTGCGCAGCGTCATCAAGATCGGCTATGCTCGAACCCCCAAAGATACGATGCCGTCGGACATCGTGCTTGAAAACCTGGAAGTCACGAACGCAAATCCGGCGAATTCGTATCAGGGCCTGGGCGGCCCGGCGAAGTATGTCAAGAACGCCGCCTCGATTTGGATCGAAAAGGGGGAACGCATCGTCGTCCGCAACTGCGACATCCACGACAGCGGCAACGGACTGTTCGTCAGTCCGCTTTCACGGAATATCACTGTTGAGAAATGCCGGATCCACGGCAACGGCATCGTCAAGGACATGTTTGAGCATAACGTCTACAGCGAAGCGACCGGGATCGTCTTCCAGGGGAACCGCTTTGGACCGTTGCGTGCCGGAAGCCTCGGCAACAACCTCAAGGACCGTTCCGCAGGGCTGGTCGTCTGCGACAACTGGATCGAAGGCGGCAGCCGCGAGCTCGACCTTGTGGACGCCGAAGACTCCGAGGCCATCCGCAACGATCCGGCCTACCGCACGGCGCTCGTTTTCCAGAACGTGATCGTCAAACTGCCGACCGACGGCAACAAACAAGTCGTTCATTACGGCGGCGACAGCGGCAAGCCGAAATGGTACCGGCCCGGAACGCTCTACTTCTACAACAACACAGTCATTTCTCGGCGCACCGACGGGACCACGCTCTTCCGCATTTCCCTGCCCGACGGACACGTGGATGCGCGCAACAACATCTTTTACACCGCCGACCGGGGCAAGCGCCTGGCAATGGTCGATTCGGGAGGGTGCGTCGACTTGACAGCGGACTGGCTCAAGACCGGCTGGGTCAACAGCCACGGCAAGTTCACCGGGACGGTTACCTCCGGATCGGGCTGCATTGAGGGCGGTACGCCGAAATTCGTGAACGAGGCCGCGGCGGACTACCGCCTGGCTGCGGATTCTCCATGCCGTGACGCCGGCACTTCCGCGCTTCCGGGCCTCTCGCGGCCCACGGACGCGGACCGGGTAAACATCGGCGCCCCCACGGTGACTTTTTAGAGCACCTCAATCTGGCCCGGTCCGAAATGGATGACCCCAAAACGGCAAAGGAGGCTCGTGGACTGGGGTGAAGTGCCCTTTCCGTTACCCACAAATCGGAAGCCGAGCACGGATACCGGAGCGGCCCATATTATTTGTCATCCTGAGCTTGCGAAGGATCTCACGGCAGGCCAGCCGGCGTTATCTCACCATTCACCGTTCTCGAAGCTGACAGCGCCGCCCGGCGAGCCGTCAGTTCCGACTACGTGCCGACTGAAACGAACGTCGGGATCGCCTCGTGAGATCCTTCGCAAGCTCAGGATGACAACGTTCGGGGCTCCGTTCTCACTCCTGCGCCCGATTTGCAAACTTGTGGGTAATGGAAAGACAGCACTGCCGCATTCCACGACGCTGTCGCGACGGCAATGTCCCTCTCCGTCTCCTTCCATCTGCGGTTCATCCGAGCGTTTTCGGAGTAGGGCACGCACGTTTCTACCGGCCCCCCCCATGTTCAAGACCGCTCGACGTCCATCTCCCTAACCGCCTTCACCGCCCCGTGGAGGAACTCGGCATGCTGTTCCAATCCCTCGGTAAACCCGGTGTCCAGCCATGCGTCGATGGCCTGCATGGCCATGACCTCGCCCATCACCATCTGTCCCATACACAGAACGTTGGCGTCATTGATCGCCTTGCACATTTTTGCCGCGAACACCGACTCCACGCAGGCCGCATGAATCCCGGCGTGCTTGTTCGCCGAGATCGACATCCCCATCCCCGTGCCGCAGAACAGCACCGCCTTGTCCGCTTTGCCCGACTCGATCAGACGGCAGGCCTTGCGGGCCGACTCGTAGTAAGGGATCTCCTTGCCTTCGTCCGCATCGAGCACCTCTATGCCCCTGCGCTCAAGATGTGTGACTGCGGCGCGTTTAAGTCCCAGGGCGAAAGGGTCGGCCCCGACAGCGATCTTCATGGTGATGGCCTCATTCATGGATGGTTTTTGGTACGGCTTAGTATTTCCCCTTGTGTGGCGTTGTCAAGCGACGTGCACTTTCCCTGCGCGGAGCGGTTGCTGCGGGAACGACGCTTCCGTTCATCACCGCGGCATCTGACGCAACGCCGCCATGGCAGTTGTGCCATGGCTTCGATCTGTTTCCAAACACTCAAAGTGCCTTCGACCGAATCTCCCCGTCCGGCACGCGGGTGAGCAGGCGGGTTCCGGGCGGGGCGTGGGCGACGGAGCGCACGAGCTCGCCGGCTTCGGTCCGGGTGATGCTGTAGCCGCGGCTGAGCGTCGCCTGCGGACCCAGGACGCGCAACAGGTTCGCCGCGCTGTCCAGGGCGTGGCGGATCGAATCGACCTGCTGGATGCGCGCGTGTTGGAGGCGGCCGCCGATTCCTTCGAGTTGATGCCGGCGCAGAGCCAGAAGCTGGTCGGGACGATGTTCCCGCAGGGTGGTTTGCAGTTCGGCGACCTGTTTCTCCTCGCGGCGCACCCGGTCCCGCGCGGCGCGGCTCAACTGTTCGGCAGTGAGGTCGAGTTGCTGGGCAAGCGAATCGAGCCGCGCCCGCGGTTCGCGGAACAACACGCCGCGCTCGATGAACCCAAGCTGCTGCCGCCACGCTTCCGCTGTGTCCCGGGCGCACCGTTCCATGGCGTCCCGCATCTGGCTGAAGCGCCGGGCGAGATCCGCGGAGTCGGGCGCGACCAGTTCGGCTGCGGCGCTGGGCGTGGGCGCGCGCAGGTCGGCGACGAAATCGGCGATAGTGAAATCGATCTCGTGGCCCACGGCGGAGACGACCGGGATGGCCGAGGCATAAATGGCGCGCGCGACGGCTTCCTCGTTGAATTCCCACAGGTCTTCCGCGCTGCCGCCGCCTCGTGCGACGACGATGACGTCCACCGGCGCACCCGGCAGCGCGCCGCTGTTGAACTCGTCGATGGCGGCGGCGATCTCCGCCGCGGCGCCCGCCCCCTGCACGCGCACCGGGTTGATCACGATGCGAATCCACGGGGCGCGCCGGTGCAGAATGTTAAGCATGTCGCGCACAGCCGCACCGGTCGGGGAGGTGACGATTCCGATGGACATGGGAAACGGCGGCAGCGGGCGCTTGCGGGCGGACTCGAAAAGCCCCTCGGCGGCGAGTTTGCGTTTGAGCGCCTCGAATTTCGCAGCCAGCAAACCGGCGCCCGCCGGTTGTACCAGCGAGACGTTCATCTGGTATTGTCCGCGCGCCTCGTAAACGGTGATCCGCCCGCGGGCGTGAACCAGCATCCCGTCGGCCAGCGCAACGCCCCCGTGGCGAAATCCGGGCCGGAAGAACAGCACGCAGGAGAGCTGCGCGCGGTCGTCCTTCAATCCGAAATACTGGTGGCCGGAGGCCTGCTTGCGGTAATTGCAGACCTCGCCCTCCACCCACACCTCGCCGATGACGCCCTCCAGCAAATCGCGCACGTTCCGCGTCAGCTCCGTGATGGAGAGAATCCGGGGCTTGGCGGTCGGCGGCGGTGTTTCGAAAACGGAATCCGGCATTGCGCGACTATCGCTGACAGAAGCGCCGCTGCCAAGCCGCGGAAAGAGGAGGACCCTATCTTTAGGAATGGGGAACAAGCTCGCCGGGGCGGGACCTCCCCAGCGTATCCAACGAAAACCGGCTTTACTTCGTCCAGATAAAACTTAACATATTCCCTTAAGATGTCACCCCTCCGTTACTGCCTGATCCTTGCACTCGCCGGGTTCGCCCGGACAGCGCATGCCCTGATTGTTTTCGATTCGGCGACTTCGCTGGACAACTCCTACAACACCACCGCCCCGGCGAACGGCGCGCCCTGGCAATACGTCGCGGAAACCGGTCCGGACGACGCTTCAGCGGTGTACCTCGGCAACAGTTGGTGCATCACCGCAGCGCACGTAACGCTGAGTAACACCACCCCCGTCCTGCTCGACGGAACCACTTTCTTCCCGGACCCCGCGACTCCATACCAGGGCATCGGCAACACCGATCTGAAGCTATTCAAGATTCTGGGCGACCCCGGTTTGCCCAGCCTGGCGTTGACGCAACCGACGGACAACGATCTGGATCAACCCGTTGTCAGGATCGCATGCGGCCAGGGCAAGGGCAGCTTGCTCACGGGAACGGATGGCGGCGAGGTCGGTTTTACCTGGAACGGCGGCGCTTACACCAAGCGCTGGGGCATCGCCGAAACCCTCGGGCAATCGTATACCTTCCCCGGTGACGGCAACACGTATATCGTCACGCCGTTCGACAGTTCGCTGGGGCCCAACGCTTCGGCGGCAAGCATGGGCGACTCCGGCGGCGGCGTGTTTATTGAACTCAACGGGGGGTGGAAACTGGCGGGGATCACCGACGGCGTCGATGTGCTCGGGTCGTCTTCTTACAATCCCTCCAACTACAGTTTCGACGTGGAGATCAGCCAGTACAGCTCGCAAATCAGCGCGATCGCCGCCCCCGCCCCCGAACCGGATGCCGCGGCATTGGTTGCGCTCGGAAGCGTCGCGGCGCTGTTGCGGCGCCGGAGGGCATAACCGGCTACTGCAGGCAAGATGCCCGCGCTCCCCTTCTCCGCCCACCGCCCACGGCTCTCCCGCAAAAAAATTCAACGCCGAATCTATTGACAAGCCGATCCGCAAGACCCACGCTCTGTTTCCTGTGAAGACCCCAGATTTCCTGAGTCCGGCGCTCGCCGTCCGGGCCCAAAACGCATGAACGACACCGACAAAAATTCCGTACAGGACGCCCTTGCGGACGAGGTGGCGGCGCAGCACGCCCAGATTGGGGTGAACCGGACGCCGCAGCCCAACGAAGCCTTTCACCGCACCGCTCATCCCGACGCGCAATGGTTTGGCAACGCCGCGCTGGGCCTGTTTATCCACTGGGGCATCTCCTCGGTCGCAGGCGAAGGCGATCTTTCCTGGTCCATGGTCGCGCGACCGCCAGACCACCGCAAGGAAGCCGGTGAGCGCTACGGAGCGCAAGCGGTTCAAAAGGTGGTTACTCCGGAAGCCTATTGGGCGCAGGCAAAATTCTTTGAGCCTCGAAAGTACGATCCGAACAAATGGCTCGGGGCAGCCAAAAGTGCCGGGTTTCGGTACGCCGTTCTCACGACCAAACACCACGACGGTTACACACTCTGGCCCAGCCAATTTGGTGAGCTGGGCACCCACACGGACATGGGCGGCCGCGATCTGGTGGCCGACTATGTCCAGGCGTGCAGGGCTAATGACTTAAAAGTGGGCTTCTATTACTCGCCTCCGGACTGGTTCTTTGAGAAAGACCGGATGTCCTTTCACTACGGAGCGATCCAGCCGCCCTTGAATACCCGCCACGAAGCCACCACGCTGGAGCGGCGGGCCATCGGCGCCTTTGAAGGCACACCCGATGACGAGCAGCGGCGTTACGAAGCATCCTATCGCCGTCACGTTCGCGGGCATGTGGAGGAATTGCTGACCCGCTATGGCAAGATCGATCTGCTCTGGTTTGACGGCTACGCGCACGATGCCATCGCCATCGAACGCATTCGGGAGCTTCAGCCCGGTATTGTCATCAATCCGCGCGGTCATCTGGTGGGGGATTTCGCCACTTCGGAATGCAGTTTTCCGAAGGTGCGGCCGGAAGGCTGGTGGGAATACTGCCACCTTTGGGCGGACGGCGCATGGGGTTACCTAAACCATGAGATCTATAAACCAACGGGCTGGATGCTCTCCGAGTTCGCCAGGGCGCGCTCGTGGGGCGGGAATTTTCTCCCGAACGTCTGCCCCAATGCGGAGGGAGAGCTGCCCGAAGTGGCCTACCGCCGGTTTTCAGAATTAAAAGCGTGGATGGAACACAGCGGGGTGTCCCTGCGCGATGTGGAGCCGGGTCCGTGGCCCGAGCAAAGCGACGTGCCCGTGACGGTGCGGGGAGTTGTCTGGTATCTCCACGCGCTACTCACGAGCCCGGATACCCTGAATGTCCGGGGCGTTCCCGCTCCGCATAGCGTGACGATGCTGCGAACGGGCGATGCGCTGGAATGGCGGCACGACGGGAAGTCATTGGTTGTCGAAATTCCCGGCCGCCTGCGAACGACGCAGGTTGATGTAGTCAAAGTAACGTGGACGCAACCGCCGTGCTAACGATGGATGAATGTTGGATCGCACCACCGACAGCGGCGGTTGGTAACGCGGCTTTGATTTAATATGAATCCTTCCACTCCATCTCCAACGCTCCTGCCTGCGATTGCTCTTTGGCCCGAAGGCGCGCCCGGCTCGCTGGGGAACACCGATAACGACGCCCCCACCCTCACGGCCTGGCTGCCCGATCCATCCATAGCGACCGGAGCAGCCTTCGTGATCTGTCCCGGCGGAGGCTACGGCGGCTTGGCGGCGCACGAGGGAGCCGGCTACGCCGAATGGCTGGCGGAGAACGGCATCGCGGGTCTTGTCCTAAAATACCGGCTCGGCTCCAACGGCTATCGCCACCCGGCGATGCTCAACGATGCCGCGCGCGCAATCCGGCTGGCCCGTTCCAGGTCGCAGCAGTGGAAGATCGATCGCGGGCGGGTGGGCCTCATGGGCTCCAGCGCCGGCGGACATCTTGCCTCCAGCCTGCTCACGCATTTCGACGAGGGCGACGCGCGGAGCACGGACCCGGTGGAGCGGGAAAGCGGGCGTCCAGACCTGGGGATTCTCTGCTACGCGGTAATCACCATGGGCGAGTTGACCCACGCGGGCTCAAGAGACAATCTCCTGGGACAAAACCCGTCGCAAGATCTCATCGAGTTCCTATCCAGTGAAAAACAGGTGACGAAGAAAACTCCGCCGTGCTTTATCTGGCACACATGGGAAGACACCGGCGTCTGCGCGGAAAACTCCATCGCCTTTGCAAGGGCCCTCCGGGACAACGGGATCCGATTCGAATTGCATGTCTATGAGCAAGGCTGCCACGGCATTGGCCTGGGAGGAGACCCAAGGCATCGCTGGAGCGACGATTGCCTGGCGTGGCTGCGGGAACGCGGCTTCGCGAAATCAGGCAATTGAAATAGCTGCAAAGCGCGGCAGAGACTCAGACCTTCAATGAGCGCCGTCCGGACGCGCCACAGGTCAAGCAGCGCCGGAGTTGTTCTACGTTTTGAGGTTCAGGTTTGAGCCTCCGCAACAGGCGCTGCCGCCGCCGGTTCCTGTTCAGCTGCGGTTGCGACAACGGGTTCCGCGACTGGTTCGACAGAGACCGCCTCTTCAATCGCCGCTTCGACAGGCGGCGTCGCTGTTTCCGCAGTCGGTTCTTCCTCGGGTTGCTCTGTTGGCGCTTCTTGCTCCGAACTTTCCTGCGCAGGCACAGCAGACTCCTCTTCCTGCATGGCTTCCGACCCTTGGGCTTCCTTCGCCAAATCCTTCGGCAGCAGGGGAAGATCGAACGTTCCGTCATGAAACTCGATCACGTGGCCGCACTGGATAAGCCAGTGCAGGTCGGACACGATCGCCGACTTGAGCTTGGCAAACTCCGGGTCCGCTTCGCGCGGCTTGAGCAAGCGCGCGGCGATGTCGGCGCGGTTGCACTTCGGCGACGCCTCGATGATGCTGAGCAGATCGGCGATATGCTCGGAGACATTCTTCGACTCCGCCGCAAAACGGATGGGCCGCAACGGGGACACGTAGAAGATCCGCTTGCGGTGCCGCCAGATGTGAAGGCCCGCGTCGATGAACCGCGGACGCATGTGGTTGACGATCTGCACCGGAAATCCGCGTTCCTTCTCCCAGCCGGCGCGGATGGCGGAACGCAGCTCGTGATCGGCGACTTCCCGGCTGGCGACCCCGCTCATTTCGAGGCTGCGGCCCGACTTGACCAAATTGGGCAGGTAAGTCTGCCGGAAATGAGCCTCCACTTCCTGGAGCGTCTTGAACTCCTTCGGCTCGGCTTCCTGCAAAGTGCGGAAAACGGTGACGCTGCTGATCTGCTTCTTCCACTCCTCGATTACCGCAGGGTCGCTGACGATCTCGATTTGCCGCAGGAACTCCTGGAAGTCCATGCGGCGGCTGAACCGGGCCTCGTAGAGTTTGCGCAGACCCGGTTGATAACCGTGATGATTGGTCGGGCCCAGCAAGACGCCGCTAAACCGGCACCGGGCAACATTGGCGTAATTGCCCTTGGGCGCATCGGTCTGGACGGTCTCCTCGGCGTAATAATTGGACTTCAGCAACCGGAACGCATCCCTTTCGGCCGCATTGCGGTTCAAGGTGACCGGCCCGTCATCGCCGACCTGATAGAGCGGATGCGCCGGCGCGTTCGAAGTGACCCGCACGCGGTGCCGTTCGGGCTTGTTGAGAAACATGCGCCCCATCCCGTAGAGCGGATAGGCGCGGTGGCTCTGGCGAATTTGCTGGGCGAGCGCCGTAACGCTGCCCGGTTCCGGCAGGATTTCCACCTGGAGCGGGATTTCGACCCGCTCGGGCCGCGTTTGCTGCTCCGGTAGCCGGCCCTGGGATGGTCTGCGGTCCTGCGGTTGGCGGGACTGTTGCTCGCGAATACCCGGTTGCCCGAAGCCCCCGCCCCGCTGGCGGTCTCCTCCGGGACGCGGCCCGCCGCCGCGCGAATCGCGGTTTTCCCGGTTATCTCTTTCGGGTCGCTGCCGGTCCGGGCGCGCTTGCTGCCCGGATTGACTCGGAAGCGGCGGACGCGGGCCGGCATCGGGAGAACGTTGAGGAATCTTGATTTCTTGAGGAGGCGGCCCCTGCCGGGCTTGAGGGGGGCGGGACGGACCGCGATTGCCGCCGCCCGGTCTGAAATCCCGCGAGTCACGAGAACCGCCGCCGGGCCGTCCCTGCCCACCGCCGGGGCGTCCGGGACCGCCGGGACGTCCTCCCGGGCGTCCTCCGGGCCGTCCGGGGCCGCGATCGAAGTCGCGACGAGGGCGATCGAACGATTCGCCTTCGAAATCGGCGTACGGGTTTTTGCCGGCTGGTTCTTTGAGCCAGTCCGGCATTATCTTCAGGTCGAAATCAAGAGGCGAGTCGCTCATGGAGTACGGTAAGGGTGTGGGTGAAAAACCGAAGAATAGAGCAAGCCCGGCTCGGGCTCAACACCGATTCTTTTGTGCTCGCCAGAAATTCTTTGTTGCCAAAGCGCTCCAGTCTCATTAAGTGCTTTTCGAAAAACCAAAAACCAACCAATCCAACTTAGAAAAAAATTACTATGGCTGAGAAAAGCGTCGAAGAAAAAGTCAGAGACATCATCGTTGAGCAACTGGGGGTCACCCCCGAGCAAGTCACCATCAGCGCCTCCTTCATCGAGGACCTGGGGGCGGATTCGCTCGATACCGTCGAACTCGTAATGGCATTCGAGGAAGAGTTCTCGGTCGAAGTGCCCGACGAAGATGCCGAAAAGCTTCAAACCGTCGGCGACGTGGTCAAGTACATCGAAGAAAAGGCGAAGTAAGCCGCTTTTCCTCGATGCCGGCGCAAGCCGGACCGTCCATCGACTTAATGAGCCCCGGCGGGGGCCACCCCCCGCCGGAAGAAAGCCACGACAAGTTCGTGGCTTTTTTTCGTACCGCGTTTGATTAGCTGTCTTCCTGAGACTTGGAGGCCGCCAAAGCGCGGCGTTGATTGTTGGGCAAGAACCTGCGTCGCGCCGGCTTCCGGGGAGCGCACGCGCCCTCGCGTGCGGCCTTTGGCGCCCTCGCCAAAGGCATCTTCGCCTCCGGGAATACTGCATTCCCAGGCAGGAGCCTGGGAGCGAGCGCGCGTTACTAGAGACTCCAAGCTTAACTTGATGGCAGTGGGGCGTTGCCCCAGTATGCTGTAACACGATAACTTTCGCTTTACAGGAGTGGCGATGGAGCCGAGTGGGGCTTCCGATAAGCGCGTCAGCGTCTTGGAGTGCGCGCAGTCCTCTGCCGCTTTCGCGAGCTGGAGAGTCCCCAGCCTACGGAAGCTTCCCTTTGCCATCAGAGCTTTCCGCAACTCTCCGACAGAGGATGTTGCGCTTGGA
>Ga0316223_1000947_pt1 | contig 30418 bp, 55 predicted proteins | sample TBH18009metaG_FD_206007 | JGI IMG/M metagenome (GOLD analysis project Ga0316223, IMG submission 206007) | Freshwater microbial communities from Trout Bog Lake, Wisconsin, USA - TBH18009 | ecosystem: Environmental > Aquatic > Freshwater > Lake > Hypolimnion/Profundal zone | place: USA: Wisconsin...
TATCGCATGAAGTGTGGCGGTAAATTCACCCGTTCCATAAACTTCCAAAATGCGAAGCATAAGGATTTGCTCCCGCAGCTTTGCGTTTACGGTCCAGATTACCATCTGTTGAGGAGTTAAATCTTCATTCATTTGGCGGTTCCGTTAATAGCGGGGGGTTAGGTATCTTTACTCGCCCAAAGGTTGGATTGGATTGCGACCGTATTTTAGGGTTGGGCCAAGTCCAGATTTCACCAGTTTCATCTTGGGTGCAAACCCACATGAGGTGATGCTCTTCCCCATAATCGATCATAAATAGGGCCAATGCTGACCCCTTAGGGGTCAACACTGGCATGGTGGGGTTGAGTTGGATAATCATCAATGATGATCCTTACCAAGTTCCAAAAGGTGCTTGATATACTGTTCAGTAATACCCTTCACTTTTTTGAATGTCATATCCAGATCATTGGTTTCCAGAACCTCTCTGTTCATCATGCAGATGATGAGCATCAGGGCGATGGAATGAGCGATGATTGCATCTGATATGTTCTTGAAATCTTTATCTTCCTGAACCATCGTCAGGACCGAGTCATTGACATGCTTGGATAGTTCGTCCGCCAGAGGAAAAGCGTGATCGAAGATATTGCCCAATGGGCTATCCGTTTGTTCTGGTGGTGGTCCGTCTGTAAGAATAAAAGCCATTTACTTGTCCCTTCTGACTACTGTGCCGTCCATTTTTCGTTTGAACTCAGATTTTTTACCAAATGGTAGCGGCGTCCTAGATACGTTAACTCCAAGGTGACGTGCTTCGCGCCGTTTAGCCTTTGCAATTGCACCCACGTCATCAGTCGTTTTTGTTCGATGGCATCGTACATGCGCTGGTGACCAATTGCTTTCGCTATCTTCGCCGCCCATCGCAAAAGGAACTCGGTGTTCGACCTCCCATGCTTCTCCAATGCCAATTTTGCCTTGGCATATATGGCATATACCTTTGTGGTCATTGAATAATTTAACCCTTTGTTTTGTTGAAATAGATTTGCGCTTTACCAAGGCGGTAACTCATCATCTAATGCGTCCCTTGCAGGAGGCTGCGGGGCTGGCTGGTGAGTATTTTTGTGAGATGTGCTACCCCAACCGCCAGACGACTGAGGCTTGGTTTCTACGGGCTTTCCAACGTTTCCTGAGAAGAAGGTATTACCTGCCTTGGATGTTTTCTTCCAGAAAGTCAGTTCGTGGTCTTTTCCGTCTACGACAATAGTCCCACGGAAAATAGGCTGGTTGTCCGCAGTGCGCCGCGTATTTTCAAACAGAACGCAATCGCCGTCTTTTTTCTCATATGCCATTTTATTTCACCCAAATATCTGTGAGGTTGAAGCCGATCATCTTCTCCACCTCGTGCAACAGTTCGTATTGATTTATGTCTGGTATCACTTCTTCGACGATCACATCCAAAGCGGCATCGAAGAACTTCTTAAACTCATCCTGACCCATCGCGTTAAAGCTGATGGATTGCGGAACCCACCAAACCTTATCGTCATGGAATCTGACTTGCTCCACGTAACCCAACTTGACCTTCAACCAAAGTAGTAGCTGTTCAGGGCGGCGGTAGGTTTCGTTGTTCTCGCAAATCTTTTGAAGGAGCGCCCAAAAAAACCTGTGTTGTTTGGTGCTTCTGGTCCTCGCAATCGTTGCTGAGAAGTCTTTCCCTTCTGGCAACTCATTCAAGGCTTCCTCATCCACGAGGGAACAAGGCTCCAGCTTGTTCCCCCGACGACGAACGTAAATAACTTCAGCCATTGTCGGAAGTTAACGATGCGCGGTACGCTTTGTAATCCGCTAGGAGATTTTCACGATGGGCAGGGATTAGTTTGCCAATCGCATCCTTATTTTCCGTAGCCCATGCGGTCAGTTCAGCAATCGTGCCGCACATCTTCATGGCGTCACGGGAGATTTCCAAGAACTTTTGGCTATCATCCGGCTTCATGCCCGGCTCCATCTGCTTAGGCTCCGCCTTCTTGGACTTTGCTGCTGGCGTTTCAGCGGCCTGTGCGGCATTGCCATCGTCATCGTCCTCACCAGCTACCCCGACCATGCTAAACAGGGCGTAGCGCCGTGCGTAGGTCATGGCGGAACCCATCTCCTGAGGGCGTCCTAAGCCGCCTACAGGATAGTCAGATTCGATCCATTGCCCCGACTTGTGAGAGATGCGGGTATGGAGGACAATCATATTGCCTTCCGTTACAGACGTGCCTTGGATAAAGCACAGGCCGTGTTTGCCGAAGCACTCACGGATAGCCGTAAGACCATCCGACAAATCCACATACTGAGATTTGAAGTGCGGATTGGTCTTTAGCTTTGGCGGGTTCTTCAGTACGCCCTGAGCCGCTGCGATAGCGGTTGCCAATTCGTTGATTGTTTCACTTGTTCTCATCTTACTCTCCCTTCATGCGCAATGAGCCGCGCTTATCACGTTTAAAACTAATGCCGTAGCCATAGGCTTCCGCTACATCTTCTTCAATCATACCCTTCAAGTTGCTGACAGCTTCGTCGTACAGCTTCTTGCCGGAACTGTTCAGCTTCAATTGGGCGGTAAAGTTTGCCCACGCATTGTTGCCCGTCATGTCCACCTTACGGACAGCATCAATAGGCGCACGAACGTTTATAGTAACTGGCGGGACTTTGTTTTTAACGCAGTCCCAGAACTTTGTTTCCGCTCCGATCAGGATGTCTGCGTACAAAGCATCCAGTGAAACATCAAACTTCTCATACTTCCCATTGCCGAAAAACACAGACAACACCGCCCGCTCCAAGCCACAAACAAGCATGTTGTGGGTCAATTGGGGGTAATACTTGTCCAGAATTTCGTCATCCTTGGCGAAAGCTGACACATGCTTTGCTTCGAAAACCGTTAGGCCATCATCCGTCAACCCATCCAAAGTGCAGCCCATGAATGAATGTGTTGCACTGGTTCTCTGAGTACCGTTATCCGTAACCTTACGGCCCGTCTGCTTTGTAAACCATTGAATGTTAAACGGCTCAGTGAATACACCCATCTGGACGTTCAGGTTATCGCTAAGATCGTCATCTTCTTTTTGACCAGTCTTAACCATCCAAAGGTTCATAAGGTATTCTTCGTTACCACCCATAATGGTGTTAGCGTCTGATCCGCCCAAAAGATTGGCGCGGAACAGTTTCTGTTCTGCTGTAAGTGCCATGATGTTCCCCGTTGTTGTACAATTGTATTTTTAGTGCTAGTTCGATAATTTGTCAACTAGGTTCTTAAAGAATTATAAACTCAGCTAAGTCCTTGTGACATAAGTATTTTTCTTCCCAAGTGTTTTTTTCCTCTTCATAAATGTTGCGAATGACCCACTTTTTTTTCGTTTCGCCCTTGATGATGGCGGCGTGGGTGAACTCATTATTTACGATGAAGTACGCAAACGCATTGTACCGATCTGCTGATGCGACATTCGCGACGATAATCTCATTATATATGAAGCTGTCACGGTCATAAAAAAGCATATTACGACCTTTGACTTCAATGATGTGCTTCCCGTTAACAATTATATCCCCGATGTCTTTGTACTCATCTGCAAAATCAGGATCAGGGGCCAATTGCATGGCGGGTATTTCAACAGAGCAGTTCTTTTCCCTGTTCAAATATTCCGCAACTTTAAACACCGCCGATCTAGAATTGATAAAACGTTTCGTGAAAACGCTCCAACTTCTGTTTACTGGTTTCTCATCCATCTCTTTACATCCCCCAGAAAGTTAAGTTCCGCCCGTTTATCAGAAGGGGTTAAGGCTTTTATGAACATCCGTTCTCTTATCCCATATCTGACGTGAATTTTCAGATGGTTTCGGTGTTGATCAACCGAAGTTATTTCAACACCCATATTTTCGATTTTCTCCTTAGCGTCTTTGAGACTTTTCAAATTGATCATTCTGAGTCTCTTTTCTCTGAGTACGTGGGATGGTGTAAAGAGCCATGTGGTGCTTGCACCATGATTTTCCTTGTACCGTCTCATTACCGCAATAAAGGGTATCCAGCCCCTTTACAGGGCCAAGAACCGCCCTGCATTGTTCAAACAAGAAATCCAATTTCAGGATTTTCTTATTCATGGGCGTGTAAGGAGCGTCCGGCTCATCGCTAATTGCTAATGGCGGCAATGATAAATTTGAATAACTTTCCCCTGACCCGAACACTATTTTTTTCTGTTTGTTTGGCTTCCTTAGTTTTTTACGAACTGCATTTGGAGTATTCTGTGCGGTTCTAACTCCAAGAGGAATACCCCTTCGACTACATACGCCAATGACGGAGTTTCTTGTCCGATCAGGAAAGTGGGCGGCAATTTTGGTAGAACTTTTACCCTCGTTTGTTAGTTTGCGGATTAACTCAATATCTTTTTCAGACCAATATGGATTCATAGTCCTTCCCCTTCTTCCACATCTATTTCAACCTTCACACAGGCGATGCGGACACCTAAACTTGTTTGCTTGTCAGCAAGATTAGCATCTGCTTTCGCATCAAAAAGACCAGAACGATTTGATCCATTGTATAAATTCACCCAAAAGCTGCGCTTGATGCGGGGCTTCACTTCAATGAGGTCAGACGCAGATGAAGGTGAGCCATCATAAACTCCACCGCATATAAATTTTCCATCCTTTGCCCAACACATTGCCCACCAGCCATCCTCCGTAAGTATGGCTCCATGAACTGCCCAAATACTATTCCCATCCGTCGCATAAATCCGCACTTCGCGGCCACCACGGGTGCGGTATTGCTTATCTTTGCTAATCATAGTCATTCCCTCTCTTTCAGTTCAATTCCATTCCACCCACGCCATGAAAACGACAAAGCCCCCACATATTCCCGTACAAAACGACGCGACAAACGACCATACCGCGATTGGGCCTTCGGTCGGTGCTACGTTGGCGATCCAGTAGCTTACCGCTATTAGCGCCGCACCTAAAATTGCATTTTTCATCACTCACCCTCCTTCAGTGCGGCACGGGCTATATTCTGCAAATCATTGAAATTTTGAATTGCATTTTCATGGTTATCGTAACGATAAAATTTAATCTGTTGCAACGCTTCCCGCAGCCGCACGATCTCGTCGGCGGCTTCTGTAAAAGCTAATTCAAGAGTGCTATGCGATTCATACACATGTTTTCCCGCGTAGGAACGCAACCGTTCAACGATATCCATCACTCACCCTCACCAATCACGCCCATAATATCTTTTGCCATATCCAACCGCCCTGCTTGTCGCCCAACAAAATACGCTTCGTTAATCGCGTCTGCTGAAATGCCGTGTTGGTCAATAAAATACTTTGGAACATTACCATCTGCGGCTTTCAAGCGTTCGCTTGTCCAATGGGCGGAACTGCATATTTTACGAATGTCGTCTTTTATAAATTTGATCCGCATTTGTAGTTTTTCATAATCAGTTTTCATCACTCACCCTCCTTCAGTGCGGGGTAAACTAGAAACCCTAAACTACTTCCACGCATCAATGCTTCCTTAGCTTTATTTCCTAAGCCTAACAAAGCTGTCCCCACATTACTGGGAGCTTTGCTTGCTAATCCGTTTGGTTGTATGAATTTTACCCGTGGCCCTATAAATAAAATTGCATCCATTTTTGGTGCATAAGTTTGAAACCATTTTGCGCTTGTCCGATCAGGGGTTAATGAAATTCCATTTCCATGAGATAAGAATTTATTAAGCCACGGTTCTATCCCTTTTCTTTTTCCAAAAGGAGGGTTCATCCAAATAAACCCCTTCCACTCTTTTTCAAGGCTGTTTTCTGTGTAATAATTTTTAGTAGGAACATACGTTGCTTGTTTAGGATGCGCTACGTCTAGATCAAATTCACAACCTAACGCATCAAATATATATTTTGGCGTATACCACTCATTAGATTTTCCAATACCTTCCCAATGAAACATCACTCACCCTCCTTCAGTGCGGCCTCATAATCAGCACGGGATAAAAAGTAATCCATGTGTATTCCCTTGCTATCAAGTTTTCTTCTGGTTTTTTATTTCCCATCACCACTGCACCTCCCCATTAACGACGATATGCTCATACCAGCGGTCGTTATCCTCACCTTCCCAGAGCGCCCAGACGTTGTTTGGCTCGTATTCGTATCTTATTAAGGTTTTCATTTCATTTCCTTTATAAAAAGTTCTTCGTATTGAGACGGAATTGGAAAATAATCCAATGATACTTGTCTTAGTCCCGGCATCAGAAGTTTCCGAATTTCAGAAAAATTGATCCTGCTCCCCGTCGGAACGATAACTTTTATTGGCTTTGGTTCAATAAACGAACGAACAGGCATGATGTCTGCCACCCGAATTACTGCCGGAGCCGCTACAAAACTGATCAGCCCCTGAATAACCCCTCTGCGCGTAATCATGTCATCACCACGCCCCAAACCAAACGCCGGTTCCATGAATAATAGCGATTGGGAACATCAATGCTCCCGCAATCAGGAAACCCCATTTACCCGCTACCAGACACACAACCACATGGGTTAACCATGCCGCCGAAGCCCATAAGCCAATTACAGACCCGATCAACCACCCAATAAAATTAACCATTACAAACCCTCCCCTTCATCACAATCGATCTCAACTTTCACACAGGCGATGCGATTACCTACTTGCATTGCATCGGCCTGTTCTTTTGATGAACATCCAGCCGTCAAACCTTGCGGTTTAGGATATACATTAAACCAAACCGTCCGTTTGATCCGTGGTTTTACCTCAACAAGATCAAACAGGGTTTCATTGTCGCCTGAATTGATATTGCCGCCAAACTCTGTCCAACAGGTCATTACCCACCTGTCGTGATGTTGTATTGCCCCGTGAACCGGATATTTCCCGCCACCATTCACCGAATAAATTATAACTTCATCGTCTTTGGCGGTACGGTATTGCTTACTGATGTCGATCAAAGGTTTAACTTCGGGTATCTTGCGGATCATATCGTGCAGAGCATCATGCTTCTTTAATTTTTCAATTTCGGCTTCAACCCATGATGCATTTTTATATTTTGCCTGTTTGATTGCAAGGCTGCTTTTCCCCATCAAAACGCCAATTTCTTTGTGGCTTTTACCGGCAAACAAATACGCTGCAAGTTCTTTAATTTTACTATATGTCCATACATGGGAAGTTTTTGGCCCCGTTTTTTTCTTAATCATTTTTTTCTCCTCATTGCCAAGTATCGATGTTTCATTTGAACCCCCGTTGTTCGATATTGACACTATGGCTTGTATCGAATAAGTTGTCAATATGGTTGTAAACGGAAAATTGAAATGACACATGAAGTCGCGACGCGGGTAATCAGAAAGCTGGGCGGCCCTCGTAATGTTGCCAATATGTTAGGCATGACGACACAGGCTATCTATAAATGGACATGGCCTGTCGAAAGGGGCGGCACTGGTGGGTTTATTCCTACACGCCGTCAGATTGAATTGATGGTAGCCGCCAAGCAACGTGGCATCGAATTGAAAAAAGATGATTTCTTTCCAAGGGACCCAGTCGATGACGCCACGGTTTAAAGTATCCCCGAAAGAGGACAGAACGATTGACGGGATTACGTTCGACTCCAAAGGCGAGATGAAGCGTTATCTTGATTTGAAGTTGGCGCAGAAGGCTGGAGAGATTAAAGACCTACAACTTCAGTATGAGTTCCCTGTCCAGATCGATGGGAAACATTTTTGTACGTACACCGCTGATTTTTCGTACATAGAAGCTCGTACAGGCAAGGCGATTTATGAGGACACTAAGTCTACGGGAACCGCCAAGGACCCCGCGTACAGGCTCCGTAAGAAGGCGGCGGAACTATACTATGGCGTAAAGATTACGGAATTTTTGATTGGGTGGAAGCCAAAAACGTTGACGAGGAAGAAAAAGAAGATTACGGTTAAAAAATAAACGGCCCCACATGGGGCCATTTGAAGTAGGTGATGGGACTGCAATCCCTAATCCTAATACTTAGGTGGCGGAAGTTCAGGACTGATTTGTTTATAGTCCAAAGACTGCCGCCTTGCAATAGGTGGTATGTGTTATGTCTCAAAAAGCTATAGGTTGGGCTTTAAGTAAAACAGGAATTTCGTGGCAAGCGAAATTTGTTTTAGTTTTGCTTGCTCATCATCACGATGAAAGCACGGGTTTTTGCAACCCGACAAAAAGTATTTTAGCAGAACAATCTGGTTTCCCTCAACAAATGATTGGGAGATACACAAAACAGCTAAAAGACATTGGTTTTATTAAAAAAAGACCTCGTTATGATGAAAATGATGCTCAAATAGCAAATCATTATTGGCTCCAAATGGAAAATGATGGAGTTGCAATATGAGTGGATTTGCAAAAATCTGGGCTTGGGAACAAAAAAACCTTACCCCAACAGAAAAATGTGTGTTGATGGGGCTGGCTGATTTTCACACGGAAAATGGCGGATGTTATCCTTCTTTAAAAAGAATAGCTGAAAAAGTTAATGTTAGCGTTGATACGGTAAGCCGTTCGATTGATAATTTGATTGAAAAAGGTCTTGTCAAAAAGGAGCATAGGAGGAAAGAAAATAATGGTCATACTAGCAACTTTTACGATTTGCTATTTACCTCCATTTTACCTCCTATACCCTTACCGCAAATTGCGGATACCCCTTCCCGCAATTTAAGTAACGAACAACAGTATATAGAACAAGATACAGTTCCTTCGGAACTGCACGATCCCCTAATTGCCTTTTCGTCGAACTACGAAGAGCCGCCAGTGAGTGAGCAAGCGGAGTTCTGGGCGGAGGCTAAGGTTATCTTCGAAGGTTGGCGGATACCGGACAAACGCGCTAATCCATTGATTGGAAAGCTGCTGAAGATGTCTGGCGGCAATTATTCAGAGGTTAGGAGATTGCTGGAGGAGGCAATCGCCAATGACGTTACCGACCCCGTTCCGTGGTTGATAGCGGCTGTTAGCGGTAAAAATAAACGGGGCAAGGAGGCAAAGAAAAAGCAGATTGCAGATGCATTTGCAGAACTGGAGGCAGCAAGTGAACGAAGGAAAGCTGAATGGCGGGAGCAATACGGGACGGAGTACGGCGTTTACCCTGACGCCGGAGAAAGCGGTGGAAAGCATAATGAATTGCTACAGCCTGAACCACCTACCGAATCCAAGCCTGTTCATTCAGAACGCAGCGAAAGCGTTGTCAAAGTATCCGCCAAACGTGTTGCACAGATTGTGCGACCCAACCGTAGGGATACTAACCAAGGCCAAATTCGCCCCATCCATAGCGGAACTGGTGGCGGAGGCGGAGAAACTAACGAAGCGTGGCAGTAAGAATTTTGTTTAACAACGGGAGAACTAAAATGGATACGACAAAAGAAAAAACGCATGGCAACTATCGCGATACAGCTTCGATCAGCCAAGGATTGAAAGCAGTGATGGCATCTGGGAAAAACTGGGATAATCTTAATAATTCGCAACGTGAGGCCTTGGAGATGATTTCGGTTAAAGTTTCACGCATTCTGTCTGGCGATGCCAATTTTCGCGATCATTGGGATGACATCGAAGGTTACGCTGAACTTGGCGGTGAGAATAGCAAGAACAGTCTGCCACAGGTTCAGTTTGATTTAGCAAAAGCGATGGGGGCGTGAAAATGACCGATGATAAAATAAAAAAAGCCTATCGGGAATTAAGCGCACTAATTGACGGAGGAACCAAAATGACTGAATGGATGGATATAAAAACCGCACCAAAAGACGGAACTGAAATTTTGACGATACAGATGCACGAAGGCGATTATTTTAAAAGACAAGCCATCATGTATTGGTATTTGCCACCCGCACAATATCGTTGGAATTTAACAGACGACGACACAATGAAGCGGTTTCCTATTCCGCCAATTGGATATTGGCGCGGAGAAATATTTTTAAACCCCACTCATTGGATGCCATTACCTAATGCACCGGAGCCGCCAAAATGACTGAATGGCAACCAATAGAAACCTGCCCAAAAGATCATTGGGTATTGGTGTATGAACCCAGCGGGCATCTTATAGTTGCCAAATGGATTTACGCAGACCAATGGCAATATGCTCAAATTGATGATCCTAAATTTTATTTAAGTTGCCGCCCTACCCATTGGATGCACCTGCCAGAATTGCCGGAATTTCCAAAATGACTGAACACAAAGCCATTGGTTTTTCCTATAGCATCATTGGCGATGTTAACGAAAACAAATGTGTTGAGCCAGAAAAACGGTGGGTAGGTGGTCAATATGGCTGGGCAACGCATAGGTTCCCGATAAAGGGCGGAATAACAAAACGGGAAATGACGCGGCGTATGTTGATGGATTCAATGTATGAGGCCAGAAATACAATGTTGATAAATTTGTTTAGTAAAACGGAGCCAACAAAATGAGACAGTGGATAGTCCGCCATGAGCGGGACGGCGACAACATATCTGCGCTGTGGGAGAACGAAGACGGCGACCGGTGGTACGAGCATATTGTCGTCAATGGGGAGGTGATTTGGTGATGGACAACGAAAAAGAAATAGTTTGGACAGATGACATGGGGTTCATGCCACCAGTGGTGAAAACAGAAGGCCGAATTATTTGTCGGCATGAGTGTCAGCTAACAGAATACAAAGCCGAGATTGAGCGGTTGCGTAAAGAAAATCTCAGCCAAAGGTATGACATCATGCTTCTCAATTCACGTCTCCAGACAGAGCATGAGATCATTCGCATAAGTGAGGAGGGTGAGTGATGGATATTGCTGAAAAGATGGCTGCTGATATTGCATTGGCGATGGATGGCGGAGAATGGAAAGATGGAAAATGGTATAGCAAATTCCACCGTGATGCGTGGATCAAGGCTGTCAAGCCATACGCTGATGAGATTGAGCGGTTGTGGGAGGCCGCAAAAGATCGGCCAAAAGATCGGCCAAATGAAGCCGCCAATGAAATTGAACGGTTGCGGGAAGAAATGGCGGATTTGAAATATAAAAAAACTTATTTTGAACGGGCTTATATGGCGGCAAGAAGAACCCTTGATAGCAAGGGAATACACATGGATTACTTTTTATCCCGTGCTGATTATGAGGCCGCACTGAAGGAGGGTGAGTGATGGATAAAACAGAGCAAATGGCTGCGGACATTGCTATGGTAATGAATGGCGGCGAATGGAAGGATGGCAAGTGGTATGCCGAAGGACATCGGCAAGCATGGATAAAGGCTGTCAAACCATACTCTGATGAGATTGAACGGTTGCGGGGTTCATATGAAGACTGCATCAATGCTGTTGATACTATAATCAATGACGGAATGACTGAGCCAGCAAAATTTGCCAAAATTCAACACAGTGGGTTTACCGCGTATAACTACATGATCGCAATGGCGGAAGACATAAAAGATGAAATTAAAAAACGGGCCGCATTGAAGGAGGGTGAGTGATGTATATCGTAAAAAACCGCGCACCAGATTTAGCGATTGAACTATTGGAAAGCGCGGTGGAACAAAGAGATAAGACAATTAAACAGGCGGTCGAAGCCTTGGAGATGTGGGTTAAATTCTGGAACGCTGACAACGATGAAAACTCATTGGAGCCGCTATTGGCTAAAGAAGCTATGGAGGCAACGTTGGAACTTCTGGAACGATTAGCAGAGGAGAATAAGTGGAAAAATATATAATCATATTTTTCGGGCTGCACTCACTATGTTGTTTCTTGGTACTATTGGCTTGTGGACTAAAACAGGAGAAGAAAATTGAAAAAATCGACTACCTCGCCAGATGGCGAAAGTGATGTTGCTGTGTTTTGGCAGAAAGAGCGGATGGAATTGCTCGCTGATTTAGGCGAAGCCGTTGCCGTCGTTAAGATGGCGGCTGTGATCCTGAAAGACCCCGAAGATCGTTTAAACCTGAGGGAAATTTGGGACGATAAAGCACAAGAAATCTGGGATAAATATTACGGGAGGATACAGGATGGACGTACAGGCATTGGCGCAAAAGCATGGGATACGGATTGGGTCGGGGACTAAGGGCGCACAAAAAACAAAATGCCCAAAATGTAGCGATAAAAGGTCGCACGCATCAGACCCGTGCCTATCGGTCAGAATAGACCAAACGGGGATCGGGTGGCGTTGCTTCCACTGTGGATGGACGGGAGGAGAGATGACGGATGCTTTCAGAATTACATCAAAAGTGGTTAACCAAACGGGGAATAAACACCGAAATCGCGATCCATATGGGGATTTACTCCGTAAAGCGCGGGTCGGATGGGCAACTCATTAGTGATACGGAGGGCGATATCATCGCCTTCCCTTTCATCAAAGACGGGGAAATAGTCGGCCATAAATATCGCGGGCCGCATAAAACATTCTGGCAGCAAGCCAATGGTAGAAAGCAATTCTTCAATGTTGATGTTCTCCAAGACCCCAACCTCATCGACGGGACTAGTGCGCTTGTCATTGTGGAGGGAGAACTTGACGCATTGGCGGTGGCATCTGCGGGATACCCCTATGTGGTATCAGTTCCAGACGGTGCGCCGCCACCTAGGGATGGGAACGGAAATCTCATTGTCGTCCCAACCGGAACCGAAGATATCATACCAGATGCCGACGGAAAATTTGGCTATGTCACGGCTGATTGGGAGTGCCTTGCTAAGGTCAGGCGTATCATTATAGCGGTCGATAATGACGAAGCTGGAAGGAGATTAGCGGATGAACTCGTAAGGCGGCTGGATAGGGTTCGCTGTTCGTTTGTGACCTATCCCGAAACCTGCAAAGATTTAAACGAGGTTTTGGTATTGCATGGGTCGGAGGGTGTCAGAACCCTGATATTCAATGCAAAGCCATATCCGGTCGATGGTGTTTACAAACTATCGGACTTCCCGCCTGAGGAACCGATTAAAACCTACTCCACAGGCTGGGGACAGCTTGATGAGTATCTGAGGCCATATGCTGGCGCTTTCATGGTTGTAGGTGGCTTTCCGGGGCATGGTAAGTCTACGTGGACAATGCAATTCGCTACGAACATGGCTCGGTTGCATAATTGGAATATTGCGGTTGCATCGTTCGAAATGAAGGTTGTCCCGTATGTAACAGATACGATTATGTCCACGTTTCTGCAAAGTCCGATCAAATTTGCTGCTGAAATCAACCGAAAACGGGCGGTTAATTTCGTAGAAAACAAGTTTACGTTTCTCGCCCCTAACCGCTCGGATAACGATACAGAGTACGATATCGATTGGCTTTTGGAGCGGATGCAGGTTGCGGTTATCCGAAACGGGGTTCGGATGGTCGTAATTGACCCGTTTAACGAAATAGAACACCGGAAGCGCGGCGATGAAACCATGACGGAGTATATCGGTCGGGCGATCCGGAAGCTGAAAGCGTTTGCAATGCAATATAACGTGCTCGTTTGTGTTGTCGTGCATCCAACGAAAGGTTCCAGTCAATTAGATAGCGCGGATTTGAGCCTATATAGCCTCGCTGACTCGTCCCACTGGGCGAATAAGGCGGATTTAGGCGTAATAATCGGTCGGGTCGGTGATCCTAAAATTGATTTGATAACGGGCGTTTATATTAAGAAAATCAGGTATCAGCCGGATGCTGGTGCGCTCGGAGAAGCGTTTCTAACCTTCGACAAATCGACTCGGTTGTTTTCGTAATCGTTTCGGGGTATAAGGTTAAACGCGCTCCCGTTTTTCCTCCCGAAATCGGTTGAGCCAAACTAGGCGGTTGGCTTTCCTCCCCCGTTGAGCCAGCCGCCTTTTTTTGTTTAACGCATTGAAAAACAACCGAAAACGAGGTATTCTCGCTCGGTTGTTTCTCATTGTAAATATGACAAAAGGGGGCGGTTATTGAACCGTTCCACCGTTTCTTATTTCCTCCATCGCTTCGATTTGCGATAGGGTTTTAATCGCCCCCTCAAAGGTTCCTCGCAATAATTGGGGCGGTATTCCGCTTTCCATTGCGACTAGGACAATAGCCCCGACAAGGGACGGAAACGCGGTAGGGCCGCGCTCGCCCGCATAGTTTGCAATATTTAGGGCCGCATCCATCAAATCGTTGAATGGCGGTTGGTTGCCTTGGTGGTGCTTTTTCTTTTTCTTGCTCATAGGTCGGCCGCCTTTTCCATTGGGTTATAAGGTTTAACCGCTCGGTTATATACCGACTCGGATTTAGTCCAAAGGACGCGTTCCCACGCGCCCCCGATTGGTAAGCGTAAATTGTCGCGTTCGATATCGTCGAACGTGTCGTAATCATGCTCGGTCCAGCCGGAACCGTTAGACCAACAAAGGTCGGGATCGGTTAAATTGTAAATGATCCAAGCCATAACTTTCCCCTTTCACCCGCAATCTATGATTTTGTCGCCTTGCGTCAAAACGAACGCGAGAGGCTCATCCGCATTGAAGCACTTTGCTGCCGCGTTTATTAATTCCATAGCGTCATAAACGGCGGTTTGCCCTAATCCAAGGTGAGCTTCCCCGTAGGAAAGCTCAATAGATTGAACCGCATCCGCCTTTTTAGCCTCTTGATAGCTAAAATAGCGGCTCTGTTTGTAAAAATTTAATGTTACTGAAGCGGACATGGTTTTCCCCTTATGCGTTGTGGGTTGAATAGTTACGGATGACGAAGCCGGATTCGTCGCGCTTTGCTCGGTTGCCTTTCGGCGATAATCCGACAATTACGCCCTTGGGATCAAGGAACCGCAAATCGTGTTTATCCCCGTCAATAACGGGATAACCTAAATAGGTTTCAGGCAAGCCGGAACCGAAAACAACCGCAACATTGAAACCACGCGCTAGCAATGCGCTGGCGTCTTTTTCGTTAGTTTCGGATAGGCTAAAGGTTAAATGGTAATTAGCGGGCAATGGCCGGTCAAACCGTTTAGGGTTTTTCGTATAATCCAGAAAAGGGGCTTCTGGAAACGCTTCCATAATATTTTTATAGATTAGCCCTTCCAGCGTGACGGGAATTCCCTCGTAAGCGATATCAGTTGAACCGTTTGGTCGAATGGCTGGCTTTAAACCATTTTTAGCTGCCTTTTTAATGGTTTTACGGATATGCAACGCAAATTCCGTCATATACTCGGCTCGGCTTTGCATAAAATAGCGCGCTTTGCGTTTCCGGCTATCCTTAACCTTTTGTGACATAGCGGCTTGTCCAGAATGGTCGCCTAAATATAGCGATATACAACCCGCGCTTGCATGAGGGCATAGGTTACCAACACCGCCTAACTTGTGCGGGGCCATGTAATTGATCCCGTTTAAGTAACCGTAGCCAGATGCCTTAATTGCTTTCGGGCTATCGGTCGATAGAAACTTTTCGAATTGGATTTGCATTTTCAACCCTCGTTGCAATATGAACCGGAACCGGAACCGGAACCGTAAGAATACTTTTATCGAATTAGGAATCGATTTGCAAGCCCCTAAATATAAAAATAGCTACTTAGTGAAAGTTTAATCACGCTTCATATATAGGGCGGAAACACAAGCGAAAACGGGCTAAAATATGAGGTAAAAAAAAGATTAGGTTGAATTCACTTTTTCGCTTGCAATAAATAAAAAATTTATTTAATTTCAAATTAGGCAATGAAGCCTATCTTTTAACAACGGGGTGACAAAATGAATATGATCAATCAATCGGCTTTTAATCGCGCAATCAATCTTCCAATGGCGACTTTTGCGGAAGCGCCACATGTTTCTAGAACAGAACGTTTTATTCATATCCCTACGCATGAAATAGTAGAACGTATGGAAAGCGCTGGATTCGTTCCGGTACGGGCAAGCGCCCGCAGCGTACGCAATCCCGATAAGCAAGGTTTCCAGAAACACGTGATCCGCTTTCGTCGTCATGATCAAACTGATTTGCGAGTATTAGGCGAGAACGTGCCTGAAATTGCTTTGTTAAACGCTCATGACGGAACGAGTCCAGCAATTTTGTGGCCGGCCGTGTTTCGCCTTGTTTGTCTTAATGGAATGGTTGTCGCGGATAGTGATTTGGGAAAGATATCAATCGCGCATAGGGGAAATAATGTAGCGGATAAGATTATCGAAGGGAGCTACACGGTTATAGAACGGGCAGATCGGGCAATTGAGGCAATAGGCTCATGGTCGCAGATCCAATTGACGGCTAGTCAGTCGCTGGATTTAGCGGATAGGGCGCTATCGCTTAAATATATCCCGAAGGAAGGGGAAAAGCGGGCGGATATCTGCCCTATTGAGCCGGTAGCATTATTGCGCCCACGCCGTTACGCTGATACGGGCAACGATTTGTGGAAAGTATTTAACCGCGTGCAGGAAAACTTAATAAAAGGTGGTCAGTCCGGTTATATCCGCTCGGCTGAAAGGGGAATGTTAATCCGCTCAACGCGGGCGGTCCGATCAGCTGAAAAGGATATTACGCTTAACGCGGCGCTTTGGGGCTTGGCAAAAGAATATGCAGACGCGGCTTAAGGCGGCTTCACAATAATATGATTTAAGGGGGTGAAAGCCCCCTTTTTTTATTGATTTGTTAAGGATTAGGCTTTATAAAATAAGGGCGGGCGCAATTGTGCGAGCCGCTTTTCAACGGGGGTTGATATGACAATTGCTGAAATCATGACGGTTTTGACGGATGAATTAAACGCAACTAAAGCCGCCAATGAAAAGCTAGCTGCTAGAATTGAAACGCTGGAAAGAATGGCGGATTATCGGGCGGGATATACGCAAAGCTTAAAAAGCCGCGCAGATGATACGGATGAAACCTTAGTTACAGTCGCTTGCAGATTGGCGGATTTAACAGAAAAGGTTAAGGGGCTTGAAGCCGAGTTATCAATTCAGGCTTACAGCAATCAATCGCTAGCGGAAGCCTTAGAAGGATAGGATTAGAACGTTGGAAAGCGGCGGCTATTCAAAAGCCGCATAAAGGGGCCGCAATAGCCTAGCTATTACATATAAAGACAAGACAGAAACAAAGGGGGGGGGCTTTCGGGCTTCCCCTTTTTCATTGCGCAAGAATGCCAGGCGGATGAATGCCAGGCGGATGATAGCGAGGCAATGCGGATTATGGGGAAATATGGGGAAATATACGGTTACAAGCCCCTCTTTTCTTCCAAGGGGGCGGGGGCGAGCGTAAAAATACAAACGTATCTCCGCGCCTAAAGATAAAAAATTATCCATAGCGCGAAGGATACAAACGTATCACTAGGGGCAGATACAAAAGTATCACTAGCTAATGGATACAAACGTATCCTTAGGAATGGATACAAACGTATCACTAGGCGCTGCCATGCTACGTAAGCATTGGGGATAGCAGGAGACATCGTATAGGGTGCTATGCGGCCACGGTAGGGGCATGGGGATGGTAGTGGGCAGGGGGGGGCCTAATAGGGCGCGGAAAGATAGGCTCGGAAGGAGAGACCCCCACCCCCCCCTTTTTTGCCTTCCCCCCATCCGGAAAGGGACCCCCCATACCCCCACACAAAATCAAAATTTGACTAAGAATAAAAACGTATCCATACCCCAACAAAAAAATAAACCCATGACTAAGAATACAAACGTACAATCATCATCTACCCCACCCCCTTTTTGGGACCCCCCTATACCTAGGTACAATCCGGATGGCGGTGATTGTACCTAACTGGAACTTTGGTACAATCGACAGCAAAAAGCCGCCAGAGTTTCCCCTGACGGCTTGATAGTCTCTCCGGACGTTTGGTACGGGCTATGAATTGCCTATGGGGCGTTTCATTGTCTTAAACCATGCCCCCGTACAGCATGGTAGCATTGTGTTTAACAAAACGGACAAGCCGCAAGCCAAGCCAGAACACAAACCAGTCAGGGCTAATATGGTCAAGATGGTAGGATTTGAACCTACGACCCTCTGCTCCCAAAGCAGATGCGCTACCGGGCTGCGCTACATCCTGAATTACGTATTACTGGGCGGCTGGCTCTTCCGCAGCGACTGGTGCTGGTGGGTTGAGCGTATTGTCGATCTTGGCGTTTAAAGCATCTACGTCGTCGTTGGAAGGGGAACCAGCGTATTTGGCTAGGTTGGTTTCCAATTCAGCGATCTTGGCCTCTGAGGCGGCTTTGAGGGCTTCGTAGTCGGCTTTGAGATTGAGGAGGGATTCTACTTTGTTGATGAGGTCGGAAAAGGACATTGGAGGCTCCTGAGGGTTGCAACGTCCTATCATATCTGATTCAGGGTAATAAATCACTCCCCCTCCTTCATAGCAGCAATACGAATTATCTCATGCTCTGTCTGAAGACGTGAATTAAGCAGCATAATGTCGTATCTTTGGCGGTCGTTTTCCTTCCGCAACCGTTCAATCTCGTCGGCGGCATCAACAATCGTTTTTGGCATAAGCCGTAACGCTTCCCGCAACTGTTCATTTTCCGCCCGCAGCTTTACAATCTCGTCAATCGTAACCTTATCCGCATGGCGGCTATTAGGAGGGTACGGTCCTAACCATCCCTTTTTATCTGTCATTTAGCGGCTTTCTTTTTTAATTCCGCATAATGAAAACAGGTTTCAGAAGGATCAACCTCCAATGCCCGGCGGATATGATAAATGTAATCCCCCGTAGAATTGTTGAAATGGTTGTGCAACCTGTCATTTAAAGGATTCATGCAGTTGCCCGTAACGTCCGGACCCGCCCAAGGACGGAACCATTTGCAATTATCGCAAACCTTATCCAGCATTGGCTTCATCCTTAAAAAACTTTTCCAAACACACTTCGTAATCAGCAATTAAGCGATTGTGTACTTTTTCCAAAGTTTCAAATTTCCGCCGCCATACTTCGCATTGGGTTTCTGCTTCACGCCTTTGATCTTTATGAAACTTGATGGAATCCTTGTATTCTTTGGGTTTTAATCTGGCGGTTAATTCTTCAACCTGATCTTTTAACGCTTCATTTTCAGCGTATAACTGCAAGCCCAAAGCCCCCGCTTGATCGCTTTCCCGAAGCCCCGCCAACCGCGTATGACGAAGTTTATGAACTTCCCGGCGCAGTTCAATAACTGCCCGTGCCAATGATAGGCGGCCAGATGCCCAATATAATGCCCGCCAAAGCCAGTTGTCTTCACCTTCGATCTTTATTGCAACAGACCAAGGATCATAGCCGTCTGAGTTGCCGTAATTTCTCAAATCACTTAACCCGACAATTTTTGGATGTTCATCGCGCATGGATGTACCTTTCATAAGAGCGCCTCAGGTACTTGCATTATTATCAACTTTTGCGATATAGTCAACGCAAAGGAGCCGAGTAATGAAAGCGATCAAGAACAAAAACCGCGTCGTCCCGACTGAAATAACCGAAACAAATCCTAAGGGGGCGGGGCCAAAACGAGGTCGAAAAAGAAAGATTCCTGATGACGATATGGTGCGCCGCACCGTCATGGGCCTCGCTAAACGGGGCAATACAATAGACGAGATCGCAGACATTGTCGGAGTATCCCGTGCGTGGCTTACGCGGGAGTATGGCCATGAAATTAAAAACGGGCGGCAGATCGCAGACGCTCTTGTTGTTGAAAACCTTTACCAGCAAGCCCTTAAAGACACTCCGTCATCTATTAATGCGGGTATTTACCTGACCCGCGCCCGTATGGGATGGAAAGATAAACCAGATACGCAAGAATTTGCCCGCCCAAGTGTTGTTTTCAACTTTGGCGACCTATCTTATGAAGAACGCATTCACCTTATGAACCGCGTAAAGACCAAAATTGGCGGCCCACAAATCATTGAAGGTGAAATTTATGAAGATGAAACCGACGAGTAGCCCAATCTTGCGGGCCAAAACTTTAGAAGAAGCAATTGATCAGTATCCTCAGGACGCCGTCCGGGAATTGGAAAGGCTTAATTTTGAAGAAAAAATGGTGGATTTTGTCGCGGGTGCTTGGAAATACATTGATCCAAACCCCTACCAGTACGGTTGGCATTTGGAAGCGATTGCAGAACACTTACAAGCGGTCACCAGAGGCGAAATCCGCCGATTGGTCATCAACGTCCCTCCCCGCACTTCAAAGTCCTCCATGGTGTCCGTATGCTTTCCCGCTTGGACTTGGTCACAGTCTGAGACGGGGCCATTGTCCGGTCCGCATGTTCAATTCTTGTATGCTTCCTACGCCCAATCCCTTTCCATCCGCGACAGCATCAAAACCCGCCGACTACTGGAAAGCCCTTGGTATCAAAAATACTGGGGAGACAAATACCAAATTACATCCGACCAGAACACGAAAGTTCGTTTTGATAATTCAAAAGGCGGATACCGTTTAGCAACATCGGTTGACGGCGCTCTGACGGGTGAAGGCGGCTCCATTATTGTGGTTGACGATCCGCATAACGCCAATGAAGTTGAATCTGATCTTGTCCGCCAAGGTACTTTGGAGTGGTGGGACCAATCCATGTCCACCCGTCTTAACGATCCTAAGACCGGTGCATATGTCGTTATTATGCAGCGGCTCCATGAATCCGATCTTACGGGCCACGTCTTATCCAAAGACACGGGGAACTGGGTTCATTTATGCCTTCCAATGCGTTTTGAACGCGACCGCCAATGTATCACACAATGGTTCGTTGACGACCGTGAAGAAGGCGAGTTGCTGGTTGAAGGGCGTTTTGGCGAGGACGAAGTCAAAAGCCTTGAAACAAGCCTTGGGCCATTTGCGGCGGCTGGACAGCTTCAGCAGCGGCCAAAACCAAAAGGCGGCGGTATTATCAAACGCGAATGGTGGCGGCTGTGGGATGAAACCATTGCGGGTGCGCAGGGTCTTCGTAAAACCGTGTTTCCCCCCTTTGAATACGTCATTGGTTCATTGGATACAGCCTATACGACCAAACAGGAAAACGATTACTCCGCTTTAACAATATGGGGAATCTGGCACGACAGAGACGATAACCAACGCATTATGCTTATTTATGCGTGGCAAGATCGTCTTGAATTTCCGGAACTGGTTAAAAAAGTGCTTAAATTATCCAATGAATTTAAGCTGGACAAACTTTTAATTGAGTCCAAAGCGGCTGGTTTGTCTGTTGCGCAGGAACTCAGGAACCATTTTGCCCGTGAAAACTGGGGCATTCAGCTTGTAGACCCCGGCAGAGGCGATAAAGTAGCCCGTACTTATGCTATTCAGCATTTGTTTGCGGAGGGGATGATTTACGCTCCAGACTATGAATGGGCTGAAAAGGTCATTGACCAAGCAGAATCGTTTCCACGCGGCGCACATGACGACTTGGTTGATAGTATGACCCAAGCATTGTCACATTTGCGTGTTATTGGTTTTGCGCGTAAACCTGTAGAAATAGTAGCTGAAAAAACTGAATCTATGCTATATAAGTCATCAAAGATTTCGCAACTTTACCCGGTGTAGCCCATGCCATTAGCCCCTATGAACATACGGCAGACCCCCGTTTTGGGTAGTACTCCGGACGATTTTGGCGCAATCGACATGGATATGTCGGCTGAAGGCAATCTTAAAACGGAAGTAAATCCAAAATCTTCATATGTTAAGGTGGAACTTCCTGATGGTTCCGTAACCATTAGTTTTGGTGCGCCAGAGCAAACGGATAATGGCGACGATGATTTTCATGAAAACCTTGCGAAACGGATTAACCCGTCAACGCTTGGGATGATCTCGTCTGATCTTATCCGTTTGATTGAACAGGATAACGAATCCCGCGCTGAATTGCTGGAACAGTATAAAGCTGGCCTTGATTTGCTGGGGACCAAGATTGAACAGCCGCGTTCCAACGCTTCTGATGGTTCTACGGCGGTGGAAGGGCAAGCAACTGTCCGTCATCCGTTGCTTTTGGAATCAATTGTGCGGTTCCAAGCCAATGCGCGTGGCGAATTGCTGCCTTCTGGCGGCCCCGTTAAGGTTCGTAATGACGGATTGAGCAGCGCCAACATTGACGCACAGGCTGCGGCATTTGAGCGGGACTTTAACCATTATCTCACGGTAACCGCATCCGAGTATTATCCGGATACGGAACGCATGTTCTTTGCGTTGGGTTTTGGCGGCACTACCTTTAAAAAGGTTTACTACTGCCCAATCCGTCGTCGTCCGGTATCGGAGTTTGTCAGCATTCCAGAGATCATTATTTCCAATGCTGAGACAACCGCTGCGACTGCGCAACGCATTACTCACGTTATCAAAATGCCGCCAAGCACCCTAAAAAGGCTGCAACTGGTAGGAATGTACCGTGATGTGCCTCTTTCCAGCGCCCAACCACCCAAAATGAACGTGGTGGAAGAAAAAATCCAACAAATGCAAGGCGTAATACCTAATAACCTTGCGAGTACAGATAACCAACTACGTGAAATCTACGAATGTTATTGTGAATTGGACATTCCGGGATTTGAACATGAAGACAGTGAAGGGCCAACAGGGCTTCAACTTCCATACCGCGTAACGATTGATAAGACCTCAACGGAAATTTTGGAAATACGCCGTTGGTGGAAAGAAGATGATGAACAATGCCTCCGTCGCCAAGTCTTTGTTGATTTTATATTTGTACCCGGCTTTGGTTTTTACGGTTTGGGGCTGCTTCACCTTGTGGGTAACACCACAATGGCGCTTACGGCTGGCTGGCGTATGTGCATTGATAACGGGATGTTTGCAAACTTCCCCGGATTTTTATACGCAAAACAGGCTGGTCGGCAAAATACCAACGAGTTTCGCATTCCTCCCGGCGGCGGCATGCCAATTGATACGGCTGGCGGTCCAATTCAGTCTGCCGTTATGCCATTGCCTTATCGTAGCGTGGACGGTCAGTTCCTGAGCCTTATCCAATTAATGGAAGCCAGCGGTCAGCGTTTGGCCTCCACAACGGAAACAAACGTCGGTGAGGGCAATGCTGAAGCTCCGGTAGGTACAACCATTGCGTTGATTGAGCAGGCCCAGAAGGTCATCTCTGCGGTTCATAAGCGCATGCATGCGGCCCAAGCCCGTGAGTTTAATTTGCTGAAAGATTTGTTCCGTGAATGCCCTGAAGCATTCTGGGAAAATAACAAATATCCATCGTATCAATGGACGCCTGAAACGCTGACTGATGCTTTGGATAACATCAACCTTGTTCCAATGGCGGACCCAAACACACCATCTCAATCGGTTCGCATTCAAAAGGCTATGGCAATTAAGCAATTGCAGCAAGCCAATCCTGAATTGTATGATCCACGGAAAGTGGATGAGCGTATTCTTACGATGCTTGGCATTGAAGATGCGACGGATTTGTTTAATCCTCCAATGCCGCCTCAAGCCGCTCCTCCTGATCCAATGATGATTGTTGCGCAAGCCAAGATGATGGATGCGCAAAGTCGTCAGCAAGAAGTCCAAATTAAAAAGGTTGAGGCTCTGGCTGATATTCATCACAACAATGAAGATCGCGCCAGTAAGGAACGTATTGCCAGAGGTGAACAGGCTCCATCAGGTTTGCATGACCCAGAAATGATTATGGCTCAAGCAAAAATGATTGACGCGCAAGCAAAAATGGCAGAAGTTAAAGTTAAGGAAGTAGACTCGGCGGCTGATGCTCAGAACCGTACTAAAGACAGAGAAAGCAAAGAACGGATAGCTATGTTACAGCTTGCCCGTGAAATTGCAGTTCACCCAGAGAGCGCCTCTCAGGCTGAACAAATAGTAAAACCTGAGGTTAAGGAATTGAGAGACAATTCCTAATTGATGCTGGACGCAGCACGGAGCAAGCAGATGACGCATTACAAGAGCGAAGCCAAGTCGGCCTCTTCCGCTAAAATGAAGCGGATGGGTTTGCACAAAGAACACAAAACTCCTACCTTTGATGGGTTCCATTCTTGGGATGGCGAACCGGGTTTGGACAGCGGCAACGCTGGAAAAATGCCGATTACGAAATCAAAGTTTAAACGTGGCGGCAAAGTTGCCCACGTTGAAGGCAACAAAGCCAAGCATCACCTTGGTAAAAAGCCTCGTTCGCATAAAACTACTGGCGGCCCAATTCCTGTTCCACCACGGCAGGATGATGATAATTATAATCCATATCCATACAAATTAACAAAAGCCCAACAGGCTTATTTGTATAATCAAGAGCATCCTAATGATACTCCAGATTTAGGAACGGCGCGGTCAACAAACGCTCGTGGTGGCATGATTGGTGCAACCCCATCTCAGCGCAAAAAAATTGTTGGCGCATTGGTTTCGCGTAAGAAAAAAGAAGGAATGTCTACGGCTATTCCTAAGGGTTTTGGCGTTCCACGCGATATTAAGGCTCCAATTGGTGCATTAGCCCCAATGAAAAAAGGCGGTCGCGCTCATCATCACCATGAAGATGAAGCAGAAGATCGCGCATTAATTCGCAAAGAAGTTAAACCTTCTGCGTTAAAACATCGTTCGCATAAATACGGCGGTGGCCCAATCACTTCGCAGAACCCAATGATGAATATGGGTGCGCAGGGTCAGGCTTTGAACCCAACCCACATGCACATGAATCCGGGCGCTGTTGGTCAAGGTTTCGGTCAAAAACAGACTTGGGACCCGACTCATATGCGTATGAATCCCGGTGCAATGGGTAATATGCCTCAGGCTCCTGCTCAAATGGGTCCTGCTCCAATTTATCAGAGCAACCCAATGACACAAGCTCCATTGGCACAAACGCCAAATGGCATGTTTAATAAAGGTGGCCGTGTGCAACGCGCTACTGGTGGACGTACTAAGGCTGGCAAAACCAATGTTAACATCATTATTTCGCCGCAATCAGGACAAGGGCAGCAACCTTTGGGCGCTGGTGTTGGAATGGGTCAGCCTCCTGTCCCGCCAATGATGCATCCAATGCCTCCACAGGGAATGCCTCCAATGGGCGGTATGCCTCCTCAGGGTATGCCACCACAAGGAATGCCTCCAATGCCTCCGGGCGGCGGCGGTGGACCGTTCAAAAAGGGCGGTCGCGTAGGAATGCCCAAATATCAGGAAACTGAATATGGGTCTGGCTCCGGACTAGGTCGTCTGGAAAAACGTAAGTGGCCCAAAGCAAATGGGACACCGTAAGGAGTAACATGGCGTCACTTGACTTGCTTCTGTACCGCAAATTGCAGGAGCGTATTGAAGAGGAAAAGCAGAACCTTTCAGAGAGCATTCTGGCAGGTTCTGCACAAAACTACGAGGAATACAAAAACCGTGTCGGGTATCTAAAAGGATTATCCGACGCACTTATCTGGGCGAAAGAGACGATGGACGACATCGTCGGCATTAACCAAAAAGCGAGATAAAATGAAAACTGCTAATATGAAAATGCTCCATGTCGGTGACCCGGCAGAGGAGTTAAAAGTTGCGATTGGTGACATTTCCAAGGTGCAGGTTTACAATAACAACATTCTCTGCGCTGTTTATAAGCGTCCAGAGCGCACTAAATCAGGCATTTTCCTTTCTGACAATACCCGTAAAGAAGATGATTATCAGGGCAAAGTAGTTCTTGTTTTGAAAAAAGGTCCTCTTGCTTTTGTGGATGACGACCGCACTGCGTTTGCTGGTCAGGATGTTGAAGTAGGCCAGTGGATTGTTCTTCGCTCCTCAGACGGCTGGAAACTGAATATTAATGGCGTTCTTTGCCAGATTATTCAGGATGTTAACGTCAAATTGGCTATCCCAGAGCCAGACACAGCGTACTAAGGGGGCATAAATGTCAGATTTAGAAGCAATTGAAGTCACCGTTAAGTCTCCTGTGCCGCTTCCGGTCAAGGATGACTACGATTTAGGTGCTGATCCTGTTGCAAAAACGGAACCAGCAGCAGAACCAGTTAAACAACCGGACGAAGGTGTTGAACTTCTTCGCCGCCAGTTGGATGAAAAACGTCGTGAAGCTGATGAAGCCCGCCTTGCACGGGCGCAAGCTGAAAAGTTTGCTCATGAAGCCAAGCAGGAAGTAAAAACTTACCAAGTTCAGGCTCAGGATAACCAATTAACGGCATTTGTTAACGCAATTGCCAGCTTTGAACGTGATGCGGAAATGTTGGAGCGTGATTATGCTGCAACTTTGGCGGATGGTGATTACAGCAAAGCCGCAAAACTGCAACGCCAGATGTCTCAGGTCGAATCCCGCCTTATGCAATTGGCCCAAGGCAAGGAAGCAGTCGAAGAAAAATTGAATTATGAACGGCAAATGCTTGAACAACAGCGCCGTCAGCCTCAGCCACGCTTTGAACAACAGCCTTCTGACCCTATTGAGGCTCAAATTGCGGCTGTTAAGAGTCCAACGTCGCAAGCATGGCTTCGTTCACACCGTGATGTGCTGGCGGACCCTGATAAAACGGCTCTTATGACTGCTGCACACTACGAAGCGATTGCTAGGAAGATTCAACCTGACAGTCCAGAGTACTTTGCGCACATTGAAACCCGTGTTTACGATGGTGAACCGCAACAAGCACCTATTTCTCAGGTTCGTCAGCGTCAAGCTATGGCGGCTGCACCTGTTTCACGGTCAAATGCTGCTCAAACCTTCCGTTCAGGCCAGACCGTAACCATGACATTGACGCCAGCAGAGCGTGATCACGCTATGGCAATGGATATGACGGATGAAGAGTACTTGGAAGGTAAACTTTATCAGATGAACAAGGGTGCGATGGGGTAAACCATGACAGATCAACCTAAACGTGGACCCGGACGCCCCGCAAAATCTCCAATTATTGAAATGGTGGAAGAAACAATGAACGATTTACGCAATTCAGCCGACACCGAAGTCGAAGCACCTCTTGTTTCCCGTGGTTTGCGGGAAGCTGCCATCCGTGCGGAAGAACTTCGCAACCAAATGCGCAATGATAACTTCGATGCATCCATGCATGATGAGTTTTACATTGACCCACGCAAGATTCCGGAAGGATGGGACTACAATTGGAAGCGTGAAAGCATTGCTGGCATGACGGATCAGGAGCATATGATCGAAATGCGTGGCGTTGGCTGGGAACCAGTTGATGCAAGGCGGCATCCTGAGATGATGGCGATTGGTTATGTAGGTCCAGTACGCCGTAAGGGCATGATTTTGATGGAACGCCCATCGGAAATTACCCGTATTGCAATGGATCGTGAACTTGCAACGGCCCGTGAAGTAGTCGCGTCAAAGGAACGTGCATTGGGCATGACTCCGTCAGGTACTTTTGAACGTGATCACCGCAGGACTGGCGTAAACAAGTCATACGAACCAATGAGTATTCCTCGTTCCTAATAGAAAGGCCCCTTTGGGGGCCTTTTTTATTACCTATTGCAAGGCATCAATTGTGATGCTATGAATATCAGATAACTCCGCTACGCGCCGTAGTGGGCTTCCCCTCGTTGGTTACAAAAAGACGCGCTGTCTTGCATGTAGCCTACCGAAAAGGAGCAACCTATGGCGAATATCTCAGCGCCCAATGGTTTCCAGCTTGCTGGCTTTCTGGACGGGCGTACTGGTTCTTTGGGCCAGTCGTCGTATCAAATTGCTAGCGGTTATTCTTCCAACATTTTCTCTGGCGACCCCGTACAGATTTCTGGCGGCTATGTAATTGCTGGTGCTGCTGGTACTGCCGCAGTTTTCGGCGTTTTCGTAGGCTGCGAGTTCTACAACGCTTCGGTTAACAAGGTGACTTGGTCCCCTTATTGGCCAGCCAGCCAGACCGTTCCATCGGGAACTGTCATCACCGCTTACGTCATTATCGACCCACAGGCTACCTTCAAGGTTCAGTCGTCGGGTCCTGCTGCTGTTACTCAGGCTCAGGTCAATTCGAACATTGACTACGCCGGTAATTCGCCAGCTTCGCCAACCAACACCCAGCTTTTGTCGGGTCAGTCTACGGCTTATGCTAACCAAGCGAACATCAGCACTTCGACCACGTATGCATTCCGCATTCTTTCTCTGGTTACGTTCCCACCCGGTGCGAACGGTACTGATACAACGACGCCTTACAACAGCATCATCGTTGGCTTCAATAACCAGTCTTTCCGTATCACTGCCGGTTCATAAGGAGTAGGCTCAAATGGCTGTCAATCTTAGTCAGATTCGTGACCTTCTCCTCCCCGGTTTGCGGGGCGTGGAAGGCAAATATAACATGATCCCAAGCCAGTACGACAAGGTGTTTGAAATCACCAAGTCGAACATGGCTCTGGAACGTACCGTTGAAATGCGCTACCTCGGTCTTGCACAGTTGAAGACCGAAGGCGGCAATACTCAGTTCGATAACGCCGCTGGCGAACGTTATGTTTACAATCAGGAACATAACGAAATTGCCCTCGGTTACGCGATTACCCGTAAGGCAATCGACGACAACCTTTACAAGGCTCAGTTCAAGCCTACGAACCTCGGCCTGACGGAATCGTTCCATCAGACTAAGGAAATCTACGCTGCCAACGTTCTGAACACGGCGACGACGTACAATGCAGCTATCGGCGGCGACGGTGTGGCACTCTGCTCCACTGCTCACCCTATCGACGGCAGCACAATTGCGAACACGCCTACGGTTCAGGTTGATCTGAACGAATCGACCCTGCTCAACGCAATGGTCGCCATTCGCCAGAACTTCCGCGATATCGCTGGCAACAAGATTTTCGCCCGTGGTCGTAAGTTGATCGTTCCTCCTTCCTTGGAGCCAGTTGCTGTTCGTCTTACGAAGACGCAGCTTCGTCCGGGTACGGCAGATAACGATACTAATGCTATACTGTTTACCGGCGGCGGTTTGCCCGAAGGTTACATGGTCATGGACTTCTTGACCTCCAACTATGCTTGGTTCTTCCTGACTAACATCAAGGGCCTTGTCTATATGGAGCGCGTTCCATTCGAAATGGACATGCAAGTCGACTTCACGACTGATAACCTTCTTGTCAAGGGCTATGAGCGGTATTCGGTTGGCTACTACAACTGGCGTTCGATCTACGGTTCATTCCCAACCTCGTAAGGAGTAGCTTATGTCTATTACAGCAAACTCCGGTCCGTATGTTAGCTTTGGACAGGCTCCATTCGCTGACTATAATCCTGAGGCTGGTCCGTCGTTGTTTTATTCGGGCATGGGTCTTTTAGACCCACGTTCGATTTATACCTACGTACCGGGCCAGAATTTTGGGGCTAACACGCTTGGTTGGCTTGGCGTAGACAACGTTTTGACGTTGAATACGACTCCTCCTGCGGCTTCTGGCGTTGCTATTGCAGCGGCACAGGCCATTACCTCTGGTATGCTCACTGCGGGCATGACGCTTGTTTCTTCTTCTTCTGCCTCCACGGCAGTAGCGGTTGCACAGTCGATTATCCGCGCTGACACTGGTGTTCAGGTCACTGGCCTTTTGGCTCTTGACGCTTACACTTCGGTTACGGGTTACATTTCGAACGGAACCAGCGGTACTGCTGGCAACATTCTGATTGTTTCCACGAACGGCAACCTTCCGCTCACCATCGGAATGACGATTTCTGGCACTGGTATTGCTGCTGGTACGATGATCACGGGTTATGGCCCGACGGTTAACGTATCAAACGGCAATTCGGCGGCTGGCTTTACGGGTTCCTACACGGTTAGCGGCGCTCCTGTTGCGGCTGGTACAAGCGGTTCTCAGCTTACTATCACTGCTGCTCTGGGTTCGGCTACAAACGACGCAATCACTGGTTCGCAGATTGGCTTCGGCTCTGCTCAGACAATTTCGTTGTGGAACCCACAGGCTCTTAGCGCACGGGCTGTAAGTGTTACCCCTGTGTCTGCAACTCCAACTGCAAGCATCACCTTCACCGTCTCTGGGTTTGACATTTATGGCTACCCAATGTCGGAAGTGATCTCGCTGACGACGAGTTCGACGCAGAACACCGCTGTCAACGGTAAGAAAGCATTCAAATATATTACGTCTGTCATCCCTTCGGTAGCCGATACGGTTACTTACAGCGTTGGCACGACCAATATCTTTGGTTTTCCTCTCCGTTCTGACAACTTTGGTGATTTGCTGATTAACCAATCGGCCTCTGTCAACCCTGCGGTTGTCACGGCTAACTCTGGTTATGTTGCGGCGGTTACGACCTATGCAACCAGCACGACAGGCGACGTTCGTGGCACGTACACGTTCACGCCAACACTTGCCACTACCCGTTTCGTCGTTCGCCAAACGGTTCAACCATACAATGTCGGGTCAATCGCTGGCCTGTACGGCGTCACACAGGCATAAGAGGTAAATTATGGCTAAACATCACAGTATGCATGGTGAACACCATGAGCATGATGGCCATCATGGCCATCACATTCACCACACGGTGAAGAAGCATTCGATGCATTCGATGAAGCATCGCGGTCACCATGCAAAGGGTGGCGCGGTGTCGGAAGGCGAAGTGCCTCATGACGACGAACCACGCGACGTTTACGCTGGCGCAAATTCGCCAACCGTTCACGAAGCTGATGAGAAGCACGCTGCCCGTAAGCACGGTGGTCGCGCCAAGAAGCATGCTCATCACATGAAGCATGTTGAAGCACATGGTAAGCATGCGCATCA
>Ga0316223_1000952_pt1 | contig 30247 bp, 58 predicted proteins | sample TBH18009metaG_FD_206007 | JGI IMG/M metagenome (GOLD analysis project Ga0316223, IMG submission 206007) | Freshwater microbial communities from Trout Bog Lake, Wisconsin, USA - TBH18009 | ecosystem: Environmental > Aquatic > Freshwater > Lake > Hypolimnion/Profundal zone | place: USA: Wisconsin...
CTTCAAAGCGTCCCTGGGGGCGGGAACAGTCCAAGCCTTTCTTATCAGTTCTCACGCTGACAAGAAAATTCTATTTACAGAACAGGCACTTGTAAACCATATAAAAAAATTTACCAAATTACTTTACAAGTCTTGAAAGTTTCTTTTACAATAACACCGTACCAAGGCAGTCCCGCCAAGGGTTTTGAAGGAGAGACAAGATGAACGGTTTTTCAGTAAATCAAATTGTTAAAGGCAAACACGCTGGCACTTTCGTGATCCTTGCGTTCAAAAAGATTGGCGGCGAACAACGCGCAATCCTTAAGGAAGTGAATCCTGCCAACTTTACTCAAACTGCTCCGGGACACATTGCTCTTTCTCTGGACTGTATCAAGCCAATTTACTAACACTTTAGCGCCAAGGACGGCGAACCTTTTTGGAGAGACACCATGAAAACTGACGCCGCAATCGCCGCCGCCATCATCCGCAAGGAACTCAAGAAGCACGGCATCAAGCATCGCATCAAGTCCAGCACCTATTCGGGAGGAAACAGCATTTACATCTATGTGCAAGATCAGCTACCGGCAACCATCGAACGTATCAATGATTTTTGTTCTCAGTTTCGGGCTGGTTACTTTGACGGAATGCAGGATATGTACGTCTACAACAAAGACCGCACAGGCCCTACGGTGTCATACATTTTCGTCAAAAATGAAATCAGCGACGAACTCAGGGCCAACGCCCAAGCCTTTGTGAATAGCTACTACGCTCATCCGGGTGTCGGCTATGACTTTGATCGATTGGTCTCGAATCAGCTTAACAGCAAGGATTCAGCGTTTTGGAAAGCCAACAAGCCGCGCATTGCGGCTTAAGGAGGAACCATGAGAGAAACATTTCACGCCAAACATCAGAAAGACTTTGATGCTGGCTACGATGCCAAAATGAAGGAAATCGAAAAAATGGGCTATCAGTTAGCTCGGGACAAGTTTTTTAGGGATTACCCTATCGCGGAAAAACCAGCTTCACTTGCCGCCTATTATTTTGCTGATGGGCAATGTCACGCACTATATGACTGGAAAGAAAAATGAAATTCCTACACATCGAATCTGCAAAGGAACATTTGGAAACTTTGAACGCCTTGACCGAAAATCAAGAGATTCCATTTGAGATACGGCTTGAAATGGCCAAAGTGGTCGGCAGCTTCAAAGTAATCATGGAGAACTACGAGGAACTTTGGATTTCGCGCTATTTTTCCTGAATGCCCTAGCGGCATTGTCCCACTCGGCCTCGGTAGCATCATCAATGCTGATTCTATCGGGGCTTTCTATTTTGCGGTCATGGGTAACGAACAATGACCGATGAAGCTCATAGACTTGCTCGACGCTTTCGATGATATACAACGCGCCTTGCCAGAGTTGGTGAAAATCCTGTTCCGGCTTGGTCAGCTTCCGCGCTGATGGCGGTTTTGATCCATCCTTGATTTCGACCAGTATCGTCGTTCCAGATTTCGAGCATACGATGTCAGGAAAACCAGCCCCAACCGTGTGTGTGTGCGCCACCGTCCATCCAAGGTCACGAAAAGCCTTGACGATGATGGGTTGGTTAGCGTCGATTCTTGCTGCTCTCATGAAGTAATTTGATGGTCGTTGCTAGTAGATCCAATTCAGTGACTTTGTAGATTCTAAGCAATGACCTATCCCCGTGGATACCCATTCCACCAGTATGGCAGTCCGGGCATAACGGAATAGCCAAATAATCCGATGCTCGTTGCGACATTCCCTGCCCTTCTCGGATGTGATGGCAGTGAACCCCATAAGCCCCGCACAATACGCAATTCTGCTGGGCAACCCAATCTAGATATTTCTTACTCTTCATGGCTATCAATATACGCTTGAGTGTATTCAATGAGGCTTGTCATGCGCTTGACGCCCATTTGAGCCGAGGATTCCCGGAGGTTCACAAATTCGCCTTCTAGGCCCGGAATCATGTCTGCGCCAATCTTGGTTGCTATGGCATGACCAGAAATGAATAGCACCTTCCATTGGTCAGGCTTTAACACTCGCCCCATATAAGTCATGGTTTTGGCTGCATCGCTGCAAAGGGCGTGGAATTTGGCGTTCTGATCCAAGGTTCGGGTGCAATCCTTCAATATCAGAATCAACCCGTCAGGAGCCTTAGAGACGGCTTCCAGCGCCCTTGTACGCTTATCCTCTCCGTTTATTTGAATCATGTAGTGGATCATATTTTCTGCTATCCAAAATGAGTTCCTTGTTTTCGTCCCAAATCAGAACGCGCTCAGGCTTTCCGAGCTCCTTAGAGACTTCGGTGATAAATTCGGCTGCTTCGGGTTGCGTTTCTAAAATTCGATTCCAATCCCGCGCCTTTTCCGCTCGCGCAATCAGCCTTTGGCGTTCTGCTTCTTCATTTTTCCTAATCGTTGCTTGGGCTACTTTTTGCCTCAGTTGCTCCACTTTCTCCATCAAATCCATAACCTAAACCTCGCAATGGTTCGACTGATCTGGTGATGATGCTCAAATGCCATGCCTTGCAGAATTCACAAGGCTCCCCTATTCGCCGCCATCCATTCATTCCATCCTGTTCGATTCGACAGGTGCAGGCTGGCTTTTCTGTAGTATTTCTTTCAGTTTGCATAAATTTTCCTTCGCTTTTTCAGGGTCAAATGTTGAATGTGATTCCAATAGGCCGGCAATGCTTCCCTGCGGCGATTCCAGAAGCCTTGACGGTATGTCTTGCTCTTTCAGTCTCCCTAGCTTTAATGCGTCTGATACGGCCTTAGAGCGTTTTTCAGCGCACCATCCCTCCGAGATGATCCACTTTGGGAATATGTTTTGCGATTTGTTTCTTTCAACGATTCGATCATATGCAGCTTTGAATGCCATTCGACTGGCTATGCGGTCATCCTCCCGGTCTGCAATGGCATGAGCCTCGGCAATCTCATCAGTCCAGACAACGGTGTCCGATTCATCCTTCGGAATCATCGTCCAAGCCTCATCAGCCGATATCCGCTGCGGAGCCCATTTTTCAATTTGGGCCACAATGTCCGCGGGCTTTGGAGGAAACTGACCTCGTACTGGATCGACGCAATGCGCCTTGATGCCTTCGACAACAATTGCCAGTGGATAGGGTTTGAGCAATTCAAACGCCATCGCTACCTGTTGCGGCCCAATCGGTTTGTGGAATGACCACGCCCCGGAAAATGTTTCAGAAAATGCCTTGAATTCATTCGTGTTCATAAATTTCACCATCAAAGTCAGAGAACGGATTGTGTTGGTATTCGTGTGTGACTATCGCCTTGGACGTTACCCATTCGGCCTTAAATGACCTCCAGCCGCGCCCGATACATTCCCGAACCGCATCCTCAACGGTCCAACCAGCTTTTAGCGCTTCCTTGACGAATTGATCCCAAGCCACTGCGGATAGAGGAGCCTTGACTGCTTTCCTGTGTTTGATGAATTCCATTGCCAGTTCTGGCCCGATTTCAAGCATTGAATCGATAGAAAAAACCTTTGCGTTTTTTCTTTTGGTTAATGGTTCTTGGTTCTTGGTTAATGGTTCTTGGTTAATGGTTTCTATTTGGTTGCCTGTCCGTTGGCTTTCCGTTGAGGCTTCGTTCAACGGTCGTTCAACGGTCGTTGGTTTTACGTTCAACGCTCGTTTAACAGCCGATGCTTTTCCGGCCTCGCTTTGTTGTTCTCTCGTTTCCCGGTAAAGCCTTAACTCCTTGTCGCATCTCATGTGATGCCATTCGCCATCTGTCTCAACGAAAAATTCCCTGAGAATCAGCATTGCTTGTGCTGATTGCTTCACGATACGCAACCTCCGAAAGACCATCTCAAGATCCGAAAATGGTTGCTCGGTGTCATAGTAGTGATTGACCAGACGGAAATAGATCGCCTCCTCTTCCAATGTGAGATGAGAAGTGGACAAATTCCAATCCGGAATGTTGAGTTTGTAATAGTGCATGGGGTATCCTGTGTTGTCTCTCCGGGTCGCACTCCTCCTGCGGCCCTTTTTTTTTACTTCCGTTTGGCCCTCCTGATTTCTCGCCATGGCAAGTCAGGCCGTAATTCCTCAGCCGTGACTCGATGCTTGGTTGCAAGCTGAATCGCCATTGCTGTCTCAGCAGTGACGCGGGTTTTTCCATTCGCCATCAAACCAATCAAGACCCGAGAGCATCCCAGCTTTTCCGCTGCAAGCCTCCGGCCTCCAATGATTTCAACGGCCTGATCGATCAATTCGTTCTGTTCCATAGTGTCTCCTTAAAAAGTCCAGCGAATTATAAAATAAGTTTACCTGTCTTGTAAAATTGTTTTATAATGTCCCTGCTTTTAACACAACAGGAGAGACAAAAAATGGCTGAATTTTCGCCATGGGACGAACCGATGGAGATGCTTGACGCATTGTCTGATTCATTGCTCAGGGCTTCACCTGTTCTGTCCCGTCAAATCAATGACATTCAGCACAAGCTGAAGGCAATCAGGGCTGAACACGAACAGCAACAAGAAGACCTCGACCAGATATTTGCAGTTCTGGAATCCATCGAGGGACGCAATTACGCAAAGGCTCAGGAGGCTATCAATGTCCACGACATCTAAGACCATCTTTCAGGCTCTTGTAGCCGCTCAGAAGAATTTCGAGGCGGCATCGAAGACCAGCAACAATCCGCATTTCCGAAGCAAATACGCCGCGCTGGATGTGTGCGTTGATGCTGTCAAGGAAGCCCTGAACAATGAAGGGATCTTTCTTTTGCAGAAAACGCACGAATGCTCCGATGGCGTCACTGTCGAAACCATTTTTATTCATGAATCCGGAGAACAGCTTTCAGGGGGAATCCTGCACGTTCCTGCTTCTAAGCATGACGCTCAAGGCTACGGGTCGGCTTTGACCTACGCTCGTCGGTACAGCCTTTTGGCGGCTTGTGGAATTGCCCCGGAAGATGATGACGGGAACGCGGCAACGGCAAGCGCTCCGAAAAGGCCACCGCCACCATCTGAACAAGATATTGAAGCAAAGCGCTTTGAGATCTCTCAGGCGATTGATGCAGCAAAAAACACCGACGAACTTCGCAAGGTTCTGGATCCTGCTCGGGAGTGGGCAAAACTGTACGGACTTCCGAAGTTCAATAACGAAATTGTCGAACTGGCAAAAACCCGCGCATCCGCGCTCAAAACAGAGGATTAAGAAATGGCCGATCAAAAGTTGTATGACCTCGTAGTAACCACGGGTCAATATGTGGATCGAGAAGGCAACGAAAAGCGCGAGTACGAGAACATTGGCGCTGTGTTCCAAGGTCAAAACGGGATGTACGCCATCATGAAGAAGACCTTCAATCCTGCCGGGGTTCCCAGTGATAGGTCATCTTTCTTTGTGAACTTCTACGAACCACGGGACAGGAACGCGCAATTTCAGCAGCAATCAAGGGCTCCTCAACAGGCAAGGGGTCCGGCATACCCTCAGCAAGCCCCGCAGGACAATTCAGGCGCTGATTTCAACGACGATATCCCATTTTAACGGGTACCAATCATGACTATTTATTACGATCTACCAGCAGCCGAGTACCATGCTCGCCCTGAAATTTCCAAGAGCGGTCTGGACAAGATCGCTCAATTTCCAGCCCTTTACCTTGCCCACAAGAACCGTCCTCCGCAGCCAGCGGAGGAGCTGGTTATCGGGTCAGCAACGCACACTCTGATTCTGGAGCCCGAAAAGTTCGAGCAGGAATTCATTGTGGCCCCTGCCGGCATGGATCGGCGCACCAAGGAAGGCAGAGCCGCTTTTGCTCAACTGGAGGATTCAGGAAAGCAAATCCTGAGCGCCTCTCAATACGAACTGGTCAGCGGTATGGCCCTGTCCGTAAGAAGCAACCCCGTTGCGTTGGATTTAATCTCAGGAGGCCATGCAGAGGTTTCCTTTGACTCGATCCTTGAGGACGTGCCCACCCGTGGCCGTTGCGATTATCTGCGCTCCGATGGCGTGGTAATTGACCTCAAAACCACCAAGTCAGCCAGCAAGCGAGGGTTTGCAAAATCCATTGCCGAATATCGCTACCACGTCCAAGCAGCCATATACACGGATCTTCTGGAGGCAAATGGGCTGTTCGTGCCCGAGTTCATCTTCATTGCCGTGGAGAAGACCTATCCCTATGCCTCAGCCATTTACAAGCTGGATCAAGATGCACTCGATCTTGGCCGAGCCTTGTACCGTAGGGATCTTGCTACTTACAAGCACTGCATGGAAATGGACGAATGGCCGGGATACCCGGAGGAAGTGGTAACGCTGTCCCTGCCATCTTGGGCTGTGTAAATTTTTTTTACAAAAAGGGTTTACTTCGCCTTAAAGTTTATTTTACAATTACACCATGCCAAGGCAATTCGGCCTTGGCCCCAACTGGAGAGACAACATGAAAGCATTAGATAAATTTGGCGGCTGGATTCTCGACACCCGCGCCGGAATGATTTTCGGAATCATCATTGTTTTGACAGGAGCCGGAATACTTGGCTACAAGGCATGGACAGCGCCTAAGAGCGTCACCCTGACCGCTTCGGACTTTATCTGTGTGCAGGCCGAGCCTTGGGGCATTTCGACGCGCTGTACGGCTTACGCGAGGGTTAAATGAACATTCTCACTATCCCTTTGAACGGGGAACAGGTCGAAGTGCATTTTGCTTTTACCAAGGGCTATCCCGCAACATGGGACGATCCCGGATGTGATGACGAAGCCGAGATCACTGCGGTTTTTTATAAAGACGTGGACGTTTACCCGATCATCAACGAAGAGGATGTTGAGGGGTTGTATGACTACATTTACAGCTACAGGGGTGATGACGATGTATAGAATTCTGAAGGTTCTGCTGGTTATGGCATTGATCGCAGGTTACGCCTACGTCAGCAATCAGGATTACGAAGATCAACAAATGGTTGAGGCTATTAACAAATGAAATCACTCCGCGCTATCAGAATGAGCATCCTTTACTGGCAAATCGACAGACTGGCAGCGCGGATGAATAGGCTTTTGAAAAAACCGTAAGCTGGTAGAGCGGTCAATTATCACCAGAGCCATGACAGAGCGGCGAGTCTCTCCTCCTTTCTAGCTCGCAAGGTGTGGGCATGGCATTTTTTAACATTGGGGGATAGCCAAGTGGTAAGGCAACGGGTTTTGATCCCGTCATTCCTAGGTTCGATCCCTAGTCCCCCAGCCACTTTTGAGAGAACAATGAACAATCAATACTCCTTTGCTGCCTTTCAGGAACAAGCCATGCGAACCGCCAAAGATATGGGCCCAGAAAAAGACCTGCTCCATGCCACGCTAGGCATAACCAGTGAGGCCGGGGAATTTTCCGATGCAATCAAAAAGTTTTTTGCTTACGACAAAGAGTTAGACAAAACCAATCTGATCGAGGAAATCGGGGATTTATTTTGGTTCTGCGCATTGGCCTGTAGATCGCTTGGCGTATCTCTTGAAGTTCCGGCAATCCATTGCATTTCCAAACTGGAAAAGCGTTATCCGGAAAAATTCACCAATGAAGCAGCCATTGCCCGAGCGGACAAAGCGGAATGAGTAAGGCCGCCATCATCATTCTTGTGATTGCGTTCGTTCTTGTTTTGATCGAATCCGTAATTGATCTTCCAACAGAACCCGAGGACTTGGACTGATGGCAAGCCACGGGGACAGGTTCACAAAGCGCAACAGGAACGACAGGGCGAATAAGCCGGTAAATCACCCGCCGCCCTGTGATTCTTGCCGTGACGGGGCTGTGTGCCGCCGCGAATGCCTGAGTTACAGGGTATGGGAGAAAACCGGAGTTTAAAAATTATGGCCCCTTACATTTTTTAACAATGTGTCGGTAGGAGTACCGGGGGCCACTCTTTAGGAGACGACAATGGAAAACAATGATTGGTTGATGATTGTATTCGCGGTGATTGTGGTTGCTAGTTTCGCGCTACTGGCCTATGCGGATTGGTTCGACAATGAAGAGTAAAACTAAGGAGATGAAAATGGAAAATGTAACGATCAATGGTATTGAGTACGCGCCTGTAAATCGCATCGTCGGAACTCGTGCAGTTGTAGTTGTGGATCGTGGATGGATCTTTGCAGGTGACGTTACCCGCAGCAATGGCAGGATTCGCCTAGATAATGCCGTGTGGGTTTTCCGGTGGGAGTCCGTGGGTTTCGATGGTGTTATTGCCAATCCGAAATCAAGCAGTGTAACCATTAAGCCTATGCCGAACGGGGTTGATATTCCCGAAGGCGCTGAAATTTTCTTAGTTCCTGTCGAAGATGGGTGGGGGCTGTAATGGCCCCTGTCTTTAAGCCAATCGGCGACGGCAACGGCGACGGCGACGGCGACGGCAACGGCTACGGCAACGGCAACGGCGACGGCAACGGCGACGGCAACGGCTACGGCTACGGCGACGGCAACGGCTACGGCAACGGCAACGGCAACGGCTACGGCAACGGCAACGGCTACGGCGACGGCTACGGCAACGGCAACGGCAACGGCTACGGCGACGGCAACGGAACAGTGTCACCCAATAGACTGAGGAGGAAGAATGAACGCGCCGAAGAAGGTTTGGGTTAAAGCCGGGTTAAGCGCACAGTTACACGCCGAATATACAGACTACAGATTTAAGACTAAATACATCCGCGCCGATCTTGTTGATGGATTGGTTGAGGCGTTGAAAGTAAATTTGCATCACATACCTGTTGAGGATGCAGAGGGAATGTGGAAAGCCCGAGCCGCGCTGAAAGCGATGGAGGAAGAATGAACGAAGACAAAGAGTTATTGACCTTGGCGGCGAAAGCTGCGGGATTCACGCCGGGGCCTTGGGTAGCACGTATTGGAAACGGTATTGAGGTTTGCGGTTCTGACGCTGTAGCTATTGCAGAAATATGGCTTAGAGGGAACAGGGAGCTGGAAACAGCAAACGCCCACCTAATCGCCGCCGCGCCTGAGCTTTACGAGGCGTTAGATTGTTTTCCGGGATTTACTGATGACGCAATCATAGGAGATTCATGGATTGAAGTAATGAGAGCCGCCCTAATCAAAGCCAGAGGTGAGAAATGCTAGAAACAATGTGCCTAGTCGTCGCAATGCAATTCAACGTCTTAATAAAAGCCCTTGATGATCTTGATGTTGAGCGAGGATCTATCCCTGCCGGAATCCCAAGGCGTCAGTTTCTTGACGGTGTTAGACGGAGGTTGGAAACTGGCATGGAACCCATACCTGACCGCTTGGATGACTGCATCAGAGAGGCCGGGAAAGAAATAAACACCATGCCCATAGACGATCCGAGGGTCACGACACTGAACAATGAAATCAGTGAGCTAGTCGCAATGCGAGTGCTTGCGAGTCTGCAGCTATGGAATGCGGAAATGAACATGATTGCGGGGGGATGAAATGAGTAAAGAACGCGAACTGTTGAGACGGGCGCTTGAGGCTTTGGATATCTGGAGTGAATACAAAGCTACCAATTTGAATGAGGATAAAACAGAAATCCTTTCTACCAATTTAAAAATAGAAATCCGAGCTTTCCTCGCCGCTGAGTCAGAAGCGGAGCCGACAAAAATAAAGATAGAGGCAGAGCGTCAAGATATTGATTGGCAATCGAACGAAGGCGCGGTTTATCTATTTGCTGGATGGCTGACTACAAGGGACAAGGTTATTTCGTGCGGTAGAACTGAGAACGCATCGCCAATGGCCGAAGCCATCAAAGAATACAAGGCCGAGTATCCTGAAAGATTTGGCAATCCCACCGAGCCAGAATCCGATGAACCTGTGGCGTGGTATCACCCAAGCGGAGATGGGTATGACTCTAATTTTAGAGATCACGAAGTCGTTAAGGCATGCACCGGAAATCCGTGGACTGGATGGATACCCCTCTACACCAGACCTGAGCCAGAAAGAAAGCCGATGAGCCTAGATGAGTGTTTGAAAAGATGGGAAGTGGCGAAAATGATGTATGGATTCACAGACAATTCAACATTTATTGCGGGTGTCCGTTTTGCAGAAAAGCACCACGGTATTTTAGGGGGCAGTAATGAGTGAATATGATTTGGCGTTGATAGCCTTTTTTGTGGGTTACATTGTGTCTTTCTTACTTTCAGCATGGTGGGTTAGCCGATGAGTAACTGGCAAGATGCAGAAGACGAGGCGGCTGAGGAACTTAGCTTTAGACCCTCGCCAGCGAGGAAGCCGATGACGGAGGAGGAACTGCCTAACATGGGAACCCCAGAGTATTTAACATTTGTCGCTGGCATCCGCTATGCAGAAAAACACCACGGGATAGGGGGGGTGATGAGTGAAGAACAAACACATTTGCTTCATCAAGAGATATTAAAGGCTTTAAGAGACGCAAACCAAGCGCAAAACGGAATTGCAAAACCCGCCGAGCCAGAAGCGGAGCCTGTGGCAAGAAAATCATTAACGACAATAGAGATTGATGATGCTTTAAGGGAAAACGTCCCTCAATGTGATGCTGAGTATGAAATCGGGTTTCATTCTGGTGTTAGGTGGGCAGAACAAAAGCTATACCAATGAAAGAATCTTGGGATTCACATTTATTTAACCCGCCGACAGGAGCGGATGAGTTTGACGCACAAAGAATGGATGGCACTTATTATCGTAAGTATGTCTCGTGCAAGCGCTGTGGAACTCAAAACCTATATTGGAAAGAAACCGTTTTTGGTTGGCGATTATTCGGAAATAAAAGGTTACATGTATGCAAGACAAAGAACACGAAATGATAGCTATAACAGAAGAAGATGAGCCTGTGGCGTGGATTCAACCAACACATTTAGAAAAAGCGCAATTTATGCCGTTCTTGTGCCGAGTTGAACCTAAACAGAGAGATGATTTTATCCCCCTCTACATCAGACCAGAGTCAGCAAGAAAGCCGATGACGTATGAGGATTTCTATTTCACGGAAATCGAAACTGAAATCAATCAGCTAGCTTCGTTTGATCTTGGATATTTTTAGGAGAAAGAAATGAGCAATGAAGAAAAAATCAAGGAAATTATCAACGATGCCATGCGAAGAGCAGGGGCAAAATCAGTCAACCCCCCAGAAGACCCCATGGAATACGAACTGATCCTTTCAAAAAAGGACGGGTCTTGCGCGAAGGCCATCATCACTGGCGATGAGATCCTGAATCGCGACATGAATGAGGCCGTGAAGATTCTGATGGATGTGGTGGAGGATATGGATTTGGTGAGAAGGGATCAGTTTGTGCTGAGGAAGTTAGATGACTAGCAAAGAATACTACAAGCAACTTCCAGTCATATGCCATCTGGATATAGGTCAAGGAAAAGGTAATGGAATTGCATCCATGCCCTACATCCGATACGACAAATACCTTGATCTCATCGAGACACTCAAGGGGATTTCAGAAGCCGACGATCTTCAAATAATCAAAACGGTAGCGGCGATTGTTTTAGAGAAACACGACGAACCAAACCTTCTCTATCCTTATGACAGAAAGTGCGTTGATCTACTTGTGGCTTGGGAGAGGGAGCAGGAAGATGAGATGGAGTATTTGGGGTAAGAGTGATGGCGATTAGTTTATACCCCGACCAAATCGAATTCATCGACTCAAGACATATACGAAGGATCAAATGGAGCGTGTGAAAGGTTCAGGGACAAGTGGGGAGAAGGCTTTATCGCTGGCATCCGCTACGCAGAAAAACACCACGGGATAGGGGGATATGATGACTAAAAAGAATCTTTTAGAAGTACTTATGCTTTTGTCGGCTTTGGAATCCTGGAGTTATGTCGATGGCCGTAGGTTGCCCGATTGGCTCGTTGAAAAGCTGGAAGATGGCGTGGAAAAATTAAAGGCTGAGATTTTGAGCGACGAGGAATAATCGATCATGAAGTTTCTAATGCTGCTCTTCCCCTTTGCTGTTCACTCGATGACCGCTGAACAGGCCATGGCAAAACACCATGCCTACATTCAGTGCATAAAGGCTTGCACCACAAAATCATGCGTGATGCAATGCAATCGCCAATTCAACGTGAAAACGAAATGAACGAAAGACTAGAAGCGCTTAGGGAAACTTCAAAGATATGTCGCGATACCATCCATCGATATCGGTTCGAGGATGACGTGGCATTTGGGGCTAGGATTTGCCTTGACGCAATCGAAGCCCTTATTCGACAAATACCGCAAGAAAACGAAGACGGGGATCACTTGGAATGCTTGAACCATTCGAGCAAATGATCTGCCCCCAGCAAAGCTATGATGCCAAAAACTACGCTGATGATGACTTTCGCGGTTTTGGACAGACTCGCCAGTCGTTTTAATTCCCTGAGCTCTTCCGTTGTTAAAACGTTAGACGTATCTACGACCTTGAGCGAGTCATCATCACGAGTCATTGGCGTGATCCTTCACGAAAATGCCAATGGCAGCGGCCACCGATAATCCAGCGGTCACGATAGCGCCTTGGAGTTCCGGTGAAATCTGGATGCCAAACGCAATCAAAAGATAACAAAGACCGCGCCAAGTGCTAGGCTCATTCAATGCAATACCAAAGCGCTTCATGATGACCCCCTTACTTGGTTTCTTCGGCGATGACAGACGCTACAGAGGCCGCAGCTTCGGTAGGGGCTACCGCAGCAGGATCAGTAACAGTTTCGATTGCTTCGGCAACAGGAGCCGCCATACCGGCCAGAACCGCCAATTCGTGAAGAACGGCTTTCAGGTCGGCGCTAATTTCTTCACCAAGGGCTTCGATTTTGTCTTTCAAGGACATGAGGTTTCTCCTAATACTCGCAGTCAATAGAAAAGGCTGGGTTATACAAATAGGCGGTCAAGTCCTGCATCAGCAATTTGAAATCAATTCCTACACTTGAAGGGCGCGGGAATTGAGTTTGCGATGAATCAGGCTTAAAAGTGCATTTGATTTCTTGCGGCTTGCCCCCATCGGACAGCTTTGCCTCAAATGTCTTACTGCACCCGGTAAGAATCGTCAGGGCAATAATGCCATAAATGAGAGCCATTGCGAATTACGGCAGCTTCGCCAATTCAAAGTGCATCCCATCCGGCCTCTTCCATACGCCACCCCAATTAAAGCCGGCATCCGTAAAGCATTTAACAAATCCGGGGCTCATAGTCGGCTTTTTGCCGAGTGCATTCCATGCCGCATTAACATCAACCGCAACGCCCCAAGAATGGAGGCTCGGGCTCGTCCTTCCCCTGATGTTTCTGATCTGAAAACACCCGTCCCACGTCTTGAGTTCGTTAACGTGTCCCGTAGAAATCAGGTTTTTGAATGCCTGAGCCAGTGGTCCGGGCATATCGCGATTGCAATAAATCTTCTTGGGTATGAATCCAATTTCAAGTTCGGCAGGGACATCCCATACCGTCATGAACTTGGATTCATTCGCCCTTGGATCGCCGTAACGCGCTAGGCAATCTTTGCTTGTAGTCATTTTGATTTCTTGGACGCAACAGGAGCAGCGGGCTCCTCAGCTTCTTCAGCAGCGATTTCCGCTTTGAGCTCGGCTTCCTTTGCCTCGATGAAGTCAATCAGTTCCTTAAGCTCCTGACGGGCTTCTGAGGTCATATCCAGAACGATTTGCTTGAGTGACATAATCAATCCTCTTTTGTTTCTTCATCGTGCGCTTCGACAGGTTCAGAAGCATTTTCTACTTCCTGAGTCTGAATCTGCTGCATGACCTGCATTCGAATGCCATACACCACCATTTCAACATCTTCCATTGGCATCTTACGAAGGCCAGCGAGAATAATGTCTATTTCTTTTGTCGATTCAACAGTAATTGTCAATGACATTTTTTTCCTTTTATGCGGTTGGCCTAGTAGGAGCTGCTGGAAGCATAGCCACAAACGCTTCTGCAGTGTCAGGCAAAGTGCCTTGTTCAATAGTGTACGCTTCAGCCCAATAGCTGTCACGCCAAGCATTTAAAGCTTCAGCTTCTGCCTTATATTGTGCATTTGTTGAGCTAACATAAGAAATGGCAGTCAGTATTGAGTCATATCCCCAAGACTGAGCAACTGTATCAAGGTTAATTTTGGCTGCTCCCTCATACGTTGAAATGATGAATTCCTTTGTTGGAGGGATACGCCATGATCCGGTTATGTCTTTCCAGCCATTGTCGATGGCTTGCTGGATCAAATCTTCTTGATTGGGGTCGTTTTCATCGTACCCGTAAACTTCTTTAGTGTTTGTTTTTTGAAAGTACTTCATTTTTTTACCTTAACTCTGCCCATTGAGAAATAATTCCCGAACCGCCAAGATTGACCAGATAAGTCGCTCCATTGGGAACAATAAAACTGTAAAAGAACGTGTCATTAGAAGTTCCAACATTAACAATGTTAACGCCGTTTACATAAATATAAGTGTACGCTGTTGGAGATCCAGAGTTGGCAGTAGCCAACATAACCAAAATTGGCCGTCCCGTGGAATTGGTATAGGTAACTCCAGCAGAACGTCCGGGGGCTTGCCAAGATTGGCCAGTGCCACCCGTTAAAGCATCTTGTACAAAAGCAGAAGTTGCAATGTAGTTTGAAGAGTTTCCGGTTGATGGCGCACCACCTACACTGGTTATTAGTCCATTAGCATTCAGCTTTATGTTTGCATACCCAACGGATCCTGAGTTATTTACTCCTTGGATATAAACAGCATCAGGATTGCCGGGGGCATCGTATGCGCGAATAGCCCCAGTTTGTCCGTTGTTGGGGGACGTTCCCGCAACAATGTTAGATCCGATTAGGGTATAAACGTTATATGAGTTTGCTGCGTTTAAAGAATCTGCACTCCCACCGATTGAAAGGCTTGATGCCTTTCCTGTAAGACCTGTTCCAGCCCCTGAAAAAGAAATAGCAGAAAAGCTGCCAGAGGCAGAAATCGCTCCATTAGAATTGAAATAAAGGCTTGAATAACTAACCGTTCCAGCATTGTTAGTCGCTTGCAAATAGACCGCATTAGGATTTCCAACTGCATCATAAAGCCTAACAGCTCCAGTGACTCCCGAATTTGGAGACGTTCCAGCAAGATAGCCTGAGCTTGTTAGGGTTCCGGTCATTGCATCCCCTGTCTTGTTAACTGGGACATAACCAAGAGCGCTTGTAACGTCAGTAGAGGTTAACGTTACCGTCCCAGTTCTTCCGTTGAAACTCGCTACTTTTGCCGAATCGGCAAAGTTAATGTTGGTGCCATCACCGTACAAATAAGTCGAAGCATTCTGCGTCAAAGTGACGCCAGTTCCGGAGGCCGTTTTGGCTGTCAGTGTATAGGCACCTGTCGTGTTGTTCTGGACGATGTATTCACCGACCGCAGCGGGGAAAATCAGATTCTGATTTCCGGTAAGCGTCCCAGAAATAATCAGGACAGGATAAGCAGCCTGAAGCGAAGTTAAAGTCACATCAGCAGTCGTGACGGTGACCGATTGCGAGCCCTCAAAAGCTAAGGAAGACCAACCAGCACCGCCCGTGTCAGGATTGCTTGTGTTGTTTTCAATCGTGTTTACCCAAAGCCCACCAAATGCTGCAGCCTGTAAAACCGCGCCTTTTGGATACCCGCCGATGGTCGTTGAGAAAGAAGAGTCATAAGGAAACATCCCACCGGCTTCCTGCCATTGCTGAATGGCAGTGATTTCATACAGGATCCCATTGAAATCAGCACCAAAAGGCGGGATGCCACCTGAACTGATTGGCTGGAACGTTAGAGGAGGAAATCCGTCAGTTAGGGATGCCTTTCCGTTCGTGATTCCAATTTGGGACGCTTGAGGAATTGTATTCTTGTAGCTTGACCCTGCTGAATTAGCAAACGGGATCTGAATTTTTAATGGGATATTAGAGCTTTGCATATCTGATCCTGTTAGTAAGAAACGTTGACAAGTACACCAGCCGGTCTAGGAAATACGCCAGAATTTTGAACGATGGCAAGCTGCCAAGCATTTGGGATAAAGTTGAAGTGATAAGTAAAACTCTGATTCAGGCCATCGATAATATAAGCCACTCCATAAGGGCTACCATCAATCGACACTCCAAAAAAATACTGTAAAAATTGGTTGATGTTCGGGACTGAAAGATTGCCAATGTTCACGGCTGCTTTCACCATAATCAGTCTGCGATAAATGTTATCCGACAAGTAATAAGTCGTTGTATTTGAAATCGAAGAATAGAATGGTGCCTGCCCAAATGGCTGAGGGCCAGTTGAGGCATACGGTGCAAGATAGGCTTCATCGAATCCCAAAAAAGCAGGAGAGCCCGGAATCTGAAGGTAACGGGAAACATTGACAATCGCCCCCCAAATATCAAGCCCTGATCCAACCGCTGTATTAACATCCCAGATGTTCGCGTAGAAATTCGCGATGTCTGTGTCGGGTTGTACCGCGTCATTGAATGACTGCAGCATCGAATAGATCGTTGGAGAATCAAAGTATTGACTCAGCAGTGTCTCATTCCAATTCTGCATGGTTACACCAGCGTCACGGTAATGTTAGAGGCCGAAAGGACTGGAAGCTGATCGATTCCAAAAGCAATCAACAGCGCATATTGCAAAGCCGTTCCATTGCCTGAACTTGCACCAGTGGTTGCTGCAGTAAATGTTGAGCCCACCGCGTAAGTCACCCCAGAAGTTCCGGCTATCGTGTTCCACTGCGTTTGCGTGGTTGAGCCAAGCGTCAAGATTTGGTAAGTCTGACCGACAACAAAAGACCCAGCCGTTACTGAATTGTAAGCCGCCAGATAGACTTCTTCGATGTTGACGTAAGGGCTGATTGCATTGATATTGCCATAGTAACGTCCCGAATAGGTCGTTTGCCCGATATAGGCAGCTTGCCCTCCATCTTGACCGTTAAATGAGGCGAGAACGGCATTCTGGACTAGCTGCGTGATGTTTGATGGAAGCAGCGCATTATTCTTAATGACCACATTGAAATAGGCATTCGTGGCCGTTGGAGTCAGATAAGTGACCGAATATGCAATAGGGGTTGAGTAAGACGTATCGTAAACCGTGACGGTCGTGTTCCCGTTGTAACCACAACCCGGAGGCTTTTTGTTCCAAATGGCTTGCGCGATTGCCGATGAGGATCCTCCACCAGCGCTAACGACGATGGAATGTGCAGCAATCGAATAGCTGGTTGATCCATAGCTAATCGTTGATGCTGTGGGGTTATCGACCACCACCGCCTGAAGAACATTCGGAACCGAAAGGACAGCAGCTTCGATCGCCTGAATTGAATTGATTGCATTAACCGCCACGCTGTTTTGACGCCTTTGTTCGAAAGCCGCCCTAGATTCAACGGCATTCCCCAGAGTGCCGGCCGTGGGGTTGTAGACCGTATCCCAACCGGCAACCGCTGTGTAAATTTTGGCCAGTGCGCCAACATTACAAGCAATCGCGCCAGTGGTTTGATTTTGGAAAGTAACAGTAACGCTGCCACTGGCAGGGATGGTGGCTGCTGCGGTTGAGGCATAAAGATAGCCGTTTACATCCTGAGCAATTGAACCAGCCGGGATAGGAGTCCCTACCGCGCCTACACAAGTTGCCTGAACAACCGTTCCTGCCGCTTGGATCCTGTTCATGAAATAAATGTAGCCAATGGCGTCCTGCCAAATACCCGAAGCAAAGGCTGGATTCACCTGATTTGCAATGTAGGCAATCTGGTTATTCTTGTCCCCAATGATTGCGGTTTCAGACTGCGCAAGCTGCCCTTGTGGAGTCGTAAGACCCGGATTGACTCCACCGCCAAAGGCTAAATTGATATCGGTCTGAACGCCCGTCAGGATGTCGGCTTCTGATGGCAGGACGGGCGCACCATTCAACCACTGGATAGAAGGAACATTCGTTGTCATTGGTTATCCCCCAAAAGCGACATTGTTTGCCACCCCATCCGTGTCGATTACCTGAATCTGTCCGGCGAGCGTTCTGTTACTGAACTGAGTGAAATTTACTTGAACTTGTGCAACATCGGGGACTGTAAATGCTTCGGTCTGCATTTGCTGAGAGATGTAATTCAATGGAGGCATTTTGCCTAGAATGTCTTGCCAATAAGGTAAGCCGAGCGAGGTGTCATACCAGCATTCTCCCAAAAAGGTGCGGGTCGCAGATGCAACGTCCTGAGCTATCGAATAAGGTGCGCCAGCCAATGCAATGTTTCCATTGGCATCAAGAACTAGATCCCAAGCCGTCTGGTCAAGCAAAAGCGTGTTATGTATCACCGTCATACTGGAGCCCCTGTCTGACTTGTTCCTGTAGAAACGCCGCCATGCTTGTGCGTATGCAGACTCGTTCCGTTGCCGGTAACATCACCCGTTGCTGTTATGGAGCCCGTATGCTGCCAAGTGCCATTCGAATTGATGTTTGGCGCATTTATTGTAACCGTGTTTGGCGAATGAATTGTGATGCTTGGAGTGCTTCCATTTACAAATTGGACGTATTGAGTCGGCGCAAGTCCGATCATGGTCATCAAATAAACCATGTCCGACATATCATTTTTGCGATTTGAGCCCGGAGCCGATGTGAAATTATTCCCAGTCTGGGAATTGATGCTATTCCCTACGTTCTGAACCGTCGATATATCCCGATCGCACACCACCGCGATGCCGATATCGTTTACCACTGGATCAATGATGATTCCGCTTGCACCGCCTTGAATTCGCATATAGGGAACATTGTGAATTACCCCATGAGCCCATGAATTACCGTTTCCATCGACAGCATTGACAAGGGGCTGAATGTCTACAGTTCCAACAGGAGAGATGCCACCGGCATTAGAAACGGCAATGACCTGCACCGGCATCGCTGTTCTGACCCCGGAAAGGGCATTCCTGATGAGATATTGAAGTTTTCCAACTTCTGAGGCTGCATCGGAAGCAACGTGGTTAGTTTGAATGCCTTGATCTTTAGTTGAGGGGGACATAAGGGAATGGAGCAAGTTTAGTTGTGGTGAACCAAGGTCCGTCTGCTGTCAGCGTGCTGATTTCGTGTGATGAATAAATGACGGGGAATTGTCCGTTTGCTTTTGGCAGAGCCGATTGAAGAACAACTTTCCGCCCATTTTGAATGGCAGGATTAAATTCCGATTTCACTACGAATCCCGCTTCCCAGTAGGAGGGATAGCCAACTAACCCCGTTGTTGGTCCGATTTGAACGGTTTCTTCATCCACGTAGCCCGAATTCGACCAAAGATAGATCGTGTTGTTTTCAATCTTTATTGGAAGGCGAGCGTTTTTGGCAACGGTTGTAATTTGATCGATGATGGACCCGTAAACATATTGATTCTGAAGTACGGCATGGGCGTCCGTTGCCACAACGCATGACCAAGGGCTTCCCATTTGACCAACAAGAGCCTTGATGACGTCCTCAGCGTTATTTGATGATGGCCATGAGTTAGGAGCGGCGGGAGTCCCTTTCGGCTTGTAGCCGGCCACAGCGGCGCAATTAAATGATATTTCCGGCTGGTTGGCCATATCGATAAAACTAGAGACCACGCCACCGGAAAAAACCTGATTTTTTGCCCCGCCTTGATTGCCTGCGTAAACGGTCACCGATTGATTTTGAAGGATGACTTGATTCGCCCCTACCGATGAATACTCATTCATTTGATCCATTGTCATGCCCCAGACTTTTAGCTGGAGTTGGCCGAATGCGTAATAGCCACCCGGATTGGTAATCATTGCCATGCACTTGATGTTGGGCAGAATCAACGGGCTTTTGTTGGGCGTCTTGAACACAAGGTCAATTTCACGAATGGCAAATGTCATGACACATACACCAATTGATAGCGAGTCCCAAGGCCATCATAGGTTGGGTCACTTGTTCCTTGAGTATCAACAAAAGCAAGCTGTCCAGTGAACCCGTAATAAGCCTCACGAACCAATCCGACCAAGTTCAAGCAAATGACAGAATTAACGCATGGAGTGTTGTTTACCGTCATGTCAAAAAAAAGGCCGGTATTTTTTTGGTAAAGATTTATTAAGCAGCTTTGTGTCCCAAGCTGAATGGTAAAAGTCTGAGCAGGAACAGCCGTGATAGGGATTGTCTCGATCATTTCGGAATCACATTCAGAGTTGATGACTGTGTAGACAACTGCCCAAGAGATGAGGGGGACGCGCCTGAAGGCTCGGCAGTTGTGACAGTTGATGAAACAACGCGCACCCATTGAAACCAAAGTTCAGCGATGATTAATGTGGCTCCTTGTTTGGCTTCGCGACGATAATCAACATGGACAAGGTTCATATTGACATAGACCCCATCAGGAGTGGCAATGTCTACAAGTGTCGTCGTCTCGATGTAATAAGAAATTTTGCTCAGAAAGTTCAGTTTGCTCATTGGGCCGTTACCGCTACAAGTCACGGTCAATCGGCACTCATAAGGCATCAAAACCTTGTTGTAGCTTTGAAATGCCCCTTCCTGCATTGGATAAATGGGAATTTTAGCTTCCTGACGCTCCTCAAATTTGACAAACGAATCAGGAGTCAACGCAATCGACCGGCTTTGCGTTTCAATGATGCCCCATCCTTCTTGCCCAAAAGTGTTCAGTGGAAGTAATTCGGCCACCGCAGTTAATGCCGCGCCAAAATAAGCACCGGCTCGATTTAGCGGAGGAACTCCGGGCAGGGGCGGCACATTTGGATAAGGAATGTTCGACATTAGTGAGCCCCCGCCAACCCTGAATTGATAAGTTGATTATTGTTGACGCCTTCCTGAAAAGCCCTAACAACTCCTTGACCATCCGTTGCTTGCGTGTGGATATTGATGTTTTGAATATCCGTCTTGACGTTGGTTGTGTTGTTGTTCCCAGTTGGCGGGATGTTTGCAGTAGCCCCCATGGGCATTGTTGGCAATGGGGCCGGGGCCGAAGTAGAACCCATGGGCATATTCTGATTCAGAAATGCCCTTGAATAGCTTAATCGCCTACCGAAAGTCGTATCCGATTCGCCCGGACGCTCATAGTCGGAATAAATTGCTCGGGTTGCCGCTTCGAGATCCTTTGCTCCAAAGAAATTTTTGCCCGCCTTGGTTGTTTTCAGTCGATGCAGCATGAAAGCAGCTTGAACCATGTCGGTTGCCCGAGGATCCAAAATACCAAAACCAGCGAATCGTTCAAACGCGGCGCGTTCTTCTGGCCCCAGTTGTGCCAATCCTGCGTGAAGCTGTCCTCCATCGGTATTTGTCGCTTTCGGATTCAGAGTACTTTCAGCCATGTAATTGCCAAGGATTGCTGCCCCGTGCGTTACGTCTAGCCCCTGAGATGTGAAGTAATCCATCAACCGTTTGGCTTTTTCCTTGAATGGAGCCTTGTTTGCTACCATTTCATACTTTTTGTCTGAGGTTTTTTGTTCTTCCTCGGACTGTATATCCCGCCGTATTTCGCCCTCTCGATGCAAATCAGCGCGGCTTTTATTAATGGCGTCTGCCACGGTGTTATAAGCCGCTTCCGGGCTTTCTGGAAATTTGGTTTCGCCAAACCACTTTTCAAGGAAATCAGCCACACGCACCACGGCCTTTTCAAGCCGAATCATGACTGGCAAGAGTTGATCGCCTATTTTGTTCCTGACGTTTTCCAGTTCTGTAGAAACTCGGGCCATCGCTTCCTGATTCTTTTGCGCTTCGGTCACTGATTTTTCGGTGACGCCCGTATTCTTCAAAGAATCCTTGTAGAACTCTTCCGTTTTCGGGTCGATCATCAGCATGAACATATTCTTGGATATGCCGAGCTTTTGAGCCTGAAGAAATGCAGCCTGTTCGCCACCGAACCCGCCGCCCTTCTCTTCTTTGTATTTTTTTAAGGCATCAGACAGCTTGAGGATGTCTACAGTGGCATTTTTAATGTCCACCGCATCTGAGGCACCAATAATTGCCAACGGCTCAAGTATCGCCCCACCGTCGAAAGGAACATTGGCCAATGCTTGCTGAATTGCTTGAACGGATGAGGTGAAATCATCCGCAGTCCCGCCTACTTTTTTGATGGCCTGCTCCCATCCGGCAAGTTCAGTTGCCGACATTCTGAATAGGCCGGCAGTTCGGCCAATATCAGCATTGGTATCCGTTAGGTTTTTTGCGAAATCGGAAATGCCTTTGAGGCTTATAAGGCCAACCCCAAGCGCAGTCAGGCTCATCAAAGCCTTGTTTGCGGACAGGCTGAAATCGTTCAGATTTCGTTGATTGTTTTTGAATGTCTTTGAAGATTGCTCGTCGAATTTACGAAGTTCTTCGACAGATTTTTTTTGTGACGAGTCGAATTTGGAGGCATCGAGTCCAAGTTCGATCAATAAACTATCAATGACCGTTGCCATTATCCTTGACTCACGAGGTTAGCGTTGTGTCGATCTACGGCATTGATTTCAAGGAGTATCCATAAGTCCTCAACGCCATAAACTGTGTCAAGTTCATGCAGAGTAGCCAGCCGAGCCGAGATAACGGTAGCTATCGTTTGCGGGGCGGCTTGATACTCGATGAACCGATAGTTGCGTTTTCCTGCTCCGGGGATTCCGAAGTCGATTTGTTTTCTTCTAAAAAAAAATCCATGTGAAGATCCCATACCGCTTTACGCAACGAAAGCCGGGTCTTCACTTCTTCGATGTCATCCTCGATCAAGGGGCGCTTAACATTGGGGGAGGGGACTACCTGAACGCAACCCATCATTTCATTCAGAAGAGGCTGTGCAACCTCAAATGGAATTTTGAGAAGGTTCAGGTAACCCACCGCCAGAAGCCCCGCCATTCCTTGAGCCGCTAAGTTGTCTGGAATCTCGATCCCGGAGGCTCCGATAGCAAGAACAACCTTAAACGCCCAATTCTCTGCTTGGGTTGCGGACATTTCAGTGATGTGAAATTGCTTTCCTGCATCACGCCCAAAATCCGCAACAAACGAAGCTTCCTTTCTAGCCATGTTTAGACCTGTCCACCAATAATGCGTTGCCAAGTAATCTCGTATACGAGAGGTTCAAGGGTTTTCTTGACGCCCGGAAACGGAGTCGCGGAGGTCAGATAACCGTTCTGGAGAGTATAAACCATGCTCGTAGACGGGAGGACGATAGATCCACTCGCAGAAAACACATCAACTGCGCCATCCTGAGCGTTACGCCAAGCGTCAAAAAGAAAGACGCTAGGGCTATCTGCCTGAAGGTGAATGGTCATCTTGTACGGAACAAAGACCTTACCGGCGCTCAGTTTGCCATCAACGCCCATAAGCACTTCGGCCTGTTCAACAGCCTCACTCTCAAAAGCGTCATCGACAGCGAAGCCCTGAATGGTCTGAGGAACCGGGAAATAGTTATTGATCGCTAACGAAAGGATCGAATTTGCTGAAGTAATCGTTGCCATGATTGAGTCCCTTATTGAATTGCGATTGAAGCCATGTTGATCTGCTGAACCGCTTCACCGTCCTGATAGTACAGGGTAATGGGCGGGGACTGACGAGCAGCGCGGGTCTGAGCGGTTGCCGGCAGAATCTGCAAATAGAATCCCTGCGAGGCAATCGTCGGAGCAGCATTAACGCCCGTTGCGTACTGGATTTCAGCAGCCTGAGCAGCGGAAACATTGATACCCGTCCGAATTGCTCCAAAGTTAACGGCAGCATTGATTGGATCCTGAGCAGCCGCATAGATCAAACCGTTACCTTGTGCGTTGTAAGGAACAGCGCTTACTTGGGTCAACAGATTAACCATTGCCAACTGAAGGTTAGCGTTGAGCCAAATTTGATTCAGATAGGTATCAGCCCAGAGCCATTTTCCAGAAACTGAGCCGGGGAAGAACCAGTTCTGATTGTTGGCCGGATTGTTTGAGCCCCATGAACCATAAGCGTTGTAACCGTTGGCAAGGACTGCAGCGTATTGAGTTGCATTTGTTACCAAAGGAGTCAACCCAGACTGTGATTTGAAATCCAAAGTTGCTCGGCCATTTAACCGGCTGAAATCCAAGGAAGCGGCATAACCACAAACAAAAGCAGCGTGGGTATAGTCACCATAAATCGGGCAAGTTCCAATGTAGGCACCCGTCTGCAGCCAATCACCAAAAGTATTGGTTGAGGATGCGTTGAGAATGTTTACATCTGAATCTTGACAAACATACAGATAGCGAGGGGCTACAGAATTACTCCAAGTAGCAAATGCTTCCTTTTCAGTAATCTGCGCTTCCCAAGTGGTCATGAAACACGCCCAATTCTGGTTAAGAGTCAGAACATTTGCCATGAACGATGCGGGAGTTGCTGCAGCAGCACCCTGCGAAAGGGTCGCGCCCGTTTCCTGAGTCAACAAGAGCGAAGTTGCAAGCGTTCCAGTTGCTGCGTAGCTCATGGTCTGAGTTGCGCCGGTTGTGGTCGTAGTGAACACAAACGTACTCAGCGTTGAATTGTAGCTAACGGTAAATCCCGGACTGGTGAATGCGGCCTGAATAATTGTGGCGGCATTGCTGAAGCTAGTCGCAGAACTGAGATTGATCGTTCCTGAAGTCTTAACCACGCCAGCAACAGTGATGGACAAAGTGCCCGTCATAGTCTGAAGCTGACCCAGAGTGACATTAACCAATGATCCACTCATCAGCCAGCCAGCAATAGATGCTTCAGGATATTGCGTAAAATAAAGCGTTCCCGGAAGCTGAGTGCAATTGGTGTAGCCGTTGAAATAAATGTCTGCAATGGCTGCTTCAGTTGAAGTTGCTCCGAAATAAGCCTGAACCCCTGCAGCATTTGCAAAAGTAAGAATTGAGCCGTAAGGGGCACTTACATTCTGAGTTAGCACGAGACCATTGAGGTCTACAGCTTGCCCATTGGCCGACAATACGGACGGGACAACATTAACAACTTGAGAAAAAGGAATGGTACTCATGAATTCTCCTATGGAGGAAAGGTTTGATCGACAGGGGCTAGGGCAATATCAATCGCAAGCATCGATTGATGTGTCGCTGAAACCGTTGGCTTGTATTGTACCCGAGCGCCCAATCTCCAACGCTGGATGTATTGGGATTCTCCACTAATCAACGGAATCTGAACAGGATCATCAGCATACAAAGGCTGGATATTTGCCGGGAAAATATCAGTGGCATATTCATCCCTAAACAAAGTCACCGTTTCTGCTGCCCATGACTGCGCCAATGTGCCGTAAAAATCTAGCTGAACCTCGTAAACGAACGAGGAAAGCATTGATTTGCCTTGGGTCAGAGAATCATAACTGTCAACATTGAACGAAAGTCGGTCCATGCCATTGTTGTTCATGGCAATAAACGCGCCCTTCGGCATTGCGACACGATTATCCTGCTGCTGGATAATCTCGACATTGGACGGAATGAACGTCTGGAAAAAGGTCACAAACGCTCGGAATACGTCCTGATCGATGATGTCAATCGTGACGGACATTACTCTTCAGTCCACTCGACAGAGACATACATTCCAATGTCAGAAGGAATCGAATCGCCATTGCAACCAAAAGCAAGCCCCTGATTTACACCGCGCAGAATGATGGGCTGTGTATTGGATACGCCAAAATCTTCAATCCAAGGGAAAATTGGAATTCCCGAACTTGAGGCATTCGCAAGAGCATAATGATCCCCGAACATGAATTGACCAGTTCCCAAGGTCGCGGCATTTGCCGTGTAAGCTGTAATCACGGCGGTAGCAGCTGCATTGTTGGAATCATAATTGACAGCAGTGGGATGCGAAAATGTGCCGCCCGTGTTTTGTGCGCTTCTCTTAAAGCAATATAAATCAATGACGCCAGCAGAACTTGCGCTGTCCGCAGTCACTTGCAGCTTTGTGACTTTGATCGTTTTCGTGGCAGAACCATAGATCGTGAAAATATCAGTCGCATTGGCCGCTGGGGTTAAGTCAAAAACGCCAGCCCGATAGGTTGGGACATTGTTCAGCGCATTGCCAAATTGATCGCCATCAATGACTGCATCGGCGGCAGTGCCCGGAGTTCCATTATTGACATTGATTTGCATGATTAATCATCCTGTAAAGTAACAATGACATGACACCATTCGGGCCACGTTTCGACCACTTGAGTCACAAGCCAATTTCGATTGCACCCGCCGGGAATTTCAGGAAATACCAGAATATCGCCGCCGAGCGAATCGACGCGGACAACGCCCGCCGCATTTCCGTAAAGATAGACCGAACGCATAACGCCCGTGATGTTTAATCCATCCGTATGCTGAAGATCGGTCGCACTCAGCGCCTGAACCTGTGCGTTAACAGTCAACGTCAAGGTTTGCGGGGTTCTGCGCCCTGCATCATCCGTGGTGTAACCATTCGACTGAATCCAGTTGATCTGGATGTTTGGGTTTGTCACCTGAATATATTGATTGGCGATGCTTCGGAGATTCATCTTAGCTGCCCGTGAAATCTGATCCAGTCTTGGCTACAGCATTCCTGACTGATGCCACCATGAGGCCCGTATCAATCAATGGCTTTGCAGAGCCTTTACGTTTGATGGTTACAGGGCTCAACGGAGGCGAATAGACATTGGCTATCGTAGTCTGAATATCAGCCGATGCACTGATCCCGACAAGATCGAGAACATCAAAAGCCGTCATATCACCAAGGACAACTTTTGGCACACCCTGCGCAATGATCTTGCTCCATTCTTTCTTTTTGGTCTTGACCGTGGGACGCATAAATGGGCGAGGAGGGATCTTGACTTCGGGGGCTCCAAACTCCTGAATGGTTGCAACATAGGCAACCGGGGTTCCTTCTTCGTAATTGATGCCTGAGGGAAATCCGACTTGAGCTACCATCCCGTCAAATTCTTTAGGAACGCGATCCAGCGTTGCCTTGATTTTGTCGAGATTGAGCTTTTTCATTATCCGAAGACACCACCGGCTCGGCGGAATCCCTGATTCTCGATGCTTCCACCAACATACAGGCCAACATTCGCGACAACGCGCAGGAGCGCCCTGAGTTGATTTCCATATTGGGTTGTGGCCAACCACCAGCCAAAAGCAGTTTTGACCGGAGGCGGGACCAGAGACACGTTTACAGTGCCTTCGGCTGATCCTTGAACAACAACATTCGGAATCCCTTTGTTGATGAGCGTGAAGGATGCAGCCAAATGCGCACACATGAGGTCAATCGCCAACTGAAGCTGCCCTGAATTGAAATTCCAAGGATAGTTGTTGTCGATATTGATGTAGGCCGTTCCCATGGTCCACCAACCTTCAAGCTGAGCAGTCGGATAGGCGGTTACGTCCTCAAATTGAGGAAACTGCGCCCGGAATGCTTCGTCGTTGTAGGTTGGTGTCAGGGAAGTCATGATTAGCCTACTTTTGGCTTGTCTTCGGTTTGATAATCCGCTTCCGTCAGAGGAGCAGATTCATCATCGAGATTCATGTCGGAAGCAACCTTCTCGGCTTCCGCTGTCTTGGCCTTAACCACGATGAATCCCTTTGCCTCATGATCTTTGAATGAAGCATTCCGCTGAAGCTCTTCAAGGTCATGATCGGTAATTTCTGTGCTGACTCCCAGAGGGGTAATCAGTCTGTCATTGGCAACGCCCGTTCCACCTTTGATAAGAACGGAATGACCTTTGATCGGTAAATCTGCGCCACCTTGATGCCAGTTTGTATACCGCTGGTCATTGGCGAGCGTAGAAAAAACGTAGTGTTTTGCCATTTTCGATATCCTTTTTGGTTCAAATTTTATGTCATGGTAACTGCGAGGCTAAATCCGTTCAACCTTGCCAGATTTTACCCATAAGCTAACACAAGCGCATGATACATTTAATGCTTCCGCCATTGCGGTTTGTGATTCAAATTTTTGCCCTGTGCTTACAAGCATCACTTTGCGCTTGGATTTCTGAGCCGACAACTGCGACATCCGCCTGCAATTCTTTTTATTGGCTTCCGTTGCCCTCCATCGATCAGTTCCCTCTTTCCACTTTTTGAGGTTTTCGGGGTTGCCAGCCATGGCTGCATAACCTTTTTGCGCTATTTTTTTGCCTTCTTCAGAATTCATAAGTGCCGTCATTTTTGTTCTTTGCGCTTCCTTACCGGCTTCGGATCGAACTTCTCCACGGCCAACCATAATTCTTTTCAAATGATCTGAACCTCCCTCAGCCATTTGCTTACGCGTTCGATTTGAGGCTTTCTCTTTGCGTTCGTTGTTCTGCCATGCTTTTCGAAAGACTTCCTTGCCTGATTCGCTGCTTTTCCACTGATTCGATGCGTCGATTGTTGCTTGGGATGGCCTTCGACCTTTAAGGGCTTCGCTGCATTTTTTTCGACGCTCAACATTGTTCCAGACTTTGATACGCATCAGTTCGTACATTGCGGAATTTGGGGCAATGTTTAGTCCTTCTCCACCTCCACACAAGTTATAGCCTTTGTTTCGATTTATCGAATCGTATTTTGTAATAAATTCGATTTCAGACAAGGCGCATTCTTCTCTTGTTTTGTGCGTACTTAAAATTGATTGTGTAGGCGCTCCATATTTACGCCAAGCATGATAAATCGGAAGGTCTTTTCCTAAATTTGCTGCTTTTGCATGGTTGTTATATCTCAGAGTAAACAGGCCGCGCTTGTCCGTTCGGCTCATGCCTATGTAGACCTTTCCATTTGAAAACGACAAGCAATAAACAAAATGCACGATTTCATGTTCCATAAAAAATGCCCCCTAGTGATTAAACTAGGAGGCATCTTAACACGCATTGTATACTTATTGTATACTTTTTATATGCCAGAGTACCTGACAACAGCGTAGGGACGTTTCAAGAGAACACCGGCTGATGCGTTTGCATAATCCTCGGTGTAAGCCTTAGCTTGCTTTTCAACGCCGAGAGCTTGGAACTTGGCAGGAACTACCTGAACCCAAGTACGGCTATCGTCGCTCGCGCCATCTTCCACAACTTCAGCATACAGGTAGAACACGTTTGCGCCACCGTTTGCCAAGTTAAGCTGAGGAGCAGAAATAACGCGGAGTTTCGGATAGGTCTTGTTCAACCAGTCACGAACCGAGATACCGAAGTCAGAAGTTACTGACAGGTACTGGTAAGCATCGGTCGGAAGCGCCAGAGTGAGTTCAGCACTTTCCGGGTTGATCGTATCCTGAGATTGAGTCTGAAGTTGTGCGGCCGCAACCCGAATATCAGCAACGATCTGGAGGAAGGTTTTTGTACTCCAAAGGGTCGAACCACCAGTGCCCGTAGCGGCAACGGTCACATAAGCAGGGAGTCCCGGATCATTCAGGAAACCATAGGTCAGGTTGCTACCGTTGTTGAAACCGTAGAAGCCAACAAGGTTACGCTGGATTTCGAGAGCCAGTGCAGCAGATGCCCGCTTTTCAGCAGAAGAACTGATGCGGATACGAGCAGCGCGAGCTTCTTCCAGCATACCGACCTTGATGCCCTTTTCAAAACGGATAACCGTCCGGCGGACAAAGTTGGTATTCCATGAAGCAAGCGGAACATTGGTGTAATCGCCATAAGGAACAGCGTTACCGATCGGTTCCAACAGACCCTGAACGATTTCCTGATCCTCCCATGAGCCAGTCGTGGAGATACCTACCAGTTCGTCAATCTTACGAGCGGCAGTGATGACCTTGACGAAGCCCGGAAGCCAGTTCTGAAGGAACTGAACAGGGGTCGTGATAGAAGGCTGAGATACGTCAGCCTGAGTATCCATTGCGAAGTTGGCCATTGCCCGAACATTCTTCGCGCCGAAGTTAATGCCGAGGTCTCCGAGTGCAGCGTAATCGGAAACATCATCGGCAGTCATTTGGACCGCGCGAATATCGCGGGGCCCTACAAAGCTGCGTTCGATAGATTTATTCATGTGGATCCCTATTAGTCAGTGATGCGAATGGCGGTGAGGCCGGTTGCAGAGATCGGATAGTTCCAAACTACGCAATTCGGGATGAGAGCATTTCCGCTAGTAGCAGAAGCACCCGGGGCAACGGCAGACAGAACGCCGGTCGTGGTGTTGTACTGAACCCAGTCACCAATGTTAGCCGCGCCAACAATGGTTACAACAATGGTTCCCATCGTCAGGAACTCGCCCTGAGAATTAGGACCAAGGAACAGAGTCGGGTCGAGCGGAGCGCCGCCAACCGCACCATAAGAGGCGTATGCCTTCGGGTTCACAAGGATACCCGCAAATACGGTAGAGCCAGAGGTGATCGTGCCACCCTGAGTTGCTACATTCGTGCTGTTGCTCTTGGTGAATGCAAGGCCGATGGTACCGCCATTGCTATCCAGAGTCAGAGAATCAACACGCTGGGGGCCGTCAACGATCAATTCGCCCGGAATACCGAAGCCGAGATTGATATTGACAGTGGATTGAAAAGTCGCAG
>Ga0316223_1000957_pt1 | contig 30161 bp, 29 predicted proteins | sample TBH18009metaG_FD_206007 | JGI IMG/M metagenome (GOLD analysis project Ga0316223, IMG submission 206007) | Freshwater microbial communities from Trout Bog Lake, Wisconsin, USA - TBH18009 | ecosystem: Environmental > Aquatic > Freshwater > Lake > Hypolimnion/Profundal zone | place: USA: Wisconsin...
CCATGCAAGCCACGCCCGCGTGGCGATGCAACACTGCCAGCAGCATGGCCAGCCGGTCACGGTCCAGGCCAACGCTGAGGCGCCGCGGCGATGGCCCGCCACTGTCCACCAGTGCCTGAATTTCCACCAGCAGTGGGCGCGTGCCCTCCAGCGTCACCATCACGCAACTGCCCGGCACCGGCTCGGCGTGCTGACTCAGAAAAATGGCGCTCGGGTTGGACACGCCCTTGAGACCTTTTTCGGTCATGGCAAACACGCCGATTTCATTGACCGCACCAAACCGGTTCTTGATGGCCCGCACCAGGCGGAACTGGCTGTGCGTGTCGCCCTCAAAATACAACACGGTATCAACCATGTGCTCCAGCACGCGCGGCCCCGCCAGCGCGCCTTCCTTGGTCACGTGGCCAACCAGCACGATGGCGGTGCCGCTGGCCTTGGCTGCGCGCGTCAGGTGTGCTGCACATTCGCGGACCTGTGCCACCGAACCGGGCGCGCTGGTGAGTTGTTCCGAATAGACGGTTTGGATGGAGTCGATGACGGCCACATCCGGGCGCTCGGCCTCCAGCGTGGCGAGTATTGTTTCCAACTGGATTTCAGGCAACACCTGCACACGCGAGCCACTCAGCCCCAGCCGCTGCGCGCGCAGTGCCACCTGCGCACCGCTTTCCTCACCCGTGACATACAGCGTGCGCTGCCCGCCACGCTGCAGCGAGTCGAGTGCCTGCAGCAGCAAAGTGGATTTGCCAATGCCCGGGTCACCGCCAATCAGCACCACGGCACCCGCCACGATGCCGCCGCCCAGCACGCGGTCCAGCTCCTCCTGGCCGGTCGGCGTGCGCGCCACATCGTTGGTTTCAATGTCCGACAGCACCGCTAATGCGGCGCTTTTGGTCAACGCCGCAAAGCGGTTACGGGTCGGCGCCTCGGTTGGCGCGCGCGTCTCCAGCAGCGTGTTCCAGGCATCGCAGTGCGGGCAGCGTCCCAGCCATTTGGAGCTCGTGCCGCCACAGGCATTGCACGCAAAAACGGTTTTTTCCTTGGCCATGATCAGCGCGGAATGCGCGAGCGCGCACGCAGCACTTTGTCATGTTGCACCGTGACTTTGATTGACTCGGCATTTTCCGGCGCCCGTATGGCAAAGGCCGGTTCAGCCGTGTTGCGACAGATATAGCTGGTAAGCGGCATTTCATTGCGATCCACAATGCAAATAACCCACGGCGTATTGGCGCGTTCGCCGCGCTGAACCGCAACCGCGATTTCACCGCCTTGCAAGCGCACATAGCTGCCCGGCGGATAAAACCCAACCGCCTGCGCCATGGCCGAACCCACGCCAAGCGCGTCGCCCACAGCCCCCAGCACCATCGATTTGACAGCCACCACGGGCGGCAGCGACGCCCGCGTCTTGCGCGCCGCCGTGCGTGCGACGAATGCATCGGAAATGTGGAGCAAGCGGCGGCACGCCTGGTTGGCCGGCAAGCCATCGACGTGGTCCCAGTGGTGATGCCAGCGCACGATATCGAGCTGGCACTGATCCTCGACGCCCATACCGGCCAGCAAATCAGCACCCTCCAGGGCATGCTGGGCGATCAATTCGCGCTGGGCCGGGCTCAGCGACTCGGCCTGGCGCGCCATGACGTCCTGCTCGCGCGCCATGCCAATATTCATGGTGAGCGCGGCCGCCATCAGCGATTCACGCTGATCCATCGACATACCGAGCTTGGACGCCGTCAATTCGCACAGCACCGCGCACAGCAACGCATGCGTCGGGCAGTAGCCCAGGCTGGAATCCTTGAGCGCCTGGAACAGGCTGAACAGGCTGTCATCGGCGTCGGCCTGCACCATCGCCCGAACCTTGTCCCGAATGCCATACAACCGGGGTAACGGATTAATGGCCAAACCGCCCTGGTAAAGGATGCCGCGCAGCACCACTTGCAGGTCAAGCCAGCCACCGTCGAGCTGGTGCGCGACCTGGTAATCACTCTCGCGAATTTCGCTGGGCATTTTGGCGTCGGCAATCTGTTGCAGGTCGGCGCCGCTGCGCAGCAGCATATGTACCGTGCGCTCATAGGCGCGCTGCCAGGCTGAGGCATCCGCCGGGCTGGCCGATGCCTTGAAACCATGCAGCCGATCACGGTGGTAACTCGACTCCACGGGCAAGCCCTTGCGCAGCAGCAACTGGCCGTCCTCGCTAAACAAATCCACCGGCAGCGGCTTGCCCACTTCCAGCAACTGCACCGGTATCGGTATGTATCTCAATTGCTCACCTCCACGGGCACGCGTGCCGCCAATCCACACATCAGCTCGTAACCCACCGTCTGGGCCATGGCCGCTACCGCATCAATCGGCAATACCGTGCCATTCGCCGCAACACCCCACAACGTCACGCTGCTGCCCATGCCAGCCTGCGGCACTGGCGTCAGATCCACCGCCAGCATGTCCATACTGACCCGTCCGATGGTGCGCGTTCGCACGCCGTCCACCAGCACGGGCGTTCCGGTAGGGCAGATGCGCGGATAACCATCCGCGTAGCCGCAGGCCACGACACCGATGCGCAGGGGCGCATCGGCCACAAACGACGATCCATAGCCCACCGTGTCGCCCGCCACCAGATTCTGAATACCAATGATGCGTGCCGAAAGCGTCATGGTTGGGCGCAAATCCCAGTGCGCAATGTCGTTGCTCGGAAAATCCGGCGCACTGCCGTACAACATGATCCCCGAACGCACCCAGTCAGACACTTTTTGCAACGCCGGGTGACGCAAAATGGCCGCACTGTTGCTCAAGGTGCGCTCACCCGACAGACCCTGGGTTGCGGTCTCGAACACGGCCAACTGGCGGGCCACGCCGATGGGACCGTCGGCATCGCCGAAATGGGTCATCAGCGAAATTTCGTCCACCTGCGGCAGCGCGTCCAGACGCGTCCAGGCGGAGCGGTACTGCTGGGGCGTAAAGCCCAGCCGGTTCATACCCGAGTTCAACTTCAGAAAAACGCGATGCGGCACGTTGGTCTTGTGTGTCGCCAGCATGTCAATCTGTTCATTGCAATGCACGGCATGCCAGAGATCGAGGCGGGAGCACATTTCCAGATCGCGCTGCTCGAACACGCCCTCCAACAGCAGCACCGGACCACGCCAGCCGAGGTCGCGCAGCAGCTGCGCTTCGCCCAGGTCGAGCACCGCGAAGCCGTCGGTGCCGCGCAAGCCCTCGAAAGCGCGCGCAATGCCATGGCCATAGGCATTTGCCTTGACGGTGGCCCAGACCCGGGCGTCAGGCGCACAACGGCGTACCACGCGCAGGTTGTGCTGCAGTGACGAAAGATGAATAGTTGCAAGTATCGGACGTGGCATCCCAGTATTTTGACACCGCCCGGCATGCTATAACTCCAGAGATTCCAGTGCGTCGCAACTTTACCCACGGCAGTGGTTTTTCCAGTGCCACCTGTACCCTTCAATGAATCGCGGTTTTTTCACCATCATGGCAGCGCAGTTTTTCAGCTCGCTGGCCGACAACGCTCTTTTTGTAGCCGCGGTACAACTGCTGCGCAGCAGTGGCGCCGCCGAATGGAATCAGGCTGCGCTGGTGCCCATGTTTGCGCTGTTTTATGTGCTTCTGGCGCCCTTCGTGGGCGCTTTTGCCGACGCCTATCCCAAGGGGCGGGTCATGTTTTTCAGCAATGCCATCAAGGTCGTCGGCTGCCTGATGATGCTGTTTGGCACCCATCCGTTGCTGGCCTATGCCATTGTCGGGCTCGGTGCGGCGGCCTATTCGCCCGCAAAATACGGCATCCTGACCGAACTGCTGCCAGCGTCCCTGCTGGTCAAGGCCAACGGCTGGATCGAAGGCCTGACCATCACCAGCATCATCCTGGGCGTCCTGTTTGGGGGTCAACTGGTCGGTTCAACCATTTCGGGTCTGTTGCTGTCCATTGACATACCCTGGGTCCATACCGGTATCCACACCGCACCCGCAGCGGCCATCAGCGTGCTCATCTTTGTCTACGCGCTGGCGGCCTGGTTCAATACGCGCGTGCCGATCACGGAAGCGCCGCTGCGGCCCATGCCGCGCAATCTACTCAAACTGCTGCCCGACTTCTGGCATTGCAATGCACGCCTCTGGAAAGACCGGCTGGGACAGATTTCCCTCGCCACCACCACCCTGTTCTGGGGCGTCAGCGGCAACTTGCGCTATATCGTGCTGGCGTGGGCGGCAGCAGCGCTGGGTTATTCGGTCACGCAGGCGTCGGCACTGGTCGGCGTGGTGGCAATTGGCACCGCCATCGGCGCGCTGGCAGCATCCATGCGCATGCGCCTGGATCAGGCGCCACTGGTCATGCCACTGGGCATTGGCATGGGGTTGCTGGTCATTTTCCTGAACTTTATCCATAACGTCTGGCTGGCCGCCCCATTCCTGATTTTGCTGGGCGGCATGGGCGGCTTCCTGGTGGTTCCCATGAATGCCCTGCTGCAACACCGGGGCCATAACCTGATGGGCGCCGGTCGCTCCATCGCCGTGCAGAACTTCAATGAGCAGGCCAGCATCCTCGGACTCGGTAGCCTGTACGCCCTGTCAACCGGCCTCGGCATTTCGGCCTTCAGCGCCATCAGCATCTTCGGCGTGCTGGTTGCCGTCAGTATGTGGGGCATTAAACGCTGGCACGAGCGCAATTGCCTCCAGCATGGGCTTGAAGTGAGCCACTTGCTAGACGTCTCGCGGCACGACAACCCCCATCAATAAGAGCCCCCACGTTCGCCTGGCGTGTGGCACTCCAGCGTTTCGGATGCTGCAGCTGTGGGGTTTAAGGTTTGACAGCGTCTTTGATTTCGATCTGAACGTTGGCGCTGCCAACGGCGACCGGTCCAGACAGGCCTTGCAGGTCACCGGCTTGCGGCATGGCATTGCCGCTCTTGGTGATGCGGGCGCCGACAATCACAGAGGAGACACTGGACAGGGCGCTGCTGGGCGACATTGCCATGCTGTCGTCCAGGGTGAACTTGAGCGGCAGGTCCTTGACTTGGCGCCGCAGGATCGCCAACGGCATGCGTGACCCTTCGGTGGGGCGTGCAAAGATAAAAATGGTGTCATCTGGGCTGAACTGCCTGGCCAGCGCTGGCGACAGCGTCACGCTGCCGCTCACGCTGGCGCCACCGACTGCGGCCGGGGCCGGCACTGCTGATTTCTCCAGCGGCGGCTGGACATCCGCATTCAATGTGCCGGGCAACGGCGGCAAGCCGGCCAGCTTGCGCGCCTCCACCAGTCCCGGAATGATCTGCTTCACAAACAGACTATCGGCGGGTCCGACTTGCACCAGCTTCTCCCACAGTTTGGCCGCCCCCGCATAGTCCTTGTTATTGAACGCATAGGTGCCCACCAGGGCCAGCGCCTTGAGGTTTTTGGGATCGAGCTTGAGTGCTTTCTCCAGCAGCTTCATCGGCTCGCCATCCAGATTGCCGCCGTTGTTTACCGCCAGCGCGTCCGCATAGTCAGCCAACAGTCCTGGGTCGTCCTTGCGCAATGCAACGGCCTTCTCGTAGGCTTTGAGCGCTTCCGGCTGGCGTTGCAGCACGCTGTAGGTGCGTGCCAGCATGGTCCAGCCTTCTGCATCTTCGGGGTGCGCTTTCAGGTGCGCCGCCAATTTATCCACCATGGCAGCGATCTGCTCGGGTGTGACGGTGTGGGACGCGCCGCCACCGGCATCATCACCGCCGCTTTGATCAGCGGCAGCCCGTTCCGCTGTGATAGCCGCCAAGCGTGCAGTGGCACCGGGTTGCAGCAATTCGGGATGCCCTTTCCAGAAGTACCCCGCCAAGGCGACCAGCACAACCAAAGCGCCCAGTCCGCTCAGCAACCCTGCGGACGGGCGATGCCCAGCCGCAGGCGCCTCCCGTTTCGGCGCCCCCGCTGCGGGCGTTGCCGTCGGGGCTGCGGTGCTGGTCAGCACCAGGTCCAGCAATTGGCGCTCCAGCGCGGCTTTTTTTTCATCGTATTGCGCCTGGGACAATGCCCCGGATGCGTGCAGGCCGCGCACGTGCGCGATTTGCTGCCTGAGGCTTTCAATGGAATTATTCATGGTCCGTTCACGCATTCATCTCTGGCACATCAAACGCGGTCCGCCGGTTGACCTTTGGCAGGTTCATCCGGTTCAGCCTCGTCCACTTCAAATCGGTCATCCGGCAATTGGTTGCGACGACGCAGTATCAACACCAACGCCCCCAGTCCGCACAGCACCATGGCGCCCGGCCCCACCCACAGTAACGCAGTAATCGCCTTGAACGGCGGACGGTAGAGAATGAAATCGCCGTAGCGCGCCGTCATGTAGTCAACCACCTGCTGGTCAGTCTGGCCCTGCTGCAGCATTTCGCGCACCTGACGGCGCAGGTCCACCGCCAGATCGGCATGTGAATCGGCAATGGTCTGGTTCTGGCACACCAGACAACGCAGCTCTGCCGTGATGTGCAGCATGCGCGACTCCAGCACGGGGTCATCCGCAGCGGGCGCTGCCTCTTTGGCCCATGTCTGGGACACACACAAACCAAAGACAAGCCCTAGAAAAGTGAGCCACTTAGCCATTGAGCTGCCTCACCAACGGTTCAATGGTGTCGCGAATCACATCCGGCGTGACCGGGCCAATCTGCTTGAAACGGATCACCCCCTGGCGATCGATGATGAACGTCTCAGGCACACCATAAACACCGAAGTCAATGCCGACGCGACCCTCCTGGTCAAACAACGAGACGTCGTACGGGTTGCCAAAGCTGGACAGCCACTTCATGGCAGCCGGACGCTCATCCTTGTAATCGAGCCCGTAAATCGGCAGCAGCTTCTGGCGCGCAAACTCCACCATCAGCGGCTGCTCTTCGCGGCAGGCCACACACCAAGAGGCCCAGACATTGAGCATCCAGACCTTGCCCAGCATGTCGTCCCGACGCACGGTCTGTGCAGGGTCGTCCAGGCGCGTTAGTGCAAAGGCAGGCGCCGGCTTGCCGATCAGCGGTGACGGCACCTCGCGCGGGTCACGGTGCAGTCCGACACCCAGAAACACCACCAGCGTCAAAAAAATACCAAGCGGTATCAAAAAGCGCAAAGACTTCACACCACACCTCCTTGCTTGCGACGATAGCGCCGATCACTCACCGACAGCGCGCCGCCCAGCGCCATCAGCAGGCAGCCACCCCAGATCCAGTCAACAAACGGCTTCACATAGACCCGAATAATCCACGCACCGCCATCGACTTCCTCACCCATCGACACATACAGATCGCCGCTCAGGGAAGGAGAAATAGCGGCCTCCGTCATCGGATTTTGCTGCACGCGGTAGATCCGCTTTTCAGGCTTGAGCTCCGTCACCAATGCGCCGTTGCGCGTGATGTCCATCTGCGCCTGCGCCGCCGTGTAATTGGGGCCTTCGTAGTTGCGAATGCCGTTGAACTTGAAGGTGTAGCCACGCACCGTGGTGGTATCGCCAACCGCCATGCGAACGTCGCTTTCCACCTCATAGGTTTTGACCATCACCACGCCCAGACAGAACGCAGCCACACCCAGGTGAGCCACCAGCATGCCGAGCACGGAGCGTGGCAGTGTGCCGAGCTGGCGCCGTACCGCAGCCAGGCCACCGCCGTTCGGGCGAATGCGCTCCCACAGGTCGGTTGCCACCGAGGTAAAAATCCAGAACGCCATCATCAGACCGAACGTAGCCACCAGATGCACCTCACCCGCAAGCCAGCCAGTCAGCACGGCGGCCACCACGGTGACACCGGCCGCCCAGCGCAAACGCCGGGCCAGGTCCGGCACGGACGCTTCTTTCCAACGCGCCAGCGGCCCAATTCCCATCAGGAAGATGGTGGGCGCCATCAGTGGCATGAAAACGGAGTCGAAGTAGGGTGGACCGACCGAAATTTTTCCCAGTCCCAGCGCATCCAGCAGCAGCGGATACAAGGTGCCCAGCAGCACCGCACCCGCTGCCACCAGGAACAGCACGTTGTTGGCCAGCAGCGCCGTTTCCTTGGAAATCAGGGCAAAACGCGCGCCCAGACCCACCGTCGGTGCGCGCCACGCATACAGCGCGAAGGAGGCGCCAATCACGACCGTCAGGAAGGCCAGAATGAACAGCCCCCGGCGCGGATCGGTGGCGAATGCATGCACCGACGACAACACGCCAGAGCGCACCAGGAACGTTCCGAGCAACGAGAACGAAAACGCCAAAATAGCGAGCAGCACGGTCCACGACTTGAAGCTGCCGCGCTTTTCCGTCACCGCCAGCGAATGAATCAGCGCCGTACCCAGCAACCACGGCATGAGCGATGCGTTTTCCACCGGGTCCCAAAACCACCAGCCACCCCAGCCCAACTCGTAATAAGCCCAGGAACTGCCCAGCGCAATGCCAATGGTCAAGAACAACCAGGCCACGGTGGTCCAGGGCCGCGTCCAGCGCGCCCAGACAGCATCCAGATCACCACCAATCAGCGCCGCGATGGCAAACGCAAACGCCACCGAGAAGCCCACATAACCCATGTACAGCATGGGCGGGTGCACCACCATGCCGGGGTCCTGCAGCAGCGGATTCAGGTCATTGCCGTCCGCCGGCACCGGAAACAACCGATCAAACGGATTGCTGGTGAGCAGCATAAACAGCAAGAAGCCAACGCAAATCAGCCCCATGACGGACAGGATGCGTGACAGCAGGGGCCGTGGCAAATGGCGACTGAACCGCGCCACCGCCACCATCCACAGGCACAGCATCTCCATCCACAACAGCAGCGACCCTTCGTGGCCGCCCCAGAGCCCGGCAATGCGGTATTGAATCGGCAACGCTGAGTTGCTGTTTTCGGCCACATACAACACGGAGAAATCATTGCCGATGAACGACGCCAGCAGGCAACCAAACGCCAGCGTTACCAACGCCGCCAGGCTATAGGCCCCCGGACGCGCCAGTGTCATCCAGTCTTCGCGGCCGCGCCAGGCGCCGACCATGGGCAACACACCCAGGATCAAAGCCAGGCCCAGGGCCAGCCACAAGGCCAAGTGTCCAATTTCAGGAATCATGGTGTCGCGCTATCTTTCCGCTATTTCCATAGCTATGGGTTAGGGGTCGGTTACTTGTCAACAACCAGCGATGCGGCCATTTTCTGGTTGCTCTTGGCGGCATTTTTCAGCGCCTCAGCCGCTTCTGGAGGCATGTAGTTTTCATCGTGTTTGGCCAGCACTTCCTTGGCCACAAAAACGCCGTCTTCCAGTTTGCCCTGCGCCACCACACCTTTGCCTTCCTTGAACAGGTCCGGCAAGATGCCCACATAGCGCACCGGCACTGTCTGCGCCTTGTCGGTTACATCGAAGTGCACCGTCACGCCATCGCGCTTGAGACTGCCCGCCACCACCAGACCACCCAGGCGGAAGGTGCGGCCCACGGGGGCCTCGTGCGAGGCAATTTGCGAGGGCGAAAAAAAGAACACCAGGTTGCTCTGAAACGCACTCAATATCAGCGCCAGCGCCGCGCCAATCACCAGCACCACCAGCGCCACGATCAACAACCGCTTATGCCGTGTCTTCATTGCCATTCTCCCGACGTTTCCAGTTCCAGGGCCACCAGCCGTGCCGCGCTGAAACGGCGCTGCGCCAACAGTGGCTCCACCACCATCCAAAGTGCCATCACGCCATACGATCCCCACACGTACAAGCCGTAGCCACCCATGGCGAAAAATTCGCCCGCACTATTCCAGTTCATGACGCCCCTTCCAGAGATGAACCGAGCAGGGTCTGCACCCACTCCGTGGTGCGCTCACGCTCCAGCACAATAGCCCGGGCACGCACAAAAACGACGGCAAAAGCATAAGACCAGCACGCAACCGTCATGAGCAGCATCGACGTCAGCATGGTGCTGGCCATGCTGGGTGCCGCCGTCATGCTGATGCTGGCGCCCTGGTGCAACGTATTCCACCAACGCACCGAGAAATAAATGATGGGCACATTAACGGCGCCCACGATTGCCAGCAAGGCACCGGCCTGATCGGCGCGGCGCGTATCGTCAATGGCCTCCACCAGCGCCATGAAACCCAGATAGAGGAACAACAAAATCAGCTCCGACGTCAGCCGAGCATCCCAGACCCACCAGGCGCCCCAGGTCGGCTTGCCCCAAAACGCGCCCGTCCACAAGGCCAGGAACGTAAAAGCCGCACCGGTTGGTGCCAGCGCACGCGCCAGCATGGATGCCATGCGCGCGTTAAAGGCCCAGCCAACGGCGGCCCAGCCCGCCATCGCCATATAGAGCACCATAGACATCCAGGCCGCCGGTACGTGGATGAAAATAATGCGGTAGGCGTTGCCCTGCGTGGCATCCACGGGGGCCACGAAAAACCCCATATACAGCCCGGCCAGCGCGAACACCACGGCCACGGCATAAAACCAGGGCACAGTCCATCCCGCCAGGCGATAAAAACGCGAGGGCGCAGCAAACGTGTAGAAACGGGGTAATTTGTTCATACGGAAATACGTAACGCGGAAGCCGTCGCCAGCGGTGCGCCTAAAGCGCTGAGCAGTAATAGCGCACCCAATAAATAAAAATGTCCGGTGGGTGCCAATCCTACCTCGTATGCGGAAACCGCTCCGGCGCCAAAAATAAGCACCGGGATGCACAACGGCAATACGATGAGCAGAATAAGAATAGCGGTATTGCGCAAGCCCAGCGTCAGCGCCGATCCTACACCGCCAAGCAGGCTCAGCACCGGCGTTCCCAGCAACAACCCGAGCATCAGGACACCAATGGCGTCGGTCTCCATGCCAAACAGCAGCCCGAGCACGGGCGACACCAGTAGCAGCGGCAAACCCGACATGAGCCAGTGCGCCGTGCACTTTGCAACAGCCACTTCCAGCGCCGAAGTGCCCGATATCAGCATCTGCTCCAGCGAGCCGTCGCTGTAGTCGCCCGCATACATGCCGCCCAGCGACAGCATCGACGACAGCAGCGCGCACACCCAGACAATGCCGGGCGCAATTTGCTTGAGCATCGCCGGTTCCGGGCCAACGCCAAACGGAAACAAACTCGCCGCCACCACAAAGAACACCACCGGCATCAGTGCTTCGGTGGGGCGTCGACTGGCCAGGCGCAGATCGCGCATCAAAATGGCAACCAGGCCGTTCATCGCACTTTCATTCCTTGCAGACGCAATTCCTGAATCGGCGTAGCCGCAGCCTCGATTGCAATATGACTGGTAAACAGCACGCTGCCGCCGCGCTGCACATTTTCCTGAAAGAGTTCCTGCACCAGTGCCACACCGGCGTCGTCGAGCGCATCAAACGGCTCGTCCAGCACCCAAAAGCCCGGTCCCGTTTCCAGCGCCAGCCGCGCCAGCACCACCCGCCGACGCTGGCCTTGCGACAGCATGCGGGTTGCCAATTTACGCCGATGCGCCACGCCGGTGCGCTGTAGCGCCGCCTGCAAGCGCTCGCTCGAATGGCGCACACCGCGCAAGGTCGTCAGGAACTGCAGCGACTCCATGGCGCTCAAATCGTCCTTCAGTCCGTTGGCGTGGCCCAGGTAGAGCAATCGCGCGCGGTAGTCGCTGGCGGCCGACATGGGTTCACCATTCCAGGTCAGGTTGCCACTGTCGGCCTGGGTCAGGCCCGCCACCACCCGCAACAAACTGGTTTTACCGCTGCCATTAGAGCCGCGCAGCCACGTCAGCTGCCCGGACCGCAGTTCGAAATTCAAGGGCTTGAACAAAACCTCCGCGCCCCGTCGCACCGTCAGGTCCTGCGCCCGCATCACATCGCCCAAATCTGGCTCCTGGTAGGTCGTTATAAAGTGGGTCCGAGCATACCAAGACTCCACCCGACCCACATTGTCCCAGATCGAAAGATGCGCACGCGGGCGCTTATTTACCGGTGCGCGCTATTTCAGCCGTTGAGTGCCGCGTCGAGCACTTCCACCCAGTGCCGCACGGGCTGTTCGGTGCCACTTTGCAGGTGCGTAATACACCCCACGTTGGCACTGATGATGGTTTCCCCGGGCTTCGGATCCAGATGCTCCAGCTTGCGATCCCGCAACTGATGCGCCAGATGACTTTGCAATACCGAATAAGTGCCAGCCGAACCACAGCACAGGTTCGACTCCGTACAGGCCAGTCGCACCTCGAAACCCAGCGCAGCCAGGCTCGACTCCACCACGCCACGAACCTTCTGACCGTGCTGCAATGTGCACGGTGGATGGAACACCAGCTTCGACCGGGGCGCCGCCGCCAACCGGGCGCGCAACGGCTCCACCCAGTCGGGCAGCAGTTCACTGACGTCGCGCGTCAGTTCACTCACGCGCGCCGCTTTGGCGGCATACCGCGGATCGCCGCTCAAATGGTGGCCGTACTCTTTCACCGTCACGCCACAGCCCGATGCATTCATCACAATGGCTTCAATCGGGGCGCGGCCATCGGTGGGCTCAATCAGTGGCCACCAGGCGTCGATATTGGCGCGCATCTGCTGTTTTCCGCCCTCCTGGTCGTTCAGGTGAAAGCGCACCGCACCGCAGCATCCGGCCTGCGGCGCGATCACGGTCTGCACGCCCACGGCGTCCAGCATGCGCGCAGTGGCTGCATTGATGTTGGGCTGCATGCTCGGCTGCACACAGCCCGCCAGCAGCGCCATGCGCCGCGTATGTTCCGGATGTCGTGCCGGTGGCCACTGGCCCGGCGCCCGGTATTGCGGTACTTTTTGTTGCACCGAAGCGGGCAGCAAGGGACGAACCATCTGCCCCAGCCGCATGGCAGACGCAAACAACGGTGACGACAAACCCTCCCGCAGGGTCCAGCGCGCCAACTGCTGCGTCAGCGGACGCGGTACTTTTTCCTCCACCAGCTTGCGCCCTATATCAACCAGATGGCCATAGTCCACTCCGCTCGGACAGGTGGTCTCGCAGTTGCGGCAGGTCAGGCAGCGATCCAGGTGCAATTGGGTGGCGGGTCCGGGCGTTGCGCCCTCCAGCACCTGTTTGATCAGGTAGATACGGCCACGGGGGCTATCCAGCTCGTCGCCCAGCAATTGGTACGTCGGGCAGGTTGCCGTACAGAATCCGCAATGCACGCATTTGCGCAAAATAGCATCGGCGGCCTCACCGTCGGCGGTACCCAAAAACGCGGGAGCTAGCTTAGTTTGCATCGGATGACAGACTCGGGTTAAACACGGACCCTGGATCGAAGCTGGCCTTCAGGCGCTGCGCCACCAAAGCCAAGGCCGGGCTGTTGGCAGCCAGACGCTGGGCAGCGCCCCCATCGGCGGTCGGCCCCTGTGCCTCTAACGCGGCCGCTGGCGGCAACACAAACTGCTGCGCGCATCCGCCATGCGCGCGCGCCGCTGCGTTCAGCGCCGGCCCTGCATCAGCCGAAATCCAGACCCACCGCAATGCGCCGTGCCACTCAATCAAAACACGCTCGGGCAACGCCATTACGGGTGTCGTCTGCGGCACACTGATGCGCCAGAGTTGTGGCGACGCCAAGCCGGACGGTGGTGCGCGGAAGAAGTCGAGCGTCTGATTGCGACACGCCGTCCATTCGGCACCGGCCCGCACCTGGTCAACCCGCTCGCCCGGCACCTCGGCCAGCATGTGCTGGCACGCGGCCTCCACCGCTGCACGCGCGCCACGCAAGCGCACACGCAAGGTCGGACCGCCTCCCGCCGCCCAACCCTCGGCACACCAACAACTGGCATTCAACGGCAACGGTTGACCACCCCAGCGGTGCAACTGCTCCAGCGCAGACGCCTGCTCCAGCGCAAACTGCAAACTCGCCTCCGCCGGGGCGAATGGCAGCACTTTGAGCGAGACATCGGTCAGGATACCCAGCGTGCCCAACGCGCCCACCATCAGTCGAGCCACGTCGTAACCCGCCACGTTCTTGATCACTTGGCCGCCGAAATGCAGATGCTGGCCCAACCCGTTGATCAGTCCAGCGCCCAGCACGTAGTCGCGCACACCGCCCACATTAGCGCGTGCCGGACCGGCCAGTGCCGTTGCCACCATGCCGCCGACGGTTGCCTGCCCAACCTTGTCAGCATGGGCCCCAAAATGCGGTGGCTCGAACGGCAGATACTGCCCGCGCCGGGCCAACTCCGCCTCAAGCTCGTGCAACAGCGTACCGGCGCCTGCCACCACCACCAGTTCGCTCGGCTCGTAGCTGATGATGCCGTTCAAAGCCCGCGTGTCCAGCAGCGCCCCCAGGCGCTGCGGCACATAAAAATCCTTGCTGCCACCACCGCGAATACGCAATTTACTGCCCTCAGCGCGCGCGGTCGCCACGCGGTCACACAGCAACCGGCAAACAGGTTCCAAATTAGTCATGCGCAAATGGTACGCGCCCTAACGCACCATGCCCACGCTTGGCTGCGTGAATTTATTGAATTAGCTTTGTTCGCAAAATTGATCACGAAAGAACTGTGGCGGCAGTCCGGGAGCGTCAACGCGTGTAAAAAAAAGCGCGCCCGACTGCGGAAACCGGGCGAGTTCGGCAGCGCTGCGGCCATGGCGGGCACTGGTCAGATACAAGGTTTTGAAGTCTTCACCGCCAAAACACGGCATGGTCGGACACTGCACAGGCGTTGGCAGCATGCGCAACAGCGTGCCGTCGGACGCAATTTTGCACAGCCGCCGTCCTTCGTACATGGCAACCCAATAGTTGCCTTGCGCGTCCACCGCCGCACCATCCGGACGCCCGGCGTAGCGGTCATCCGTGAAATCCCAGCCCACGGGCTTGTGCGCGAACTGGGCAAAGCGGCGCTCCTGGGTCAGTGTGTTGTCCTGCAACGCATGCGTCCAGGCCCGCACCGTGTGGCGTGGCGTGTCGGCCCAGTACAGACAGTCGCTGTGCGGACTCCAGGCCAGGCCATTGGCGGTGAGCGCACCGGCCACCATCTGCTGCACTTGCACCGCACCGGAACGCGCGTCAATGCAGTACAGGGCCGCCGCTGCAGCCGATTTGGTCTCATCCACGGTACCCACCCAAAATCGCCCCAGCGCGTCGCATTTGCCATCGTTGGCGCGCACCGTTGCCGGGTCATACGGCAACCGCGTCAGCAGCTGTAACGGCCCACCCCACACCGGGGCGCGATAGATGCCGTCGCGCAACGCGATCACCAGGCCGCCACTGGCAGCCGGCGCAATACAGCCAGGGTCGCACGGCATGCCCCAGCGTTGTACGGTCCCCATATAGACATTAGCGCGCAACAACTGCTGCGCCGCGATATCAATCCAATACAGGGTCTGCTCCTGCGGATGCCAGAACGGCGATTCCGCCAGGCCATAGGTTTGCGTGTCGAATTGACACCACTGCACGGCGCCCCCCGTGAGCAGGTCGGAGCCGTCGGAGCAGTCAGGAAGTTGCGGTTGCAAAGGCATGGCGGTGAGCGGATAGGACCGTGAACGCCATTGTGCCCGCAGCGGCACCAAAAAAAACAGCCCGGAGGAACATCGGGGTTACCGAGTCTTCCGGGCTGTGATCGCAGGGGGCGCTGTGCGCCCGCCTGCTGCTTCACATAAACCTGCGATGCAGGTGTCGTGCTTAGCCGTTGTAGGCAGTTTCGCCGTGCGAGCTGATGTCCAGACCTTCGCGTTCCGCTTCTTCCGACACACGCAGACCGATGGTCTTGTCGACAATGAAGTAGCCAACCACGGACACCACGCCAGACCAGACGATGGTCGTCAGCACCGCCTTGGTCTGAATCCAGACTTGGGCGCTGATGGAGTAGTCAGCAGCGGTGATGCCGGTGCCAGTCACCCAGTCAGCAACATAGCCAGGGCCACCCAGTTGGGGAGCGCAGAACACGCCAGTCAGGATAGCACCCAGGATGCCGCAGACACCGTGCACGCCGAACACGTCGAGCGTATCGTCAGCACCCAGGATCTTCTTCAGACCGGTCACGCCCCACAGACCAGCAAAGCCAGACAGCAGACCGATGATCAGCGCACCACCGATACCGACGTTGCCAGCAGCAGGCGTAATGGCAACCAGACCCGCCACAGCACCGGAAGCAGCGCCCAGCATCGAGGCCTTGCCCTTGTGCAGTGCTTCAGCCAGCGACCAGCTCAGAACCGCAGCAGCAGTTGCACCGAAGGTGTTGATGAAGGCCAGGGCAGCAGAACCGTTGGCTTCCAGAGCGGAACCAGCGTTGAAACCGAACCAACCCACCCACAGCAGGGAGGCACCCACCATCGTCAGCGTCAGGCTGTGCGGAGCCATGGCTTCTTTGCCGTAGCCAACGCGCTTGCCAACCATCACGGCACCCACCAGGCCAGCAACAGCGGCGTTGATGTGCACCACGGTACCGCCGGCGAAGTCCAGCGCGCCCCATTGCCAAACCATACCAGCCGTTGCGTTGACCTTGTCAACCACGTCCTTGCTGGTGTAAGCGTCCGGACCAGCCCAGTACCACACCATGTGTGCGATTGGCAGGTAGCTGAACGTGAACCAGATCACCATGAACACCAGCACAGCGGAGAACTTGATACGTTCTGCGAACGAACCAACGATCAGGCAGCAGGTGATGGCAGCAAACGTTGCCTGGAACACAGCGTAGACGATTTCATACATCGGCACGCCCTTGCTGAACGTTGCGGCGTTGGCGAAGGTTCCTGCGACGTTGTCCCAGATACCGTTCATGAACAGACGCGAGAAACCACCGATGAACTGATTGCCTTCCGTAAACGCCAGGCTGTAGCCGTAGATGAACCACAGCACAACGATCAGCGAGAAGGTGACAAACACTTGCATCAGTACCGACAGCATGTTCTTGCTGCGCACCAGACCGCCGTAGAACAGGGCCAGGCCGGGGATGCTCATCATGATCACGAGGACGGTGGAAACCAGCATCCAGGAGGTATCACCCTTGTTTGGGGTGGGGGCAGCCGGTGCCGAAGCATCCGATGCCGGGGCTGCGGCGGCCGAAGCGGCAGCGGCAGCAGGTGCCGCAGCGGCTGCGGGAGCAGCGTCTGCCTTGACGACCGCTGATGCGGCGGCAGCCGGCGCAGCGGTTTGGGCCAGGGCGAAGTTGCCGGCCGTCAATAAACCCAGCCCGAGGGCAAGGGATGCGAGTAGTTTTTTCATCATTCTTTCCTTTGTATTGTTGAAAGATTCGCCTTACAGCGCTTCCTTGCCCGTCTCGCCGGTACGGATACGCACGACTTGTTCGAGGTCGTAGACGAACACTTTTCCGTCGCCGATCTTTCCAGTGCGTGCGGCACCTTCAATGGCTTCAATAACCTGATCCACCAATGCGTCGTCAATCGCTGCCTCAATTTTTACCTTGGGCAGAAAGTCCACCACGTACTCTGCACCGCGGTACAGTTCCGTGTGACCCTTTTGACGACCAAAGCCCTTGACTTCGGTCACGGTGATGCCTTGCACACCGATGGTCGACAAGGCTTCTCGCACCTCGTCGAGCTTGAACGGTTTAATGATGGCCGTTACGAGTTTCATGTATTCACCTCTACTTGATTACAAAGGTTTGCAGGCACCAGGCTGGTATCGTCTGCTTCTCCAGGAGTCGGGAGATAAACCTGTAAAGCAGGGTCCGTGCCAGGTCGATTGCACTTATTGCGCTTTTTCGTGCGCACCACGGTGCAGAGTGAGACTTAATCCAATCCCACGGTTCATTATCAGCCTGTACCTGGTGCGTTTTCATGACATGCACCCAAATGCGGCGCACTATTTTGGGGATATTCACATGAGCTTGTCTTTGGTGCAGAGTCGGGCCCTGCTCGGCCTGGAAGCGGCACGTGTCACGGTGGAAGTGCACCTGACCAACGGCTTGCCCAGCTTCACGCTGGTCGGACTGGCCGAAGTGGCAGTCAAGGAAGCGCGCGAGCGCGTGCGTTGCGCCCTGGTCAACGCGGGATTCACGTTTCCCACCAACAAGCGCATCACGGTCAATCTGGCACCCGCAGACCTGCCCAAAGACTCCGCCCGGCTCGACCTGCCCATCGCCTTGGGCATTCTGGCGGCCAGTGAACAGATTGACGGCGCACGGTTGGCGTGTTTCGAATTTGCCGGTGAGCTGTCGCTGTCCGGCGCTTTGCGACCGGTACGGTGCGCACTGGCCATGGCGCTGGCGCTGCAATGCAGCGGCGCAGCCCCGCGCCTGGTGTTGCCACGCGCCAGCGCCGAAGAAGCGGCGCTGGTTCCGGGCGCGGAAATTTATGGCGCCGACCACCTGACTGATGTGGCCGCTTTTTTTGCCCTGCCTGGCACCAGTGCCCCGTCCCCGGCAGCCGCCCAAGCCATCTCAACTGCTGGCTGTACCCGCATGCCGCACACCACGCCGTGCGGCCAGGCGATGTGCGCGGACATGGCGGACATCAAAGGCCAGGTTGGCGCGCGCCGGGCCCTTGAAATTGCCGCTGCCGGTGGCCACAGCCTGCTGCTGACGGGGCCGCCCGGCTCCGGCAAGTCGATGCTGGCACAGCGCTTTGCCGGCCTGCTGCCGGCCATGAGCCGCGACGAGGCACTGCAGAGCGCAGCCGTGCGGTCGTTGTCGGGCCATTTCAAACGCAACCAGTGGGGAGTGCGACCGACCTGTGCGCCGCACCACACGGCCAGTGCCGTGGCGCTGGTGGGTGGCGGCTCACCGCCACGCCCCGGTGAAATTTCGCTGGCGCACCACGGCGTACTGTTTCTGGATGAATTGCCCGAATTTCAACGCAGTGCGCTGGAAGCACTGCGCGAACCGCTGGAAAACGGCCGCATCACGATCGTGCGCGCCAACCACCGCGCCGAATTCCCCGCCGCGTTTCAGCTCATCGCCGCCATGAACCCGTGCCCCTGCGGATTTCTGGGGTCCCGCTTACCGGTCTGTCGCTGCAGTCCGGACCAGATCACACGCTACCAGTCACGCCTGAGTGGCCCGTTGTTGGACCGCATCGATCTGCACGTGGATGTACCCGCGCTGCCAGCATCCGACCTGTTGCGGGCACCCGCCGGTGAAGCCAGCGCACCCATCCGGGAACGCTGCACCGTCGCACGCCAGCGCGCGCACGAACGCCAGGGCAGCAGCAACCACACGCTGACAGGCCAGGCGCTGGACCGTTTTGCCGCACTCGATGACCCCGCCGCCGACCTGTTGCAATCGGCGGCCACCCGGCTCGGCTGGTCCGCACGCGCCACCCAGCGCACCATTCGCATCGCCCGCACCATTGCCGACCTGGACCAGTCCAACGCGATACAAGGAACGCACCTGGCCGAAGCCATGCAGTACCGGCGTCAGGGCTCGCGGAGCTGCACACCGGCCTGACGCAGGTAGGTCAGCACCTCGGGGCTGATCGGACCCACGGCGCGTGCACGCTCGGCCATCTCTGTGGCCTGTGCCATATCACCCATCGCTGCCAGCGACACCGCTGCGCCCAAAATCCAGCGCTGCTCACGCGGGCGCGACTGCAAGGCCACCGTATAGGCGACCACACACTCGGCGTGGCGACCCAGACGTTGCGCCGCATTGGCGCGCATGGCCCAGATATCGGGGTCCCGTCCCAACGGACCTTCCAGTCGCACCAACAAATCAAAAGCCGGACTCACGCGCCCATCGGCCATCAGCATGCGCACGTATTCGCGCACCAGCGTGATCAGCATCAGGGTCGGTGGCTGCTTCGGATTAGCCACCGTGACCTGCTCCGCTACCGCCACAGCCTGTTGTAGGAGGTCGGTCGCAGCATCATGCGAGCCCGCATTCCACAAGGCTTGCGCCTGGGCCAGCGCATCGCGCCAAGCCTGTTGCTGGCGCTGCGAACCGGCGTTTGGGTCCGCCGCCGCATTGCCGGTTCCAAGGGTCATGGGACGCACCGTCGACGCGCTGGTGGAGGCCGGCTGGGCCGGCACCGTGGCGTGTCCACCAGAGGCCACCGGCAGAAGTGCGGCAACCGCCGGGGCGCTGGACCGCGCCCCTGACGCGACAACGCCTGCGCGCGCCGTAACCTGCTGCTGCGCGACGGAGGCCACCGGCCGCACGGCGCTGGCACCGCCCACCGGCGCCGATACTGCGGCATGCCACGCTGCCGCTGATGCCTTCGCCAACGGCACCGACGCCATCGCCGAGGCCACCGCCGACGTCGCCACCGAGGCCACTGGCGCGGCGGCCGACGCCTGTGATGCCGCTGGCGTCAGCGCCACCGGCACGGCAGAGGGCGCTACCGCCACGGCGGGAACAGGCATGCGCACCCCCCACCAGGACGCCACCGCCACCAGCGCTACACCCATCAGTGCACCCAGCACCCACCACCACCAGGACCGCCGCGCCGACTGCCGCGCCAGCTCAGGCAAACTGACCGTGCCGTGGCGCAACGACAAGCCGGGACGCGCAGCCGCAGCCGACTCTGGCGCGTTGCGCCGATCCAGATCGCGCAGCATCTTATTAATCACACTCACAGCACCGACCTCCCACGCACGCGCCGACCGGTTGAGCGGGCACCGGGCCACCAGCGACGCCACCAGCGCAGCGGCAAATGCACGCCATCGGTATCCGCCGCCGCCAGCCTCACGTACGCCAGGCTGACGGTCTGGACATCCTCGCCATACGCCAGCATCAGGCATTTGTTGGCCAGCACATTGATCAGGCGTGGCACGCCACCGCTGGCTTTCGCAATGGCCGCGGCAGCCTCAGCAGAAAACACCGTCGCCGCAACGCTGTCGTCCATGCCGGCGCGCGCCAGGCGTCGCGCCAAATACAGCGGCACCCGGCTGGCCGCCAGGGGTCCCAGATATTCGCTGAACGTGATGCGCTGGAGCAATTGGCGAATTTCGGGGCGGGCCAATTTGTCGTCCAGGTCCGGCTGACCAAACAGCACGATTTGCAGCAGCTTGCGCTTTTCCGTTTCCAGGTTGGAGAGCAGGCGCAAACTTTCGATGCTGCGCATGGGAATCGCCTGCGCTTCGTCAATGCACACCAGCACGCGTCGGCCCTGTTCAGCGTGGCGCAGCAGGCTCACCCCCAGCTCGTGCATGATTTGCTGGCGCTGCGGTGGCAGCGCCACCGTCAGGCCCAGCTCGGTGGCCAGCGCCATCAACAAGTCATCCGGTCCCATGTCCGGGTTGGGAATGTAGGCGGTGACAAATTCGCCGTGCAGTGCCTTGAGCAGGTGGCGGCACAGCACCGTCTTTCCACAACCGAGTTCGCCCACCACTTTCAAAAAACCTTCGCCGCTGCGCAAAGCCACCAGCAACATGTTTAACGACGCCTGCGCACCCTCATCCGGATCGTAAAAATCACTGTCCGGCGTGATGGAGAACGGTGCCTCGCTGAGCGAAAAGTGTCCAAGGTACATTATTTTTGGGCGTCACCGTCAAGCTGAATCACGCGCGCGCGGCTGGCATCCATGTCTTCCAGCGCCACGCGCGCTTTGCGTGTCTGCTCTTCCCAGTCCTCCGCCCCGCGAATGATGGTCGGCTTGATCAGCACAATCACTTCGCGTTTCATACCCGTCGTCATTTTGTTACCAAACAGCGGCGCAACTGCCGTTCCGGTCGTGCCCGGCACGCCCGACACGTTGCGCGCCGACGCCATCTGCATCAAGCCGCCCACCGCCACGATCCGACCATCCTGAATGCGGACCATGGTGTCGGTTTCATTGACGGCACTGGAAGCCAGCGGCAAGGTGTAACTGCCGGCCTGTCCGAGATTGATCTGCGTCGAAACTTCCGTGACGTTGGTCACCGCCGGGTGAATGTGCAGCGTCACGTTGTCGCCTTCGTCGATCTGCGGCGTCACATCCAGCGCAATGCCGGAAAAGAACGGTGCCAGCGTAATGGTCGGCATCGTCACCGTGGTGCTGGCCGCAGTGGCCGTGGAGGATGGGGTTGAGCCGCCCGAAACGTTGGTGACATAGAAGGCATCGGTACCCACCTTCAACACCGCCTTCTGGTTATTGAGCGTTGCAACGCGGGGACTGGACAAGGTCTGCACGTCGCCCTGCGACTCCAGGAAACCCAGCACCGCAGCAAAATTACTGGTCTGCAAAGCCAGACCGAACAAGCCGCCACCCGTGGCCGGATTGGGGATCGCCACAATGCCGGGGATGGAAGCCGTGCTCTGCGCAAAGTTGAGCGCCGTACTGCCCGAACTGCTGCCCAGCACACCGACTGCGGCACTGCCACCAGGGCTGGAGCCGAATGCAGCCCAATTCACACCGCTTTGAAAGCCATCCGACAACACCACTTCCACCAGTTTGGCTTCCAGCATGACCTGGCGTTCAACCGAAATTTGCGCCGCTTTCAGGAATTTGGCCACTTCGTGCATCTGGTCCGGCATGGCGCGCACCACCATAATGCCCGCCTGCGGGCTGGTGATCACGCTGGTGCCTTCGCCGGGACCAACAATGCTTTTGACGGCGGCGTTCAACTCCGTCCAGAAGTCGGTCTTGCTGGAGGTGGACACCTTGCTGCTGTCCACCTGTTCGTCACCCGAACCGCCCGTCGAACCACCTGCGGCGGCGGCATTCGTGCCCCCAGTCGATGTGCCCCCAGTGCTCGAAGCCCCCGTTTGCCCGCCCGAGGTCACCCGCATTTCACTCAAACCGGTGCGTTGCGAGTTGGGGTAGTTGACGGTAAAAATACGTGTCTGCAAATTGGGGGCATAGACCGTGATACGACGGCCGTCGATCTTGAAATCGTAGCCATACACGTCACGAATCGACTCCAGCGCTTCCTGCACCGTCACACCACGCAGCGTCACCGACAAAGTGCCGCTGACGTCGGGATGCATCAGCATGCTGTAGCGGGTGTCAGCCACCATGGCCAGAAACACATCACGCGCTGGCGCGTTGTTCACCAGCAGGTCAATACGCGGCTCGGGCACCGGCTTCACAGCTGGCGCAGCCGGCTCGGCCAGCACTTCACTGACCTGCTGCGGCACATAACCCGGTGGCTTCGGCGCTCCCTCGGGCATACCGGCACGAATGGCGGCACTGACGTCCGGCGTGCGCAACACCCGGTCTGTCGTGCAGCCGCCCAGCAAACCCAAACTGACCAGCACGCTAAATGCCGCCCAAAGGCGCAAACCGCCCTCTTTTAAAACAACAGCCGTGGGGTTCATGGCAGTGACATTCTGATTCATGGAGTAGCCCTTTCAGGTGCAGCGGCGCGGCGCGAAATGCCGTTAAACCTGGCAATTTTTTGAAGTTCCCGGCCTTTGCGCAACCAGATTTCGGTTTCCGATAGGCGCTCAATCCTGTAGCCGCCCACAGTTTGACCGACCGCATACAGGCGCGTGTCGGAAGCCAGATACGGCACGCCATTGCGCACCAGCACTGTCAGCCCCAAGGCGCCCAGGGCCGGTCCGCCATGTTCCGCCGCCTGCGCGCCCGGCACGGCCTGCGCGCCCGGCGGCTGCGTCGGATCCCGTTGCTGCGCCGCTACGCCCGCACAAGCCAGCGCCAGAACACTGATACGCAACAGTACAACGCCATTTTTCACGAATGCACTCCCAGCACATACACCGTTAGCGTCAATTCCGGGACCTGCTTCTCCACCTTGAGTCGCATCTCGCCCCAGCGCAAATTGGGCAGCGCTTTTTCCAGGGTTTGCACATAGCGCGCTAATTCTGCGTAAGGCCCGCTCACGCGCAACGCCAATCCACGCCGCATCAGTCCGTTGCTCGCCAACGGGGCTGAGCCCGCCCCGAGCGACGTCATGGATTCATCTTTCAGTGTGGCGGTGCTGATCAGGGTCAGGCCATTTTGCTTGCGCAAAAACTCAACCAGCACGTATTCCAGCGCCGGGCCGCCACTGGTAACCGGCACAAATTGCTTGATCTGCGCATTGATGTCATCCACCCGCTGGTGTGCTGCGGCGATGTCCTCGCGCACCCGCTGGTTTGAACTCTTCATCCCGCCAGCCAGCACCAAATCCACACGCAGACGGTTCAGCTCCTCGGTTTGGGAGGCGAACTTTTGTGCCAATGCACGCTGCGCGTTCTGCGCGGGCGTCAGCCACAGGGTGTCGACCAATGCCAACAAACCAGCCAGCACCGAAAAAAACAAAATGACCCGCTCACGCGTACTCAGCGCATTAATGCGCTGAGCGACCAGGGGCCAGATGGCCTTCATGGCTGCCCCTCCAGCACGGGCGCATTTTTCTGCGCCGACACCAAAGTAAAAGACCAGGCAGGCGTGCCGGACGCTACACCGGAGCCGCCCGCGCCGCCCGCTGCCAATCCACGCAGACTTTCAGTGGCCATTTCAACCTTCACCGACGCCAGTTGCAGTCCCTGCATCAAGGGACTTTGCGCCAACCGCTTAACCCATTCGTTCAGTTCCGCTGGCTGCAACGTAAAACCGGAAATTTCGAGCATGTCGGAGTCGGCTTTCAGTCCGGTGATCCAGACCTGCGGCGGAATGCTACTCGCCATCAGTTGCAAGCGATCGGAGTGACCCAAACCAGGCTGAAGAGCGCCCTGTTGCACCGTCGCCAACAGCCCCTCACGCTGCGCCACTTCCGCTTGCGCCGTCTGCAGCTGTTTGACCAGCGCGGTGTCTGGCGGTGCGGCATTGGCGCGCGCCAGGTCTAGTGCTCTTTTCAGGCCCTGGATATCACGATCCTGATCGACCAGCGTCTGGTTATACGTCGCACTGGCGCGACCCATGTTCCAGGCCAGCATGCCCGCCATGCCACCGGCCAACACCACCACAATCAGCAGGGCACGGACCATGCTGTCCGCCGTGAAGCGCTGGGGGCTCACATACTGGATCGGCGTGTAGAGATTGATTTGTTGCGGCATCGTGTCTGCTTACGCAAGTGCAGGCTGGCTGCGCATCAAGGTGCCCAGCAGCGGCAGGCACAGGATCTGGTCGGACAACGCCAATGCCTGCAAGGCCGGCTGGCTGTCGGCCAGGTCAATGATGCCCACCGACTGGCCGGTCTCCTGGCTCAACCAGGCCGACAAGTCGAGCGAACGCGTTGCGGCATAGACGCGCGCACCCGACAGTGGTAAAGCCGCCCAGCTGCGATCCCACAAGTCCAGCGAGCGCTGCACTTCCACCACGAAGCGCTGGGCGCGCTCGCGGTCCAGTTGTCCACGCCCAGCGGTCAGGAAGCCAGCGACCGAGTCGCTGTAGTCCACCGATGTACTACCGCTGTAATCCGGTTCATAGGCTGCCACGGGCACATATTCAGAAGCCTCCTCCTGAAAAATTTCCACGCCTTCGCTCCAGTTCATTTGCAAAAACCCATCCGGCAAATCCAGGCGTCGACTGTAGTAAAGCTCACCGTTGGCGCTGATAGTCAGCAACGCCTGGTGCTCGCTGACCACCATCAGCGCGGCGTTCGCAGCGCCGCCAATACCGGCACGCTGGGCCATGGCCGATTGCAAATTGCGTTGTGCAACGTCCTGAATATCAATCACGGTGAGCGGCCAGCGCAACGCCAGGGCCAGATCGGTCATCTCGCGCACCACCGCATTCGGCGCCACAACCACATACAGATGGTCGCCGCCTTTTTGTGGGCTTTCACCCAGTCGCATGACGTCGATGGTGACATCATCCAAGTGGGCGTCAACCATGTCCTTGATCTGGTAGCGCGCCGCCGCACGCAACTCCTCCGGGGGCACCGCTGGCAAGTCAATCTGGAGTAACTGGTATTGCTCGGGGCGCAACATGATGTGCAACTCACCGGCTTGCAAATTCAAAGCCCGCAACTGGTCCTGGAATTCCTGAACCGTCTCGCTGCCCTGCTGCAACACACCGGCCCGGCTGACGGTGTAATTGCCATCGCTGCCCAGTTCTGCCTGCAAATACGAAAAAACCTGCCCGGACCACGACACAATCAGTCTGTCCATTGACGGCTTGCGCTTCCAGGACCTGAACCAACGCATGGCTAGCGATGCTCCAAATAGGCCATCGGTACCAGTTCTGCGAAATATTTTTGCACGGTAGCGATAATTGAAGGGTATTAGGACAGTGTCAGTTGCCGTCATTCTAGTGGTCTAAGTACCCTTCCCAGCTTGGTTTTTCCATCTTTTTGCACCAAATGTCCCCCTGTTACAGCGCAGCGTGGCTATTTGACGGCGCGACGGACGCAACCACTCCAGGTCGGGCACGTATCATGAACCCATGCCCTTGCCCGAACCATCCCGCGCCGTGCCTGCCGTCATTCTGAGCGGCACCCTGTTTCTGGTTCCCGTGCTGGGCTGGCCCACTGCGCTGCTGCTGCAAGACACGTTCAAGTCAGGCCTGCTGGTGACGGGTGTGCTGCTCGCCGCACTGGCCCTGCTCTGGCGCCCGCCCAGCACGCCACTGCGCCTGCATGCCTTGCTGCTGGCGCCGCTGGCACTGATGACCTACGCACTGGGCAGCATGGTGTGGAGTTCGGCCTACGCGGGCGGCTGTGACGCGGTGCGCTGGTTCAGCGTCGCGCTGCTGATGGGCCTGAGCCAGAATGTCTTTTGCCGCGCCAATCTGCCGCGCCTGCTCGCCGCACTGCATGCGGCGGCTTGCCTCGCCGCGCTCTGGGCTGCGGGTCAGTTCTGGTTCGATTGGTCTTTGTTCCCGCAGGGACCGATGCCCGCATCGAGCTTCGTGAACCGCAATTTCTACGCCGAATTTGCAGTGTGTGTACTGCCGTATTCCCTGTGGCTGATGACACGCCTGACAACGCGGCGCTGGGTCTTCGTGGTGGCGCTGACACTGGCATTAAACCTATCCACCATCCTGATGACCGGTTCGCGTTCCGCACTGATAGCCTTGCTATTCATCGTGCCCCCGCTGCTTGCGATCCTGGTCCGCCAGCGCCGTCGCCTGGCCTGGTACCAGCCAGGGCGCCTGCGGCAGGTCTTTGCCGTGCTACTGCTTGGCACCGTGGTGTGCATCAACCTGCCCAGCACCAACCCCCACATTCTGTCGGAGACACCGCACGCCACGGCGCTGCGACGCAGCATTGCACGCAGCACCGACCTGCTGGTGCCAACCGAGGCCAATAGCGCCTCCGTGGCGATCCGCGCCAGTTTGTGGCGGACCTCGCTTCGCATGCTGCAGGACCAACCCTGGTTCGGCGTCGGCGCTGGCGCCTGGGACCTCCAAATGCCGCGCTACCAGGACGCCAGCACCCTGTTCGAACTCGACTATTACGCGCACAACGAATACCTGCAACTGCTCTGCGAATATGGCTTGGTGTGCGGCGGACTGGCACTGGCCGTGCTGCTGGCCGTGGTGACACAAATCGGTGTGCGCTGCACCCGCCCCGCCCCGCCCGCCACCACCACCGCGCAACAGTGGCAAGACCGCATCGGCAGCTGGCATTGTCTGTTGGCACTGCTGGCCTTGGCGCTGGTCAGTGGCACCGGGTTTGCGTGGCATCTGGCGTCAACCACCGGCCTCATGGCGCTGACGCTGGGCTTGCTGGCAGCACAAGACACCCTTCCGGGTGCCGCGTCAGCGCTGCAGTTACCCACCCTCGACAGCATTCCACGCTGGCGCCGCGCGGCGCTGGTCGCGCTGGTGCTGTTGCTGCTATTGGACCTCTACACCTTTCAGCGCGGCGCCCGTGCTGAACACGCCACCCTGCACGCGGTATTCGAATCGGCCACGTTGCCACGCAACGCCGCAGCGCTCGACGCCCCGGCACTGGCACGCAAATCGGCCCTGCTGAACGAACTGCGCATTGGCGTGGCGCTCAATCCCAACAACCGCAAGCTCACGCCCCTGGTGGCCGAAGTCATGTCAGACCAGGAGGACTGGAGCAATACCGCCTGGATCCTGCGCTCCGTGGTTGACAACCATCCGTCTGTGTACGCCTTGTGGCTGGGCCTGACGCGCGCCTACGTCCACCTGCAACAACCCAGTCTGGCGCTGGACGCCCTGCACCACCTGCAGCAACTGCGCCCCACGGCACCCGCCACGCGCAGCCTGGAAATTGCGGTGCTGTCCATCAGCGGGCACGACGATCAGGCGCGCGCGCTGCTGCAAGCCCAGATTAACCATCCCGACGCCTACCTTGACTACGAGCTGCCACAGGTCGGCTATGCCCTGGCGCTGAAACTGCAAGACCAAACTTTGGCGGTGCGCACGCTGGCGCTGCGCAATAGCTACTGGCCCGAGCAGGCCGCCGACGGCTACTTCCGCATGGGTCTGGCCTATGCCCAATTGGCGCCACGCAACCACGCATTGGCGCTGCAAGCCTTTGCCAGCGGGCTGCGCAGCGTGCCGCCATCACAACGCGACAACTACCTGCGCCAAGTTCCAGCACCGTTCCAACAGGCACTGCAGCCATAGCGCAACCCGTTTACGGCAGGGTGTGCATCAGTTGGTCACCGCCACCTGGCGCACCCGTTCCACGTAGCCGGGTGTCGTGGCCAGGACGCTGTCCGGGCAGCTGTTGGGCGAATTGCACGCCGTCGCCTGAATCGTGAAAATGCGCACCACGTTGGGCACGCCCGGACTCGACTCGCCTTCGTTGTAGGTCAGCGACGTGCAAGTCACGGCCACATGAAACCCGGTCGTGGCCGACAGATCCAGAAAAATGGACTGGCCTGGACTGCTGCTGCAGGTCTTCCAGGCATCGCCCGGTGTCTGGGAACTCATCGCGCGAAACATGCCGACTTCCAGTCCCGCACGCGCGGCGGCCAGGGCGCGGGCCGACAACACGCCCTGCGCCTCGGCCCATTGCTGTGTGGCGCCCAAAGTCACCATGCCAGCACCCAGGGACGCCAGAACCACCAGAATAATGATCGCCATGATGGCGCCAAAACCTCGCTGCTGTTCGCGTCTGGACGTCATGGCACATTGTCCACATGGACACCGTAGTCGAGCGACACCGTTTCGTTCGACTGGGTAATCTGCAACTGCATATAAGCAAACCCGCTTTGTTGCGTACCGTCCTCGCTCACGCTGTAGTCGAAGGCGCAATAACTGACGTTACTGGCCACCAAAGACGCGCCGGTCGTAGCCGGGCACGTGGTCGGATACGCCGCAGAAAAGGGATGGTACAGCTGGTATAAAGCGCCCGTACCGTTGCCATTGCCGTCAATATTCGGACTCGGTGTGGAGCAGATATACATCAGTGCCGGGTTGCCGCCATTGTTGGGCACCACCACAAAGCGTCCTCCGGTATAGCTGGCGGGAAACTGCTTGCTGGCAAAGCCAAGCGTCATGGAACCCACCACACTCCCACCCGTCGGAGGCACCGTCACAGCGGTGATCTGGGCACTGTCATTGCCGGCATACACGTCATTGGTGTTTTGGTTGTCAATCACCACCCAGTCATTCACCGACGGTGTCGTATTCAGCGTGCCCAGCACGTCGAAGCCAGTCGCAGGCTGGGTGATCAGCAACGGTGTGCTGCCGCTGTTCACGGTGTCTGCCGCCTCCCGATACCGCCCGCCCGTGCTGGTCGGAACCATTTCCAGACACTGCCCGGTCCAGCGAATGGAATTCGGCACCGAGGCGCGAATGTCGCGCCCGATGCGACGAAACGCGGCGTCGGCAATACCGCTCATGCTGGCACGCCGCTTGGCCGCAAAGTAGGCCGTCATGGCGGGCTGCAAAAACACAGAAGCCGTCGCCGCGAGAATGCCGGTGATCGCAATCACCATGACCAGCTCGATCATGGTGAAGCCACGCGCCGCCCGGCGCGGCGTTACGACGCGTAGTTGGTGCGCCATGTAATCAGACTCAGACTTTTGGCACCGTAACTGACGGTCACCGTGATTTTTGCGGCGTTGCCACTGGTGACATTGGCGGCGGCCAGCGTGGTGGTGTCAGTCACCACGGACACCGACAACGAATAGCCATTCAACGAAGCAATCACGTTACCAAAGGCGTCACAAATCTGGTTGCTGGTGCTGTAGTTGTTGTAATTCCAGATACTGGTGAAATTATTGCGGGCGCAGCCCGATGGCGTCACCGTCGTGGTGGCATAGGGCTTGATCGTCAGCTCCTCCAGCATTTCTTCAGCGACCGTCTGCATCTGCTTGGTAACGATCGGATCAGCACTGCTTTTCACCACCGTGGTGTAGACCTCCAGAATACCTGCCAGTCCCAAGGAAATAACGACAATGGCAAACACCAGCTCAATCAGGGTAAAACCCCGCACCCGGTGCCGCAGTGCAAAACCCGGCGGCATGGGCGTCGTGGGCGGCATGGGCGTCGTGGACGCTGCGGCACTAGTTGACATAACCCGTCGCCCCCTGAACCGAAATCGAAGGCTCACCGGTAACGGTGA
>Ga0316223_1000976_pt1 | contig 29831 bp, 24 predicted proteins | sample TBH18009metaG_FD_206007 | JGI IMG/M metagenome (GOLD analysis project Ga0316223, IMG submission 206007) | Freshwater microbial communities from Trout Bog Lake, Wisconsin, USA - TBH18009 | ecosystem: Environmental > Aquatic > Freshwater > Lake > Hypolimnion/Profundal zone | place: USA: Wisconsin...
ATTCTTCGCCTGCAGGACTATTGGGGCCGTCAGGGCTGCGCGTTGCTGCAGCCGTACGACATGGAAGTCGGCGCCGGTACTTCACACACAGCGACGTTCTTGCGCGCGATTGGACCGGAGCCTTGGAAGGCCGCCTATGTGCAGCCAAGTCGGCGTCCGAAGGATGGGCGCTATGGCGAGAATCCCAATCGTCTTCAGCACTATTACCAATATCAGGTCGTTCTCAAGCCAGCGCCGTCCAATATTCTGGAGCTGTATTTGGGGTCGCTCGAAGCACTCGGGTTTGACCTGAAAAAGAATGACATTCGCTTTGTCGAGGATGACTGGGAAAACCCGACGCTGGGTGCCTGGGGGTTGGGCTGGGAAGTTTGGCTCAATGGCATGGAAGTCACGCAGTTCACCTACTTTCAGCAGGTGGGTGGTATTGACTGCAAGCCAGCTACTGGCGAAATTACGTACGGTCTGGAGCGTCTGGCCATGTATTTGCAGGGCGTTGACAATGTGTACAACCTGCAGTGGACCGATGGTTTGTTGTATGGTGACGTTTATAAGCAAAACGAAATTGAGCAGTCGACCTATAACTTTGAGCACAGCGATGCCGAGTTCCTGTTTGTGGCCTTTGCTGCGCACGAGAAACAGGCCAACCATCTGATTGGTGTGCAATTGGCGCTGCCAGCGTATGAGCAGGTGTTGAAAGCGGCGCACAGCTTCAATTTGCTCGACGCGCGGGGCGCCATTAGCGTGACGGAGCGGGCGGCTTATATTGGACGTATTCGCAATCTGGCACGCAGCGTGGCGCAAAGCTACTATGAAAGTCGCGCCCGTTTGGGATTTCCCATGGCACCCCGCGAATGGGTTGCACAAATCGCTGAGAAGGCAGCCTGAGTTATGACAACACAAAACCTTCTGGTTGAACTTTTTGTAGAAGAACTGCCGCCCAAGGCATTGCAGCGTCTGGGCGATGCGTTCGCCCACGTTCTGACCGAGTCTCTCACGACGCAGGGGTTGGTGGCGCCGGGGGCGACCACGACGCAGTTTGCGTCACCGCGTCGTTTGGGCGTTCATGTGACCGGGGTGCTGTCGCAAGCGCCTGACAAGGCGGTATCGGTTAAGTTGATGCCGGTTGCTGTGGGGTTGGACGCAACCGGCAATGCGACGCCCGCCTTGATGAAGAAATTGACGGCGCTGGGGGCGTCGCAGGCCGATGTGGCGGGTTTGAAGCGGGCGCCTGACGGTAAGGCAGAGGCGTTGTTCTTTGAAAGCACGGTGCGTGGCGCTCACTTGCAAGTTGGTTTGCAAAAGGCGCTGGAGGAGGCGATTGCACGCCTGCCGATTCCGAAGGTGATGACCTATCAGCTCGATGCGGCCAGTGGATGTGAATTGCCAGGCTGGAGCAGTGTGAGTTTCGTTCGTCCAGCGCACGGTTTGCTGGTGATGCACGGGGCGGATGTGGTCGCCGTGCAGGCGCTGGGCCTTAAGGCTGGCAATACCACCCATGGGCACCGTTTTGAAGCGGCTGTGTCGCCGTTGGTGATCGCCGATGCCGATAGTTACGAGTCGATCTTGCAGAGTCAGGGGGCAGTCATTGCCAGTTTCGCCAAGCGCCGTGCTGAAATCGTGCGCCAGCTTGATGCGGCCGCAGCCGCCGTTGGCAACGGGGTGCGCGTTATTGACGATGCTGCGTTGTTGAATGAAGTGACGGCGTTGGTGGAGCGGCCACACGTTGTGGTGTGTGCGTTTGAGCCGCAGTATCTGGATGTGCCTCAGGAGTGTCTCATTCTCACCATGAAGGCAAACCAGAAGTATTTCCCGTTGCTGGATGTGGCGGGCAAGTTGACGCACCAGTTTTTGGTGGTGAGCAATATCAGTCCGGCTGACACCAGTGCCGTGACCGGAGGTAACGAGCGCGTGGTGCGGCCCCGTCTGGCCGATGCCAAGTTCTTTTTTGATCAGGACCGCCGCCGAACGCTGGAGTCGCGCGTGGAGGGCTTGAATAAGGTGGTCTATCACAACAAGCTGGGGACCCAGGGCGAACGCAGTTTGCGTGTACAGGCCATTGCCGCCGTGATCGTCGGCATGCTGGGTGCAGACAGTTTGTTTGATGGGCATGTGGCAACGGCGGCGCGCCTGGCGAAAACGGACTTGCTGACCGATATGGTGGGTGAATTCCCGGAGCTGCAGGGCATCATGGGGGCTTATTACGCCCGACACGATGGGCTGCCCGACGATGTGGCCGGAGCCATTGAAGACCATTACAAGCCACGCTTTGCGGGCGATACGTTGCCCGCCACCCCGGTGGGCTTGGTGGTGGCGCTGGCGGACAAGCTGGAAACGCTGGTTGGCATGTTTGGTATTGGTAATGTGCCGACCGGTGACCGCGACCCGTTTGCCCTGCGGCGGCATGCCTTGGGCGTTATCCGCATGCTGGTGGAGCGGGACTTGTCGCTTGATCTACTGCCGCTGCTGCAAAACGTGCAGGCCGTGTTTGGTGAACGTATTCAGGATGCCAGTACCAGCTTGGCCGAGTTCATGTATGAGCGATTGGCGGGCAGTCTGCGCGATCAGGGCTACAGTGCGCATGAAGTGGATGCTGTGCTGGCGTTGCGTCCGGCTCGGTTGGCCGACGTTGGCAAGCGACTGCTGGCGGTGCGCGCGTTTGCGACCCTGCCGTCCAGTGCGGCGCTGGCGGCTGCCAACAAGCGTATTGTCAATATTCTGAAAAAAGCGGATGGTGTGGATGCCCATGTGAGCGAAGTGCTGCTGCAAGAATCCGCTGAGAAGGCGCTGTATGCGGCGATGGGCACGGTGTTGCCGCAGGCCTTGGCGCAATGGCAGGCGGGCGATTACACGGGCTCGTTGCAAACCCTGGCGGCGTTGCGTGAGCCGGTGGATGTTTTTTTTGCCGATGTCATGGTGAATGCGGAAGCGGTCGATTTGCGTTTGAATCGCCTTGGTTTGCTTCAAGTACTGCACGTGGCCATGAATCGGGTGGCGGATCTTTCCAAGCTGGCGGCTTGATGCCGAACGACGATCATGAAAATTTGCATTCTGGACCGCGATGGCACCATTAACGAAGACAGTGACGAGTTCGTTAAGTCGCCGGGTGAATGGCGACCGCTGCCGGGTTCGCTCGAAGCCATTGCAAAATTGAATCATGCGGGCTGGCATGTGGTGGTGGTGACCAACCAGTCCGGCTTGGGTCGTGGGCTGTTTGACGTGAGCGCACTCAATGCCATGCATGCCAAGATGCATGCCATGCTGGCCGCTGTGGGCGGGCGGGTCGATGCCATTTTCTTTTGTCCGCATGTGCCGGAGGACAACTGCAATTGCCGCAAGCCGTTGCCTGGGTTGTATGAGCAGATTTCCGAGCGGTATGGTGTGGAGATCAAAGGCATGCCCGCGGTGGGTGACTCGGTGCGCGATTTGGTGGCGGGCGTGAGTGCTGGCTGTCAGCCGCACCTGGTGTGCACCGGTAAGTCGGCCCATGTGCGTGGCAATCCGCTGCCACCTGGGTTTCCGAGCAACACCATGGTGCATGACGATTTGTATGCTTTTGCCTTGTACATGGTGGCGCAGCCATGACGACGCATCGCTGACGTGCGCGCATGTTGCCGTTACTTCGCTACACGCTGGATTTGTTCACGACCCCGGCATCAGCCCCGGCGCCTTCATCGCCACCCGCACCGGTTATGGCGTCGGTCCAGTTTCGGCATCCGCAGGCGAATCGGGATATTGGTATCGATGGTGTTGTGGTGGGGTACGCTTTTGCCCGGTCCAGGCGTCGCACCATTGGGTTTTCGATTGGCCCCGAAGGGCTGGTGGTGCGTGCGCCACGCTGGACTCCACTGGGGGAAGTGGAACGCGCACTGCAGGAAAAAGGGCGCTGGATATTGGCTAAGTTGCGGGAGGCACATGAACGCCGGCAACGCCATGCGAGCGCACGGATTGTGTGGCAGGACGGCGCTCTGATTCCTTATTTGGGCGCGTCGGTGCAGTTGGTGCTGGATCCGGGCCACGCGTTGCGTGAGCGTGGGGTGGGTTTGCGTGGACCGCAGACCAGTGCGGATGCGGGGGCGCCGTCGCAATTGGCGCTGGGCTTGGCGCACAGCGCCACCGGGCAGCAGATTCGCGATGCGGCGCAGGCCTGGTTGATGCGCCAGGCCGAGCACAATTTTTTGGAGCGACTGAATCACTTCGCGCCGTTGCTGGGTGTTCGTTGGACAAAAATGCGTTTGAGCAATGCTGGCACGCGTTGGGGGAGCGCCAGCGCTGACGGGTCGGTGCGGCTGAACTGGCGACTGATTCACTTCCACCAGCCCGTGATCGACTATGTGGTGGCGCACGAACTGAGCCATTTGCGTGTGATGAACCATAGCCCGCAATTTTGGGATACGGTGGCCAGTGTGGTGCCTGACTACGCCACGTTGCGACGCCAGTTGAAGCAGGATGGCATACCGTTGTGGTGACTGCCAGACCGTGCGCTATTTTGCGATGATGGTGCCCTGGGCTGTTTTTGGGTGGAATTCGCCTGCGAATGGATAGCTGCCAGGCTTGAGCGGCCCCACGTGGATGGTGACGCTGTGTCCCGCCGGCACGTGTTTTTCGCGGTGCATGGCGTGGCTTTCAAATTCTTCGGCTGTGGCGTCCTCGTTGTGAATTTCCAGTTTGAATTTCTTGCCTGCAGGGACTTCCAGTGTGGTGGGTGAAAATTGGTGGTTTTTGATGTTCAGCTGGAACGTGGTTTCATGGGCTATGGCACCGGGTGCTGTGGTAACCAGTGTCAAGGCACACAGCAGTCCTAGGGCCGGGACGCCGAACCGGGGTTGGCGGCGGAGGGTGCGCGTGGCGCGCTGGGGGGCGGTTGATGTGTTCATGGTTAACATGGTAAATAGGAATCATTCGCATTGTAAATGTGTGTTGCCGGAGTCCCTTTTGAATGGATGGATACGTGGTTGGGGATCAGCCGAGCGGGGGGCTTGATGGGGGGCAATCAGCTGACGTTTACGTAAAGGTAAATTGTGGCGGTATGATCACCCAAGGACATGGGAAATAGTCACAGCCACGGACAGTGAACACAGGCGGATAGAACAAGGCATGTCAATAACGTACTCCATTGGTGATTTGGCGCGTGAGTTTGATCTCACGACGCGCGCCATCCGATTTTATGAAGACCTGGGGTTGCTACAGCCTGAACGCAGTGGTCCGGGCGGGCGCAACCGGGTCTATAGCGTGCGTGACCGCACGCGGCTGAAGTTGACATTGCGTGCCAAGCGGCTCGGTTTGAGCCTGACGGAAGCGCGCGAAATTATTGATATGTACGACAGCCCGCGTGACACAGGGGCCCAATTGACGCGATTTCTGGCGGTGCTGGCACAGCATCGCAAGCAGATCGAGGAACAAATGGCGGACCTGTTGGCCAACCTGGATGAAATCAAGGTGCATCAACGCGAGACGCGCGCGTTGCTGGCCAAGCTGGACACGACCGCTCCGACGGATGCGGCAGATTAAAGCGAGCCGTAGCGTGTCCACAAATCGCTCAACAACCGATACCCTCATGAATGATCTGAAAGAACTGTTTGACAATAACCGCAGCTGGGCCGCCGCCATGGAGCGCAAGCGGCCTGGCTTTTTCACTGGACTGGCCAACCAGCAGCAGCCACGCTATATGTGGATTGGCTGTTCTGATAGCCGGGTACCGGCGAACGAAATCATTGGTCTGGCGCCGGGTGAGATTTTTGTGCACCGCAATGTGGCCAACGTGGTGGTGCATTCAGACCTGAATGCCCTGTCCACGATTCAGTTCGCTGTCGAGCGATTGAGTGTGGCGCACATCATGGTGGTCGGGCACTACGGGTGCTCAGGTGTTCAGGCTGCTTTGGAAGGTGTGCGTATTGGCTTGGCCGACAACTGGCTGCGCCATGTCATGGACGTGTGCGACCGCCACCGCGCGTTGCTCGATGAGTTGCCGGAGCACGGACGTGCCAACGCGCTGTGCGAACTCAATGTCATTGAGCAGGTGGTGCACGTGGCACAGAGTACTGTTTTGCAGGATGCTTGGGCGCGTGGACAGAATGTCACGTTGCATGGTTGTGTCTATGGCATTCACGATGGCTTGATGCACGATTTGCACATGACCGTACGCAGCCAGGATGCGCTTGATTCGCTGTACCGTGAGGCCGTTTCAGGCGTGCGCCTGATGCCGCGCCACCAGCGGCTGGTCTGAGTCGCCCACGCCCTGGTAGCGCCGCAGAGCGACGTTGGCATGTTCCCCACCCGCCTTGATTCCACGGTTGCCTATGACATCGCGCGGGTGTTGATGGACGGGTTCAATCGCCATTACCAGTTGTTTCGCAGCGAGTCGGCGCGTGCCAAGCAGCGCTTTGAGGCGTCGGATTGGCATGGCCAACAGCGCGCCCAGCGCGAGCGCATTGAATTTTATGGTTTGCGCGTGCAGGAGACGACGGACCGTCTGGCGCGTGAGTGCCATGCCGGTGAGCAGCCGATGGAGGTGTGGCAGCAGGTCAAGCTGCACTACATCGGACTGTTGGTGGATCACCACCAGCCGGAATTGGCAGAAACATTTTTCAATTCGGTCTGCACCAAAATTCTGCATCGCAGCTATTTTCAGAACGACTTTATTTTTGTGCGCCCGGCGGTGAGTACGGAATATATTGAGAACGCGGAGTCGCAGGCGCGGCCGACCTACCGGGCCTATTACCCGCAGCGTGAAACACTGACCGCGACCTTGCAGCGCATGGTGCAGGATTTCGCGCTGGAGGTGCGGTTTGAGGCACTGGAGCGTGACTGTGCCGATGTGGCGAACGCCATGCAGCGACAGTTGGGCGACTCGGTGTTGCGGGCCAATTTCCAGATCCAGGTGTTGTCTGGACTGTTTTTTCGCAACAAGGGTTGTTATATCGTTGGCAAAGTGATTAACGGCTTCAATGCCTTTGGCTTTGCGTTGCCAGTGCTGCACAACCGCGACGGGCGGTTGATGATTGACGCCGTACTGCTGGGCGAAGATGACTTGCTGATGCTGTTTAGTTTTGCGCGCGCCTATTTCATGGTGGACATGGAAATTCCATCGGCGTACGTGCAGTTCTTGAGTAGCATGCTGCCACGCAAGCCGCGCAACGAACTCTACAGTGCGCTCGGCCTGGCGAAGCAGGGCAAGACACTGTTTTACCGCGACTTCCTGCACCATCAACGCCACAGCAGTGACCGCTTTCGCATTGCCCAGGGGATTCGCGGTATGGTGATGCTGGTGTTTGATCTGCCTAGTTTTCCGTATGTGTTCAAGGTCATCAAGGACTTTTATCCGCCACCCAAGGACACCACGCGCGAGCAGATAAAGGCCAAGTACCTGCTGGTCAAGCAGCATGACCGGGTCGGACGCATGGCCGACACGCTGGAATACAGCAAGGTGGCGTTTCCGCGCGACCGTTTCGACGATGCGTTGATCGCGGAGTTGCAGCGGTTTGCGCCAAGCCAGATCGAGATTTGTGAGCGGGGCGGCGATGGCAAGCCGGAGGTGGTGTTGCAGCACGTGTATATCGAGCGGCGCATGATTCCCCTCAACATCTATTTGCAGGAAGCGCTCGAAGCCGCTGGCACCAATGTCACGGATATGCGCCCATCTGCCGTACGTGCACGCGAGCGCATCGTGCGCAGTGTGGTGGAGTATGGCAAGGCCATCAAGGATTTGGTGACGGCGAATATTTTTCCCGGTGACATGCTGTGGAAGAACTTCGGTATTACGCGCAATGGCAAGGTGGTGTTCTACGACTATGACGAAATCGAGTACATCACGGATTGCAATTTTCGGCGCGTGCCAGCGCCACGCACAGAGGAAGAGGAACTGTCAGGCGAGATCTGGTACGCGGTTGGGCCGCGTGACGTATTTCCAGAGACCTTTGGCCCGTTCTTGCTGGGCAATCCGTTGGTGCGGGACATCTTTATGCAGCACCATGCCGATTTGCTCGACGTGGAGTTCTGGCTGACCCAGCAGCAGCGCATCGCCGCAGGACATGTGCATGACATTTTTCCGTACGACCGATCGCGGCGACTGGCGCATTTGCGCAATGCCGGCGGCTGTGCGTGACACAGGAGTCGATTCATGACTGACCGCCTCGCGTTTCCGAGCCACATTCGCGTGCTGGAGCGCGGCTGGCTTTCCAGCAACAACGTGCTGATTCAGGGCGACGACCAGTGCGCCCTGATCGATAGTGGTTATTTTTTGCACGCTGAGCAGACCGTGGCTTTGTTGGCTTCGGTGCTGCCACACGCGCCGCTGGACGTGTTGGTGAATACCCATCTGCACAGTGATCATTGCGGCGGCAACGCTGCGTTGCAGGTGGCGTATGCGCAACTTCAGACGCACATTCCGCCGGGGCATTGGGCACAGGTTTGCGACTGGGACGCGCAGGCGCTGGGGTATGTGGCGTCCGGGCAGAATTGTCCCCGCTTTGCTGCGCAAGCCTGTTTGCCGGTGGGCGGGACGCTGCAGCTCGGCGGTGTTGAGTGGCAGGTGCACGCCGCGCCCGGGCACGATCCGCATGCGGTGGTGTTGTTTGCGCCGGACAGCGCCACGCTGGTGTCGGGCGACGCTTTGTGGGAGCGCGGTTTCGGCGTGGTGTTTCCGGAACTGGCCGGTGTGTCGGGTTTTGATGCCGTCGCTGACACGCTGGACCTGATTGAGCGGCTGCGGCCGACGTGGGTGATTCCGGGCCATGGGCGTCCATTTTCCGACTGGGCGCTGGCGCTGGATGCGGCGCGCGCACGGCTTGATGCGTTCGCACGCGATCCAGCCAAACATCGGCGCCATGCGGCCAAGGTGTTGGTTAAGTTTCGCTTGTTGCAGGTGCCGCAGATGACGCGCGATGCGCTGGTTTCCTGGTGCGCGGCAACGCCATTCATGGGCGAACTGTTGGCGGGTTATGCTGCGCCGTCGGTGCCAACCGACCTGGCGGCGGGGGTTGATCGCGTCTTGCATGATCTAGAGCAATCGGGTAGCGTACGCGTGGAGGCTGGCGTGGTGTACAACACGTAAATAGCAGGTGCCCAATGGGTGATCAACGGGTGACCGTCTGGCGTATGTCCAGGGTTCGCCTGAGGTTTGTCTGGTGTTGCACAAGATCACGCCGATGATTTTGCATAAAAAATAAAGGAGACAGTATGCCAATTACCAAAGGTTTTCGTGCCCTCGTTGACGAGGCGATGGCGCAAGTGACGACGTATAGCGTGGACCAGGTGCTGGCGCGTCTGGACGATCCGAAGGTGCAGATTGTGGATATTCGCGATGTGCGTGAACTCGCTGAAGGCACTTTGCCAGGCGCCTATCATGCGCCGCGCTGCATGCTGGAGTTCTGGGTGGACCCGGCGTCGCCCTATCACAAGAAGCTGTTTGCTGACGAGACACGCGAGTTCATTTTGTTCTGTGGCGCGGGATGGCGTAGCGCGTTGGCAACCAAAACACTGCAGGATATGGGCATGCGCAACGTGGCGCATATCGATGGAGGCTTTGCCGAGTGGGTTAAGCGCGGCGCGCCCACGCAAACGCTGGAGCAACACAAGGCGCAGCGCCAGGCCCGCCCATGAAAACGCTGCTTGCCCAGGCGCCGTGCCCGTGTGGCAGCGGCGCGCAGTACGGTGCTTGCTGCGGACCGCTGCATGGCGGCGATGTTGTCAATGGGCCGTTCGCTGTGGACGCACATCGCCTGATGCGGGCGCGTTACAGCGCCTTTGTCCTGGAAAATGCGGCTTTTTTATTGACAACCTGGGAGCCCAGCCAGCGCCCGGCGACGCTGGACTTTGAGCCGGATTTGAAGTGGCTCGGGCTAGAGGTACGCAGCTATGCGACGACGGCACGCGGCGAGGCCGAGGTCGAGTTTGTGGCACGCTGCAAGCCGGCCCAGGGGCCGGCTGTGCGCCTGCACGAGCGCAGCCGTTTCACGTACGACGGATTGCAGTGGTTGTACGTGGATGGCGACCCACTTTAGGAATTGCCATGCACGTTCAAACGCACGATTTGGCGCACACATCACACCGGTTGCCGCAAGGCGTGCAACGCGTGGCGCAAGCCCTTCAGCAGTGGGGACATGGGCACGCGCCGGTGATGCTGGAGCACGCTGCACGCAGTGCCCAGCAGGCGGCGGATGCGCTCGGGGTGCAACTGGGCCAGATTGCCAAGAGCATGGTGTTTCGACGCGAACACGATGCCCGCACGGTGTTGGTGGTGACCGCTGGGGATCGGCGCGTCGATCTTGAAAAAGTGGCGCAGCAAGTGGGCGCCATCGGTCGTGCCGATGCCGCATTTGTCAAAGCCAATTCCGGTTTTTCGATTGGTGGCGTGGCACCCCTGGCCCATTTGCAGCCGCCCGTGGCGCTGGTTGATGACGACCTGTTTCGGTTCGATACGGTGTGGGCGGCTGCTGGTCATCCACACGCCGTGTTTCAGTTGACGCCGGATGACCTGTGCCGATTGTTGCAGGTGACGGCCTCCGATGTGGCGGCCGCGCCGCTGGAGGACATGCCAGCGTCGGCGCGCACGGTGTTGTCGGCACGACAAGCCATGGTGCAGGCGTCGGGCAGCAGTCTGGTGTCGCCATGCGTGGGCGTTTGTCGTATGGACGCTGAGAGTGGCTGGTGCCTGGGGTGTTTGCGAACGCTAGGGGAAATCAGCAACTGGGCGAATGCGCCGAATACCTATCGCCTGGCGGTCTGGGATTCGATCGGACAGCGCTTGCAGGGAAAAGACGCAGGGAAAGAAGCAGCGTACGAACGAGGACAAGCACAAGGGAGTCATGCATGAAGCAAATCACGTTTTATCTGGATTTCATTTCGCCCTATGCCTATCTGGCATTTGAGGCGTTGCCGGTATCGCTGCAAGGGCTGAGCTATTCCGTGGTCTATAAGCCGGTGTTTCTGGGCGGGTTGCTCAAGCACCACGGGCAACTGGGTCCGGCGGAAATTCCGGACAAGCGCGCCTGGGTTTATCGCCATGTGCAGTGGCTGGCCATGCGCCAGAACGTGCCGCTGCAGATGCCTGCGAGCCATCCGTTTAACCCATTGGCCCTGTTGCGGCTGGCGCTGGCGTGTGATGCCCAGGGCACGCCCAATCGGCATGTGTGTGAGACCTTGTTTCGGCATGTGTGGGTTGGGGGCGCCGATGCTGCGGACGGTCAGCGGTTGCAAGACGTGACGGCAGCGCTGGCGCCACAACGGGGCATGGGTGACGCCGACGTGAAGGCGCAGTTGCTGGCGCAGACCGACGCGGCGGCGGCGGCGGGCGTGTTCGGTGTACCGGCGTTTGTGGTTGACGACAAGGTGTTCTGGGGTCTGGATGCGCTGCCGATGCTGCGTGACTATGTGGAAGGCGACGCTTGGTTTGAGGGGGCTGTGTGGGGTGGGGTGCGCGATGTGCCCAGCGCCATACCGTTGCGCAAGTCGGTCACTTCCGCCCCAGTCCAATAACCGGAGTAGCCGATGCCCAGTGCTTTTAATTTCAACGCGTCACCGTTTGACTGCCTGACGCCGCAGGAGCAGCGTCTCGTGCGCGAAAGCGTGGACGTGGTGTATTTTCCGGAAGGGGTGGCGATCCTGGATGTGGGAATAGAGCCGACCCACTTGTTTGTGATTATCAAAGGCTATGTGACCCAGATGGAAGGTCTGGAAATAGTCACCACGTATGGCCCGGATGACTGCTTCGATGGGCGCAGTCTGGTGGCGGGCAAGGTCAGTAGCCGTTTTGTGGCGGCGGAAGAGGTGGTGGCTTATCAGCTGGCGCGCCAGGCGGTGAGTGACCTGATTGCAGCCAACGCCACCTTTGGCGCGCTGCTGTTTTCGGATTTGAGCAACAAACTCAGTGCGCTGTCGGCGCGCAAGAGTCAGCATGAATTGCAGTCGCTCACCATGTCGCGCGTGGACGAGGCTTTTTTGAGGCCCGCCCACTATGTGGACTACAACACCGATATTCTGGAGGTGGTGAAGCTGTTCCAGGAGTGTCGGGCCTCGAATGTGTTGGTGCGCGATACACGGCAGCAGCCGGAACGCCTGGGTATCTTTACAGCCACCACGGTCCAGCGCGCGGTGCTGGACGGCCGTCCGCTGAATGAATTGCCCGTGGGCGAGTTGTCCAATTTCTCGCTGGTGGAAGTCAAGGTGTCGGACCAGTTGGGTGATGCCATGACGGTCATGCTGCGGCACCGCGTGCACCGTGTGGTGGTGGTCAACGAGGCGCACGATATTGTTGGCATTCTGGAAGCGCTCGATATGTTTAGCTTCCTGTCCAACCAGTCGCACCTGATTACCGAAAAAATCGAGGAAGCCAAAGACCTGGATGCGCTGACACGGGCTGCGGCGCAGATCACGCGCATGATTGCGCTGCTCTACCGAAGTGGTACGCGCGTGAACCTGATTGCCCAAATCGTGCAGCAACTCAATGCACGACTGTTCGAGAACGCATGGCACCTGATTGCGCCGCCGGAGTTGGTGAAGAACAGTTGTCTGTTTGTGCTGGGCAGCGAGGGGCGCGGTGAACAGCTGTTGAAAACCGACCAGGACAATGGCCTGCTGTTGCGCGATGGTTATGTACCGCCGGACGACCTGGGCACCATTTGTATGCGCTTTTCGCAAGCCTTGGCCAGTTTTGGTTATCCGGAATGTCCGGGCCACATCATGGTGAGTAATCCGGAGTGGTGCAAGAACACGACGGATTTCACGCGCATGGCGCGCCAGTGGATGCTGATGCCGGACGCGGACGGCTTGATGAAATTTGCCATTTTCATGGACGCGCACGTGGTCTGTGGTGATGTGCATTTGCTGGAGCAGGTGCAGCACGAGTTGCGCGGCCTGACGTCGAACAATGACGCGATGCTAGGCCGGTTCACGGCGGCGATTGATGCCTTTGGCTCGGCCCACGGCTGGTGGAACCGGCTGCTGGGCCTGGGTGACGGCAAGAACCAGCTCAATATCAAGAAGGAAGGCATCTTTCCGCTGGTGCATGGGGTGCGCAGTCTGGCGCTGGGCCAGCGCATCTATGAAACGGGAACCATACAGCGCATTGAGGCACTGGTGGCGGCGCATGCGATCGCGCCCGCGATGGGTGCGGACCTGACGGAAAGTCTGCAGTTTTTTATGGGGTTGAAACTCAAGGCGGGGCTGGCCGAGCTGGACGTCAACAAACCAGTGACCGGCGCCATTGATGTGGATCGCATGAGCAGCCTGGACCGCGATTTGCTCAAGGACACGCTGGGGGTCGTCAAACGCTTCAAGCTGATGCTGCGTCAGCGCTTTCACCTGGACGCAATCGGATGACCGCGCCGCCCTTGACGCCACAAGGCTGGTGGTCGCTGCTGCGCCGTGAGTGGTTGTTGCACCGGCTGCCCGGACCGGAATTTCGCTTCATGTTCGATCCGGCGCCGCCCAATGAATGGGTGTCGCTGGATTGTGAAACTACGGGCTTAAGCGTGCGCAACGATGAAATTATTTCGATTGGTGCCGTGCGTATTCAGGGAAACCGCATCATGACCAGCGAAAAGCTGGAATTGCTGGTGAAGCCAGAACGCGGTGTGTCAGCCGAGAGCGTGAAAATACACCGTTTGCGCGAGCGCGATCTGGCCCAGGGCTTGCCCATTCAGGAGGCGTTGCGCCAGTTGTTGCACTTCATTGGCAGCCGTCCATTGGTGGGCTATTACCTGGAATTTGACGTCGCCATGATCAACCGTGCCCTGCGGCCGATGCTGGGCCAGGGCCTGCCGCAGCCGAAAATTGAAGTCTCAGGCCTGTACTACGACTACCAATTCCGACATATTGCCGCCGGCCAGCATCATGGGATACCGGAAATAGACCTGCGCTTTTCGACCATGATGAACAACTTGCAGTTGCCGCTGCGCGACGCGCATGATGCGGTGAATGATGCGGTGATGGCGGCCTTGGCTTTTATAAAATTGCGACAACTCAAAGAAAGCGTATAGAAGCATGGCACTTGGCACCTGGTGGATCTTTGTGGGCATGACCTGCGTCATTTCGGCAACCCCAGGGCCCAACATGCTGTTGGTGATGCGCACCAGCGCGCGCATCGGAATTCGCCCTGCGTTGTCCACGATGGCGGGGTGCATGTCGTCGTTGCTGTGCATGATGTCGCTGTCGGCGGCGGGTTTGGGCGCGTTGCTGCAGGCTTTTCCTACCGTGTTTGAGGGCTTGCGTCTGATCGGCGCGGCTTATCTGGCGTACCTGGGCGTGCAGTGCTGGCGCGCGCCGGTGGCTGCCGACCCGGACTCCGGGCAGGTGCAGGCGGTGGCGCGTGAAGCGGGCTGGGCACTGTATCGCCAGGGCGCTTTGGTGGCGGCCAGCAACCCCAAGGCCATTTTGTTTGCGGCCGCTTTTTTTCCGCAATTCATTTCCCCTGTCGGCCCCCAACTGCCCCAGTTTGGCGTGTTGTTGCTCACTTTTTCGGTGATCGAGGTGTCCTGGTATCTGGTGTACGCCTTGAGTGGGCAACGCTTGTCACGTTATTTGCAGCGTGTGGCGGTGCGCCGGGCGTTTAACCGGGCGACCGGTTCCGCGTTTGTTGGTTTTGCGGCGCTGATGACCGTTGCGCGCTGATTCACATCATTGGGGCCTTAGCGCGGACGGGCAGGTTGTGCGCAGTGCGAATGGAGACCGCTGGCGCGACGCAAACTGGACGTCGCAAACGGCGACGCGTAGCTGTGGTGCGGCGGCACCTGTAGTTGCATCGGCCGCACCGGCTGACGTTGGTGGAAGCGGCGCTAAATGTCCGCCAGTGGAATTTCTGCAGCAGATTCGTCTGCTTTTAGCAGCACGGTCAGTTCCTGCAGGTCATGATCCAGGCGTTTTAGCGTGTCGGCGTGCAATTCGCTGAGCGCCTGGGGCAGAACGCCTTCAAACGGACCGGTTACTTTCTGTAGCAATTTGCTGCCCGCCGGTAATATCCTCAGATTCACACTGCGCTTGTCTTCCACACCTTTCTTCAGCTCAACCAGTTCCTTCTGCAGGAGCGTCTTAATCAGGTTGCTGGCGGTCGATTGATGGATGTCCATGCCCATAGCGATACCGCCAATGCTGATTCCAGGACTTTCCTTGATCAGACTGAGCGCCCAGACCTGCGCGCCACCGAGTCCTACATGTCGCTCGATGTCCCGGAAATGGGTGCGCACGGCATTGAATACAACCCTGAACCGACGTAGAACCTTTGCTGGCGTTGTTGCGTCGTCGTCCGAGAGGACGGATGGCGTCTTCATGCGTAAATTCCCTTTGCAAAATGATCTTCAATCATAGGCGTACTGTGCCGCAGATCGTCAACAAACTACCGTTGAACACGACCTGACCTGGCCCCTGACACGGCGTTGGTGCAGCCGCAGGTGCTCTACCAGTTTGCCGATGCAGATTTGCAAGCGCGTTCAGCGGGCCAGAAAATAATGCTGCGCGTGGGCGTTGACAATGCGCGGCGCATAAAGAAGCGGATTCGTGTGTGCCGTGCAATGGCCGTGGCCGACAGCGTGGCGCTGCGCGGAAGTGGGACTGCACCATAAAAAAACCGGGCCTGGGCCCGGTTTTGGAGGTCGGCGCAGCACGCTGCGCCGTGGTTTCATTGTTGTCTAACGTGCTTAGTGACCGGAAGACTTGGAAGCACCGAGGCCGGTTTCCGAACGCACTTGTTGCGCTGGGAATGCGGCACGCTCGGCGGCTGCGTTCTTGCTGTTGTCCAGAATGGAGAACAGCCAGATACCGACAAAGCCGATGGTCATGGAGAACAGGGCGGGCGAGGAGTAGGGGAACCATGCGGAACCCTTGGCGTGGCCCATCGTCGCTTCCCACACCGACGGCGACACGACGGTCAGGCCCACCGACGAGATCAGACCCAGGAAACCACCAGTCACGGCGCCACGGGTGGTGCAGTTTTTCCACAGCACCGACATGAACAGCACCGGGAAGTTGGCAGAGGCTGCAATCGCGAAGGCCAGCGACACCATGAAGGCGATGTTCTGCTTCTCGAAGGCAATGCCCAACACCACGGCAACGATGCCCAGCGCGACGGTGGTGATACGCGAGACGCGCAGTTCAGCCGCACTGTCAGCCTTGCCGCCCTTGATCAGTGTGGCGTAGATGTCATGCGACACAGCGGAGGCGCCAGACAGCGTCAGACCTGCCACCACAGCCAGGATGGTTGCGAATGCCACGGCGGAGATGAAGCCGAAGAACACATTGCCACCGACGGCCTTGGCCACCAGCACGGCTGCCATGTTGGCAGAACCGCCACCGCCCTTGATCACACCGGTTGCCACATTGGCATATTCGGGGTTGGTCAGGACCAGCGTGATAGCGCCGAAGCCGATGATGAAGATCAGCACATAGAAGTAGCCGATCCAGGTGGTTGCCCACAGCACCGATTTACGGGCTTGCTTGGCATCGGGCACTGTGAAGAAGCGCATCAGGATGTGGGGCAGACCAGCGGTACCGAACATCAGTGCCATACCGAAGGAGATGGCAGAGATCGGGTCTTTCACGAAGCCGCCAGGCGACATCACGGACAGGCCGACCTTGTCTGGGTCGATGGCAGTGGCCTTGGCCAGTGCAGCAGCAGCCGAAGCAGCCGCTTCAGGCGACGAGGCAGCAGCGGAGGCGGCGGTCGCCGCAGCAATGGCGGTGGCCTTGGCGTTGGCAGCAATCATTCCCTTCACCAGAACACCCTTGGCAAACAGTGCTTCCGGGCTGAAACCGAACTGGGCCATCACCATGAAGGCCATGAAGGTCACACCGGCGAGCAGCATGCAGGCCTTGATGATCTGCACCCAGGTGGTGGCAGTCATACCGCCGAACAACACGTAGACCATCATCAGGGCACCCACGATGACCACAGCCATCCAGTAGTCCAGACCGAACAGCAGTTTGATCAGGGAACCGGCACCGACCATCTGGGCAATCAGGTAGAACGCCACCACGACCAGCGTGCCCGAGGCAGCGAAGGCGCGGATAGGGCCCTGTTGGAAGCGGTAGCCCGCAACGTCGGCAAACGTGAATTTGCCGAGGTTACGCAGGCGTTCTGCCATCAGGAAGGTCAGCACAGGCCAGCCGACCAGGAAGCCGATCGAGTAGATCAGACCGTCATAACCGCTGGCCATCACGGCAGCGGAAATGCCCAGGAAGGATGCGGCCGACATGTAGTCGCCAGCGATCGCCAGGCCGTTCTGGAAGCCGGTGATGCCGCCACCGCCGGTGTAGAAGTCGGCAGCCGACTTGGTGCGGGCAGCAGCCCACTTGGTGATGAACAGGGTGCCCACCACAAAGAGCGCGAACATGGAGATGGCGACCCAGTTGGTGGGTTGCTTTTCGACCTGTCCGAGGTCGCCACCGGCGGCAAATGCCGCTCCGGCGAATAGCAGCGACAGAAGCGCTACCAGGCTGGATTTGGTTTTCATCATTTGGAGGCGTCCTTCAGGATTTCAGCAGTCAGGTTGTCAAATTCGGTGTTGGCACGGTTCACATAGAACGCAGTGATGGCGATCGTGAAAATGATCACGCCCATACCGATTGGGATACCGATGGACGTGACGCCGTCACCGATGGGCTGTGCCAAAAATGGCTTGTTGAACGCAATCAGGGCGATGTAGCCGTAGTACACAACCAGCATCACGATGGTGAGCAGTACGCCAAACGACGTGCGCTTGCTTTTCAGCTCATGGTATTTCGGGTTCGCTTGGATTTTTTCGACCAATGGATCACTCATAGGGTCTCCTGTTTTGGTTAGAGGAATAGGCTGGACTCGATGCGCCAAGAAGGCGACAACCGCGCGATTCTGTTGACGGGTGCTGACCATCTGCTTACGTTTTCAGGCTACTAGGTGTAAGTACCGATAGGCTCGCAAGGTAAAGAATAAAGCACGCTTGTGACGTGGGAGTTACACCCCATTTCTGGCGCATCCGCTGCGACCAAAACGGCGCGCGCAGGGAGGTCTGTCAGAGTTCCGTCAGTGGCGCCGGGAATAGTGCGCCCCACCCGCCACCGTATCGCAACCAGATGGCGACCGGGTTGAAAACAAGAACAGGAGACACGCGCATGCCGAGCAGCGACCAGCGGCCTATGACTGCGAACGAGGTCAGGGTCATTTTTGCTTCCTCGCTGGGGACCGTGTTCGAGTGGTACGACTTTTATTTGTATGGCACTCTGGCGCCCATCATTGGGAAGCAGTTTTTTTCGCGTCTGCATGATGGGTCAGCCTTCATTTTTGCGCTGCTCGCGTTTGCTGCGGGCTTTATCGTGCGCCCGTTTGGGGCGTTGGTATTTGGCCGTCTGGGTGACATGATCGGGCGTAAATACACGTTTCTGATCACTATTTTGATCATGGGCTTGTCCACGTTTATTGTGGGGGTTGTTCCCGACTATTCGACTATTGGGGTGGCCGCGCCCGTGGTGCTGATTGTGTTGCGCTTATTGCAGGGGCTGGCGCTGGGTGGGGAATACGGTGGCGCTGCAACCCTGGTGGCGGAACACGCGCCACCGGGTCGGCGTGGGTTTTATACGGCCTGGGTGCAGACCACGGCAACCTTGGGTTTGCTGCTGAGTGTGTTGGTGATTCTTGTTGCGCGACATGTCACGGGCGAGGTCGCCTTTGCTGAATGGGGCTGGCGCATTCCGTTTCTCGCCTCGGCGGGCCTGCTGGTGGTTTCTATCTTCATACGCATGAACCTGCGGGAGTCGCCGGCCTTTCTTAAAATCAAGGCGGCGGGGCGGATTTCGCGCGCTCCGTTGGCGGAGTCGTTCGGTACCCGGATCAACGTGCGGCGTGGGCTGGTGGCGCTGTTTGGGCTGACTGCCGGTCAGGCCGTTATCTGGTACAGCGGGCAGTTTTATGCGCTGTATTTTTTAATCCAGTCACTCAAGGTGGATTCGTTCAGCGCCAGCGCCATGATGGCCATTGCCTTGCTGATCGGCACGCCGTTTTTCCTGGTGTCTGGCGCGCTGTCGGATCGCATCGGACGCAAGCCGGTGGTCATGGCGGGGTGCTTGCTGGCGGTGCTGACCTTTTTTCCGGTTTTCCACGCACTGGCGCGTGCTGCGAATCCGGATCTGGCGCAAGCACAGGCGGTGAATCGGGTTTTGCTCATCGCGGACCCGGATGATTGCTCGTTCCAATTCAATCCGCTCGGCACCACGCGCGTGACCAGTTCCTGTGATCTTGCCAAGCAGGAGCTCGCCAGCGAGTCGGTGAGTTACGACACGGTGTGGGCGCCCCCAGGGGCGCTGGCGACGATTGTGATTGGCAGCAGCCTGATTACGGGCTATTCGGCACAGGGCGTTGCGCGTGATCAGGTGCGCGCCCGTGCGGTGGCGTTTCGGCAGGCACTGGTGCGGGCACTGACCGCGGCCAACTATCCGGGCCAGGCCGACCGCGCCAAATTGGATGCGCCGCGTGTGATCGCCTTGCTGACCTATCTGGTGGCGCTGGTTGCCTTGGTGTATGGGCCGACGGCCGCCATTCTGGTGGAAATGTTTCCGACGCGCATTCGTTACACCGCGCTGAGTTTGCCTTACCACATCGGCAACGGCTGGTTCGGCGGGTTGTTGCCAACGACCACTTTCGCGATCGTGGCGCAGACGGGCAACATGTACAACGGGCTGTGGTATCCGGTTGGCATTGCAGCGCTGACGCTGGTGGTGGGAGGGTTGTTCGTTCGAGAGACGAACGGGGCGGACCTGGATAGCATTGAATGACGCCAGCCCGGATCTGCCGTGTGCGGGTCCGTTCGCTGCCACGGCTTCTGGCCGCAGTAGTCCTTGCGGACTGTCGGAAACCGGAGTCTGTCCTGACGGTTTAATCCTCACAACCTAGAATGTCTCTCCCCTACCCACGAGAGCATTCCCATGTCCCAGGGCATTATCCGCATCCGCGGCGCACGGCAGCACAATCTCAAATCGCTTGATCTCGACATTCGTACCGGCGAGTTGACGGTGGTGACTGGCCCGAGCGGCTCGGGCAAGTCCAGCCTGGTGTTTGATACGTTGTATGCCGAAGGCCAGCGCCGTTATGTGGAAACGTTTTCCGCCTACGCGCGCCAGTTCCTGGACCGCATGGACAAGCCGGCGGTGGATCGGGTGGACGGCGTGCCGCCGGCGATTGCCATCGACCAGACCAATCCGGTGCGATCGAGCCGATCGACCGTCGGCACCATGACCGAGCTGAACGACCATTTGAAGCTGCTGTTCGCGCGGTCGGCCCAGCTGTTTGACCGGCAGACGGCGCAGTTGGTGCACCACGATACGCCGCAAACCATTTATCAGGAACTGCACCTGCGCGCCAGCGCGCAGGTGGGTGCGCGTCTGGTGGTGACGTTTCCGGTGGAACTGCCGGCGGACACCTCGGCTGACGAACTGGCGCAGTGGCTCAGTGCCAGTGGTTTTACGCGGGTGCAGGCGGAACGCGTGGTGTCGACGCCGGTGGGTGCCCGCAAGGTGCTGGATGTAGTGGCGGACCGTTTTCGCATGGAAAGTGTGGAGCAGGCGCGTGCGCTGGAGGCGATTGAACTGGCGCTTAAGCGCGGCAGTGGACGTCTCAATGTTTATGTGTTGCCGACGGTGGAAGCCGCAGCCGACGGCGATGTTGGTCCCGCCGCCGAGCCTGTGGTCTGGCGCTTCTCGACGGGTTTGCATTGCCCGCAAAGCGACATCCATTACGCCGAGCCGCTGGCGTCGATGTTTTCCTTCAATTCGGCGGTGGGGGCCTGCCCGACCTGTCGCGGTTTTGGTCGCGTGGTGGGCGTGGATTACGGCCTGGTAATCCCCAATGACAAGCTGACTTTGCGCGCCGGTGCCATCAAGCCGATGCAGACGCCCGCCTGGCAGGAGTGCCAGGACGACCTGATGCGCCACGCCGAAGCCGCCGGTATTCCGCGCGACACGCCCTGGTACAAACTGACGCCCGAGCAACAGCACTGGGTGTTGAAGGGTTCGCCGCAGTGGAATGGCAAGTGGAATCAGCACTGGTTTGGCGTGGACCGGTTCTTTGAATACCTGGAAACCAAGGCCTACAAGATGCACATTCGGGTGCTGCTGTCCAAGTACCGCAGTTACACACCGTGCGGCAGTTGCGGTGGCGCGCGCCTGAAAACGGAAAGCCTGCTGTGGCGCATGGGCAGCCAGGCGCAGGCGGACGCTGTGTTGCCACCTGCGCAGCGTTTCATGCCGCAGGGCGTGGACTGGGCGCGAACGCAGCTCGAAGCACTGCCGGGTTTGTGCCTGCACGATTTGATGCTGCTGCCGTTGGACCGGCTGCGCCGGTTTTTTGACGCGTTGCAACTCGGACTGGACCGTGATCTGGCGGCGCCGATGGCACCTGCGGCGCTCGACGCGCCACACGTGGGTGCGAGTGCACACGCACGTGCCAGCGCTGACCAGAAAACGCTGCAACTGCTGCTGGACGAAGTGCGCACCCGGCTCAAATACCTGTGCGAAGTCGGCATTGGCTACCTGACACTGGACCGGCAGAGCCGCACGCTCAGTGGCGGTGAAGTTCAGCGCATCAATTTGACGACGGCATTGGGTACGTCACTGGTGAATACGCTGTTTGTGCTGGACGAGCCCAGCATTGGCCTGCATCCGCGTGACATGCACCGCATTATTGTGGCCATGCAGCGCTTGCGTGATGCCGGCAACACGCTGGTAGTGGTGGAGCACGACCCGGCAGTGATGCTGGCGGCTGACCGCGTGATTGACATGGGCCCGGGCCCGGGCATGCGCGGCGGACAGATTGTGTTTGATGGGCCGACCGACGCGCTGCGCAGCGCGGACACGCTGACCGGCGCTTACCTGGGCGGACGCAAGCAAGTTGGCATGGGCTTCAAGCGGGCGGTGGGCTTGAGCACGCCACGGCTGGTGCTCGAAGGCGTGACGGCGCATAACCTGAAAAACGTGGACATCGACATTCCGCTGCAGCGCCTGGTGTGCGTGACGGGCGTGAGTGGATCGGGCAAGTCGACGCTGGTGCAGGACGTGCTGGCGCCAGCCTTGCTGCGCCATTTTGGCAAGGCCACCGAAACGCCGGGCGCGCACAGCCGCTTGCTGGGGGCAGAGCAACTGAGCGACGTGGTCTTTGTGGACCAGTCGCCAATTGGCAAGACGGCACGCTCGAATCCGGTCAGTTACGTCGGAGCCTGGGACGCCTTGCGCGACATTTTTGCCAATGCGGCGCTGGCGCGTGAACGCAGTTACACCGCCAGCAAGTTCAGTTTCAATGGCGGCGACGGGCGTTGCCCGGGTTGCGGCGGTTCGGGGTTTGAACACATTGAAATGCAGTTTCTGAGCGATGTGTATCTGCGCTGCCCGGACTGCGATGGCAAGCGCTATCGCCCGGAAATACTGGAAGTGACGATTGAGCGCGGTGCGGGGGCTGGTCGGCGCACGCTGAATGTGGCCGATGTGCTGGATCTGACCGTGAGCGAGGCCGCTGCACTGTTTTGTGATGACCGTGACGTGCTGCGCGGCTTGCAGCCGATTGTGGACGTTGGCCTGGAGTATGTGAAGCTGGGCCAGCCGGTGCCGACGCTGTCGGGCGGTGAGGCGCAGCGGCTCAAGCTGGCCGGTTTTCTGGCCGATGCGGCGCGCAGCTCCAGTGCCAGCCGCCAGACGCTGGCGCGGCGCGGCGCGTTGTTCATGCTGGACGAGCCCACCACCGGGCTGCATTTTGATGACATTGCCAAGTTGATGCGTGCCTTGCGGCGGTTGCTGGATGCCGGGCATTCCCTGCTGGTGATCGAGCACAACCTGGACGTGATCCGGGCCAGTGACTGGCTGATTGATCTGGGGCCGGAAGGTGGCGACGCCGGTGGTGAACTGGTGGCCTGCGGCACACCGGAAGATTTGCTGTTGCACGCTACGTCGCACACCGGGCAGGCGCTGCGCGATTATGCGGCGTCACTGGGGGTGTTGCATGAGGTCAGCGAAGCCGGTTCTGTGGCGCATGCCTATGTGGCGGCGGCGACCCGCGTGGGTGACGCGCCCGCGCGCAGCGGCGAGCAGTCGATTCGCATCGTGAATGCGCGTGAGCACAACCTGCAGTCGCTGAGTGTGGACATACCGCGCGGTGTGTTCAGCGTGGTGACTGGCGTGTCGGGTTCCGGCAAATCGACGTTGGCGTTTGATATTTTGTTCAACGAAGGGCAGCGGCGTTATCTGGAGTCGCTCAACGCCTATGCGCGTTCCATTGTGCAGCCGGCCGGACGGCCCGAGGTTGATGCGGTGTACGGCATTCCGCCAACGGTGGCGATCGAACAACGCCTGAGCCGGGGTGGGCGCAAGTCAACCGTGGGCACGACGACGGAACTGTGGCATTTTCTGCGTTTGCTCTATGTGAAGCTGGGCACCCAGCATTGCTTCCACGACGGTGCGGCGGTGCAGCCGCAATCGGCAGACAGCATTGCCGCGCAGTTACTCAAGACGTACCGGGGGCAGCACATTGGTTTGCTGGCGCCGCTGGTGATGGCGCGCAAAGGCGTCTATACCGAACTGGCCGAATGGGCCCGCCCGCGTGGCTACACGCACCTGCGGGTGGACGGCAACTTTCTGCCCACGTTCGGTTTTCCGCGCATTGACCGTTTCAAGGAGCACACCATCGAGCTGCCGGTGCTCAGTCTGGATGTCGCCCCGGTGCAGGAATCGGCGTTGCGCGCCGGGCTGGCACAGGCACTCACGCTGGGCAAGGGCGTAGTGCACGTGCTGAGTGACCTCGACGGCCTGCGCGCCGCCATGGAGGCCGGCAGCAGCACCGCCGGCATTGGCCATCTGCACGTGTTTTCAACCAAACGTGCCTGCCCGGTGTGCGCCACCTCGTATGCCGAACTGGATCCGCGCCTGTTCAGCTACAACAGCAAGCACGGCTGGTGCCCGGAGTGTGTCGGCACCGGACTGGCGCTGACGCGTGAGCAGCGCAAGGTGTTTGACGACTCGGTGCGCGCTGACGATCACCAGGGCCGCGAGCAAACCTTTGCCGAAGCGGATGTGGACGATCTGGCCGACACCGCCTGCCCGGCCTGCCAGGGAACGCGGCTGAACCCCAGCGCGCGCGCCGTGAAGTTCGCTGGCGTCAGCATCACCGACATTGCACGCCTGAGTGTGTCCGACGTGCGCACTTGGCTGGACGCCTTGCAGATTGGCGCCGTGCTGTCTGTGCGCGAGGCAGATATAGCGCGTGATCTGATCCCCGAAATCCGCAGTCGACTGGTGTTTCTGGAAGAAGTGGGGCTGGGCTATCTGACGCTGGACCGGGGTGCGCCCACACTCAGTGGTGGCGAAGCCCAGCGCATTCGGCTGGCGGCCCAGCTGGGCAGCAACTTGCAAGGTGTCTGCTATGTGCTGGACGAACCCACCATTGGTTTGCATGCGCGCGACAACCGCATTCTGCTGAAAGCGTTGCGTTCCCTTAGTGCGCGTGGCAACACGCTGGTGGTGGTGGAGCACGACGAAGACACGATTCGCCATGCCCAACACATCATCGATATCGGCCCGAGCGCTGGCAAGCGCGGTGGCAGGCTGGTTGCGCAAGGCAGCGTGGCTGACATTCAGGCGGTGGCCGAGTCGCAAACCGGGCGCTATCTGTTGCACGCCATGCGCCACCCGGCGGTGCCACGGCGCAGCACGGTGGACGGCGTGCCGTTCGGCAACGGCAATGGCAACGCAGCCGAACAGGTCTGGCTGACCGTGGCGGATGCCCAGTTGCACAACCTGCAGCGCGTGACGGCGCGGGTTCCGTTGCGGCGCCTGGTGGTGGTCACCGGCGTGTCCGGTTCCGGCAAGTCCACCCTGGCGCGTGACGTGCTGCTGGCCAATGTGCAAAGCGCGGTGCAACAACGCAGCACCCGGGCCGGACGCGATGCGCTGGCCGACGGTAGCGCCCGCCTGGAATGGCGTGGCTGCAGCGCGGTGCAGGGATTTGAGTCCATCGACCGCGTGCTGGAAGTGGACCAGACCCCGATCGGCAAAACGCCGCGCAGTTGCCCGGCCACTTACATTGGCTTTTGGGACACCATTCGCAAGTTGTTTGCCGACACCTTGGAGGCGCGTGCGCGCGGCTACGCCGCCAACCGGTTCAGCTTCAATACCGGTGCCGGACGCTGCCCGACTTGTGAGGGGCAGGGCATTCGCACCATCGGCATGAGTTTTCTGCCCGACGTGAAAGTGCTGTGCGAAACCTGCCGTGGCGCGCGCTTCAATCCCGAGACGCTGGCGGTGACCTGGCGCGGCAAGCACATCGGCGACGTGTTGCAGATGGAAGTGGACGAAGCGGTGGGATTCTTTGCCGCCATGCCGGGCATCAGCCATCCGCTGCAACTGTTGAAAGACGTGGGTCTGGGCTATCTGACGCTGGGTCAGCCCTCGCCGACCCTGAGCGGCGGTGAGGCGCAGCGCATTAAGCTGGTGACGGAACTGAGCAAAGTACGCGACGACATCGGCCGGCGCGGCAACCAGGCGCCGCACACGCTGTACGTGCTGGACGAACCCACGGTCGGCCTGCACATGGCCGACGTGGAAAAACTGATCCGCGTGCTGCACCGACTGGTGGACGGCGGGCACAGCGTGGTGGTAATTGAGCACGACCTGGACCTGATTGCCGAAGCCGACTGGGTGCTCGACCTGGGCCCCGAAGGCGGGCAGGGCGGTGGCCGACTGGTGGCGGCGGCCACACCGCACGACCTGGTACGGGCGGGAACCCATACCGGGGTGGCGCTGGCGCCGGTGTTGGCGCGGCAGGCGGCGGATGCGGTGGGCGACGTCCGTGAATCCTGAATTCAAATGTCGGTGTTTTTTACACTGCAAGGAGTGGTGTTTTCTAAGTTGTTGATTTAATTGGTTTTATTTTCGTGGCTTGAATTTTGCTTTCCTCTGTGCATCCCGCTGTGGGAAGCCGAAGGCGATCCACATACCACTATCCAATGAAAGAATAGCAATGAAAAACGTATTTTTGAAGTCTGTCGCTGGCCTTGGACTGTCACTGCTCGCCTGTGCAGCAAACGCCAATCTGGTGACCAACGGCAACTTTGCGACGTGCACAGGCACTGCGGTGCAGACCAACCCTAGCGACAACAAGACCAATTTTGCGAGCTGCGCCCCCACCGATTGGACCGGCGGCACGGGCCTTGTTTACGTTGATGCGCCCGGCACCGCTGATGGATCGGGATACCTGTCGGTCTATGGGCCGTTCCCGTCCACCAGCCCGGTCGGTGGTAATTTTGTCCAATCAGACGGTAACCCAATCTACAACTCAGCGTTTTCCCAAGTAGTCAACGGCTTGACAGCTGGCGATAGTTACACGCTTAGCTTCTATCAGGCGGCTGGACAACAAACGACCTTTACTGGGGCTACCACGGAGCAATGGAAGGTTTCGCTGGGTGGACAAACCCAGTCGTCTACCCTCATGTCTGATCCCAGCGAGGGCGTTGTCGGCTGGCAGCAGGATATATTGACGTTCACGGCTACCGCCGCATCCGAGACCTTGAGTTTCCTGGCCTGGGGTGACGGTGGCAACACCACCAATCTGCCCCCGATGGTGTTTTTGGCCGGCGTGGATTTGGAGCAGGTGCCAGAACCAGCTACCATCGCACTCGTTGGCATTGCCTTGTTCGGTATTGGCGCTATCAGGATGCGTCAATCGGGTCGGAACACGACCAAGGGCTAAGCCCGCAGCGCAGCCCCCTACCGGTACCGCTCGGAAGGGGGCTTACTTAGCGAGTGAGGATCGATCGTGCCTTCGTTTCTGGACCCGGCCCATCTCTGGGCGTTCCTCATGAACGTGCTGCGTCTCAGTGCGTGGCTGGTCTTTCTGTCCGTGATTTTCGTGCCGTTGGAGCGCCTGTATGCGCTGCATCCGCAAAAGACAGTCCAGCAGTCCGCCGCGCAGGATGTCGGGTTTTACTTCCTCAGCGGGTTGCTGCCCGCGCTCTTGCTGGTGCTTCCGCTGTCGCTGGTTGCTGCTGCCGCGCATGCGCTGGTGCCGCATGGTTTCCAGGATATGGTGGCGTCATGGCCCCTGTGGATGCGCATTGTGGTTGGTCTGGTGGTTGGTGAAGTCGGTTTCTACTGGGGCCATCGGTGGGCGCACGAAATTCCCTGGCTGTGGAGATTTCACGCGGTGCACCACCACCCGACCTCCATATACTTTCTGATTAGTGCCAGGGCCCATCCGATAGACATGGTGTTTATCCGTTTGTGCGGGTTGATACCCGCTTACATCCTGGGTGTGGCGAGTCCGTTGACGCCCAATGGCAGCGTGGTGCCTGCGTTGATTATTCTGGTGGCGACCACCTGGGGCTTTTTCATTCATGCCAATGTGCGCTGGCGGCTTGGCCCGCTTGAGTGGCTGGTGGCCACACCGGCGTTTCACCACTGGCACCACACGCTGGACGACCCGCGTGACCGCAACTATGCGTCGATGTTGCCGTGGATGGACCGGATCTTTGGAACCCACTACCTTCCGCCTGATCAATGGCCCCGCGCGTATGGCATTGAGGACGCATTGCCTGCAACCATGGCCGGGCAATTGATGTACCCATTGCGGTTGCAACCGCAACCTATTTCTCAGCCGATTCAGCGCAAGACGACTGACGCTTGACGCGACACCGGTGGATCGCTGGAGCGCGCGTGCGTGGCTATGCGCCTTGCAGCCCGTCCCGATCCGTCTGCTACAGACTCGCCGGAGTTATGCAAGAGGGTCGCTAGATTGGGTTTCGGTCGCAACAGATGCCGGTAAATGTTAAATAACCGTCCTTGATTAACAGCCACTGGTATTTGCCGTTATAACCGGTGCGCCGGATCCGTTGTATGTGTATTGGACCGAGCATTGCGTCGGATTCGGTGAATTCTCAATGCGCCAGCCCGCATCACCATTGGGAATCTGGCTGTTGCCATAACCATAAAACGTATAGTTTCCGTACGGCACGGCACTGGCCGACAGATAACAACCGGCCGATGGCACCGCGGCACCCTGCTGGGTTAATCCAATACCATCGCACCACCGATCCGCTGAGCGTCTGTATGGCGGCGGTTCGCGCCGCGGAACTCTGATCTATAAATTTCGGAATGGCAATCGCCGCCAGGATGCCCAATATGACAATCACCATGACTAGCTCAATTAATGTGAAACCCGATGGCGGCGAGACATTATTTCTCCAATTGAAGCAGCGCTCGTCAGAGTATCAGCGGAGCATAACAAATACGAGGCGCCAAAATCCAAACCGACCTGTACACATGCACCTGCGTAAAGCAGGGCGCGTTTCAAATGACGGCACGCATTCAGCCTGATGGGTGGGCGGCATGGGCCGCTACGGCACTACAGCCGTTGGCTGCGCTGCGAGTACAGCAGCGCAGCCAGCCCCACCGCAGCTACGAATAACGGCGTTGCCGGCAGGGCGCGCCAAGGCGACCAGTCGATGGGGGCGGCGCAGCTGGCCAGCTAGGCCTGCGGGGATCATGAGTGCCATGCCACCGGCACCGCTGATGGCGGTCAGGGTGGTGGTGGCTGCGGCGTTGAGGCCCAGTGCCAGACCGTAGAGCGGCAGGATGGAAGTGACGCCGGTTTCAAAAAAACCGCCCACGAAACCGGCCAACAGAATGACCGGGTGCGCCCGTACCGCCTGCAGCAGGCCGTGCAGCCCCACGCGTGCAGCTTCTTGGCAATCTTGCGTGAGCTGAAGATTCCGGTGGCATACGCATAGACCAGGACCTTGACCATCATGGCCGGATGAAATGGCTGATTGCGTGATCCACCTCCTGCGTAGCGCGCATGAACGGCGCTCAAGTCCTGGCTGTCCACGGTGTCGCTGATGAAGTAGGCAAGATGTCCTTGCGGCAACCATTCCTGCAGCGCATAGGGCATGCGGTATTGCTGGTCGGGAAGATAGGGAACATAGCTTGTGCTCATTCCCCTATAACGATCAACCCAAAAGGACGGTGTTAGTGACAACCCTGGTTTCTGCCGCCCGGACTAGTACGCGACCTCAATGGCAACGGAAGCATTGACAACGGGCGCGAGCTGTTTGGCGATGCGCAGTTTGACGCAGCCGACGCCGACTTTGCCAGCGTCAGGCTCTGGCGCGACCTGAACCAGGACGGCCTGAGCCAGTCGGATGCGCTGTTCAGCTTTGACGCGTTGGGCGTGCAGCGCATCGGGGTGACGGGAACGGTTGGCACAGCGGATCTGGGCGGTGGTAATCGGCAGACCATGGCGGGCAGCTTCACCCGGCGTGGCGCGGACGGTGAAATACCGCAGCAGCACGTGGGCAGTCTGCGGCCTATCGCTGGCGCGGCGGTCATGTTGGCGGTGACAAATAGCAAATAGGTGGCGTTAAATAGTCCAGCAAATACATTTGAGCGCGCGCGGATAGATGCGCTTGCGCACACTAGCGCCTGCTGTCATTCGCTGCACTAGCAGACTCCGGCCGCAAGGGCGGTTGGCAACTGTTAAATACTATAAAAAAAGTATTAGCCCCATGGACTGCTTGCAGGTCACTGCCTTGTGGTCTATACGCCGGATACGGCACATATAAATTGGTTCAATTGGCTATTCAATGCATGGCACTCGGCCGCTTGGATATTTTGTAAAAACAACGGCACCTCTGTTGAGGGTGAGGAAACAGCGCGCTATTTTTTGGTGAATCCCATGGAGCCCGATCAAAAACACAAAGCTATTGAAGTATTGAAAGAAATCCCGTACCGAACCGATGGCAGGGTGCTGCTATTTCTCGTGGTTATCTCTGTGGTAATGGCCGTCATCAACTTGCAAGATGCCTTGGTTGCTTATTTTAAATGGGCTAATGCAGAAAAATGGG
>Ga0316223_1000977_pt1 | contig 29789 bp, 29 predicted proteins | sample TBH18009metaG_FD_206007 | JGI IMG/M metagenome (GOLD analysis project Ga0316223, IMG submission 206007) | Freshwater microbial communities from Trout Bog Lake, Wisconsin, USA - TBH18009 | ecosystem: Environmental > Aquatic > Freshwater > Lake > Hypolimnion/Profundal zone | place: USA: Wisconsin...
CTTGGCAGATGGCTATATGCCTTTGCCTTGCGCCGCAGGAATCTCCGTCCTTTCTGCGCAAGCAGTCACCGTAAGGTGAAGGTCGGGGAGGATGTCAATTTCCAATCTCAATTGCTAATTGGGGAACCCCATGAAGATACTATTCATTGCTTTACTCACGCTGCTGGCAATTACCGGCTGCAATCAGGATTCCAACAAGCTCGGCTTGGAAAAGGAAATATTTTTTGCTGCAATAAACGATCCATCGCGAGATCTTGAAACAGAGATAGCCAACACGGTGGTAAAGCAACATCTGAAAACGCAGGGAGAAGCCATGCTCTACCTGCTCGATCAAGGCATCCAGTCGGGTTCTGCACAGCCTGCTGGGCAACCGCCCGACCCAGCAACCCTTTCCAGACAAGTCAGGGCAATGATGCAGGCACGCGAATCGATAGCAGGCATAGAAGCAGATACCGGAAATTAAGCGGTTATGGTGAATAGGATTTATTCCAACCACCACCCAGAGCAATAAAAAGAGCAGTCGTATCTTGAAGGCGCTGAGCCTGAGCCTGTAAATAACCCAGTTTTGCTTGATGATACTGGATGTCTGCAGTAATGACCTGAAGATAATTGACCGTTCCTGCCCGATAGTTTATCTCAGCAAGATGCAAAGACTCCGTTAAAGTTTCAACAGCTTGTGATTCGGCTTGCATGGTTTCTGCATCATGCTCCAAGGCTCTTACTGAGTCAGCCACCTGTGCAAATGCGGCCAGAACGGTTTGCCGATAAAGCGCAAGACTTTGCTGATAAGCGTCAACCGCTGCCTGTTTCCTGGAGGACAAGGTGCCACCATCAAACAAAGGGGCAGTGATATCTGCTCCCAAACTCCAGAAACGGGCGTTGCTACCAAAAAGTTGATTCATTGATGTGGCGTTTTGCCCATAGCTTCCATTCAAGGTGAAGCTTGGAAATTGCGCTGCTCTGGCAACACCTATATTGGCGCTTGCACTATGCAACTGAGCCTCGGCGACCAGTATATCAGGCCGTTGGAGCACCAGTTCTGAAGGTAGCGATAGTGGCAACTTCTCCGGCAAGGAAAGTTCTGATATTGAAACATCAGGCGCCATCCACTCCGATGGGGCATGGCCTGCAAGAGTAGCAAGCAAGTGTTCTGACTGGCTGAGCCTTTGCCGCAATGGAGGCAAAGTAGTTTCGAGTGTTGCCAACTGGCTACGCAGATTCAGTACCTGCTCAAAAGAAACCGTTCCAGCGTGACTCTGCTTCTCGGTAATGAGGACCTGTTCTTTCTGCAGAGCGATCAACTGTTCTGTATATTTAATTTCATCGCGATAGGCCGCCATGGCAATGGCGGTGTTCACAATATTTCCCGACAAAGCAAGGTAGGTGCCCAAAACTGTGGAGCGTTGCAATTCAACCTGAGATTGAAAACTTTCAATGGCGCGATGCTCTCCGCCAAATAGATCAAGTGAATAACTGACGGATGCGGAAAGCGTAAACAGATTGAAAATACCGCCTGGAGCAGAGCTGCCGATGCGTGCAGGAGAATATAGTTGCCTTTCAGGACTGAACCCGGCACTGACCTGCGGGTAGAAAATTCCATACCCGGCCTGGAGGGTGTCGTTACTTTGACGAAGGCTCGCCTGGGCAGCTTCCAAGCTTGGGTTGTTGGCGAATCCTTCAGCAACAGCCGCATCAAGGGGTTTTGAATTAAACAATTGCCACCAATTGGCGATTGGCCCGACACCTTGTTCAAATCGCTGGGATTGTCCCTTAACGGCAACAGTTTCTGAAGGGTCCTGCCCGTGATTATAATGGTCCAATGAAGGTGCCATGGGACGTACAAAATCCGGTCCTACGGTGCAACCGTAAATAAATAACAGCGGAATTGCGCACAGAAACCAAGCGCATTTAAGATTACCCCCTCTTTTCACTTGCCGATGGGTCATGCTATTCATCCCCGATGTAAACATCCACCAGTTGTCCCGGATAAAGCGTGATATCTTTTGGTTTTTCAAATCTGAAAATAATCGGCAAGACCCTCACGTCCACCCTCTCCGTCCGTTGATTCGACAATTCAATTTTTGGCATGACATTCGGTTGTTCCCTGACATATTCCAGCGGAATTTTGATTTCGGTCCCCCGAATAAACATTTGCGCATGAATATTTGCTGGTTTGGGTAGCCTGTGTATGAGGATCTCGTCCACATAACATCGAACGCCGATGTAATCTTGCGAATTCCCCATGACAACAGGTGGAACAAGACTACCGGTATAGCTGTCATAGGAACCTTGCGATGAAATATAACTACCGACAGTCGCATTGATCGATAACGCGGTGGCGTCCGACGGAGCCTTGATCACATATTTGGACAGCAACACATTTGAAGCCTGATATGCCTTCAAAGACGCCTCATACTGTTTCTGTGTAACGGCCAAATTCTCTTTTGCCACTTCAACCGCATTTTGTGCGGTATCCAAGGTGTCCTTGCTCACAGATTTTGGATCCAGATCATAGGATTTTTTCTGCTTGTCTAACGTATCCTGCAAACTTTTCAGGTTGGCCCTTGCAAGTCCGATCTGCTCTTTGGCGGTTTCTGCCTGGGCTTTCTGTTGTTCTGCATTCGCACGTTGCACGGCATCGTCCAACATCAGTAGCGGCATGCCTGCTTTCACATGCTGCCCCTCCGCAATAAATACCTTGGCTACGGCCCCTGGCACCTCAGGGTAAATGTTGATGTTTTCACCACTCGACTGCGGGCTTTCAATGATTCCGTTAGCGTAGATTCCCTTTTCATAGGGATTCGACGCCGGGGCGAACGCAGGCGGCTGAGCTTTGGTTTTAATCCCGTAAATATAGGCGCTCACGAAGCCTGCCAGAATGCCCAGGATCGCAAATGTGATTAAGAGTTTATTTCTCATTCAGGTCCCCACTTCAACACTGGTTATCATGCCATCTTCCATTTTTAATATACGATCTGCATACTCGTATATTCTGCTGTCATGCGTGACAATAATGATGCATCGATTCTCATTCAGAATATTCTCTTTCGCAAATTCCACAATTTTTCTGCCCGTATCTCCATCCAGAGAGGCCGTCGGTTCATCAAATATCAGAATATCAGGACTGCTGGCAATGGCTCGGGCAATCGCTACCCGTTGTTGTTCCCCGCCACTTAATTTAACCGGCTGGAGATGTGCTCTTTCCTTGAGCCCAACAATTTCCAGATAGTGCATGGCAATTTCCAGAGATTTATCCCAATTCTGCTTCTTCAAAATGAGGGGGATTGCCACGTTTTCTACTGTGGTCAGACGAGGGAAAAGGTGGTAATCCTGAAATACGAAACCAATCCTGTTTAATCTGAATTCTGCGATTTCATCATTTGTCATGGCCCAGATATTTTTTCCCTCAAGCAGCACCTCTCCAGCATTGGGTCTTAATATTCCAGAAATCATGCTCAGCAACGTTGTTTTTCCACTGCCGGAGGGGCCAACGATATAAAGCATTTCCCCTAGGTAAGCTTCAAAACTGACGTCTTTCACCGCGATTGTTTTTGCATCTCCTTCGCCGAACCACTTGGCCAGATTGGTTGCCTTGATTGCCAGATTTGCCACATTAGCCCCTGAAAATATCAAATGGTTCGATGCGTATTACTTTCCTGACCCCGATATAACTTGAAATTCCCGCAATGATAACCACCATGATAAAAGCGATTCCGAGATTGAGATAAGTGATCATGGCAGCATAATCAGGCAGTCTTAGCTTTGCTGCCATGATCATCAACGCTGCGAGGCCAACACCCAATCCATAGCCAAGTAACGCGGTAAAGGTAGCTTGAAACAGGATCATGCTGACAAGTTCACTTCCCTTGGCACCTATCGCTTTCAACGCGCCGAACTTTTCAAGATTTTCGAGGATAAAAGTATAGAAAGTTTGTCCGGAAATAGAGAGTCCCACGATAAAGCTGATCACCGTCATGATTAAAACATTAATGCCAAGACCGGTCTTGTATTTATAGAAATCGGAAATCTTCTGCATAAATTCATCATCGGTCAATGCTTCATATCCTAATTTTCGCACTTGATCTTTTATGTAAGGAATGTCAGTACTTTTTTTCGGCTCGATCAGGATAAACGAAGTCGTGAAGCGGGTTGAAGGAATATAGGTAATTGCGCGGTTGTACGTCGTGTAAAGCGTGGGAACTCCGAATAGCCCGGAGGAATTAGCCTTTGCCAGACCGACCACCACTCCACGGTTATCATTGATTTCAAATTCTGTCCCGATTTTTGGATTTTCGAGCTTATTTATTTCTGCATCATCCACAACAATAAATGCGTTCTCAGCAAATATGTCCTCGATTTTTCCTTCGATCAATTCGGGCCTGCCAAACAAAGTAGAATCATCCAGCCCAACCACTGTTACCGATTGATAGGTTCCATCTCGCAGTTTTGCCAGCGCCCCGCCTGAATAGAGAGGCACTGCATACTTAACGCCGCTGATGCTTCTGACAGCATCCTGAACGTAATCCGGCATGGGAATGCTGCTGGAAACGTTATTCACGGCAGGATCCATTACCCACATCTTGGCGCCAATGTTGAGCACAGTTGATGATGCTCTGGTCAAAATTCCGGCGAACATGGAAGTCATCATGATCATCAGAAAAACGGCAAAAGTAATCCCGACGAGTAATGCGGAAAATTTCCCTTTGTCATTCACAAGGAGCTTAAAAGCAATTTTGAGAATTCCAATCACAACAATCCCTTTACTGGAGCCTGAGCGCAATACTGCCTTGGATACTGAAGCTTTCTTCCGTTATTTTCCTGCCTTGCGATGTTCACAATCTTCCATTCACTGTAAAGTTAATTTTACGTCACTTTGGATGGTAACATTTTTCAAAAGCAGTTCCGGCTTATGAGTTCGAGAAAATGCTCGTGCAGGCTAATAAAATATAAAAGACGTTGATCATGAAATACGGCCGATCAATTGTCGGCTCTGATGGTCATCGTTCCATGGTGAAGCCTCACGTCCATCCTGTTCAGAAACGACATTCCAAGCAATGCATCCGTTCCAAGGTTTGGAACTATCAGTGCTGCCACATTCGTAACCTCTATCCCTCCTAGCTTAACGCTATCTAGACGGATGAAAAAGCCCACGGTGTCCCCGTTAGCGGTTTGCGTCCTGATCGCGGATTGGCTCTTGATGCCAAGCTTGTTGGCGAATTCCTGAGAAATTGAAACGTCGTCCGCCCCTGTGTCCACCAAAACTGTTGTCTTCACACCGTCAATCAGGGCTTCAGCCCGGTAGTGTCCATTCGGGTCACGCCTAAGATTGACCTCTTGGTCGGAGCCCACTTTTTCAATGGTATTGGGATTCAGCTTTGCCTCGAAGAATACATATAAGCCAACGCCAAGTGCCATCCAAAAAGCAAGCCACGCCGCTGTTTTGTAAAAATTATTCATACTCTGTTCCGTGTGTAGCGGTGAATCTCAACAAGATCACTAATGTGGCGGCTATTATGAGCCCACTTGCAGTTGTCTGCTACAGGTCAGTGTAAAGAGTATTCTACGAACTTGGACGTAAAAAAGCGGATATGAACACCCTCGGCGTCAAATCTCATTCTGCGTTGTGCATTTTCGGTATAAGCTATACCCGCCTCAGGTTAGTACGACTTAAAAATCATCGGTATGTTTAGAACATAAGGTCGGGACAAACTGCATTGACTGTTTGTAAAACTTGTCGGTTGTAATTTTTAGCTACAACATGCAAAATAAAAATCCATTCGGGGAAAGACTCTGTGAACGAACCTGATCTAAATGAAGGCAATCACAAAACCACTACAGACAAGCAGTCGGTAATACTGTTCGTCGATGATGAAACCAATATTTTAAATTCGCTACGCCGATTGTTTCGTCCGCTAAATTATAAAATTCTCATTGCTGAAAGCGGTGTTGAGGCGTTGGCATTGCTCGAAAATGAACCTGTTGATCTGGTGATTTCGGATATGCGTATGCCGCAGATGGATGGAGCCCAATTACTCGAACAAGTACGCGCAAAATGGCCGAACATCCTGCGGATCTTACTCACTGGTTATGCCGATGTAGGCTCTACTATTGCAGCCATCAACAAAGGAGAAATCTACCGCTACATTGCCAAACCCTGGGACGACAACGACATTGTTCTGGTGGTGCGGCATGCTTTGGAGCGTAAGGCATTAGAACAGGAAAAGCGCCGTCTCGAACTTTTGACCATCCGTCAGAATGAGGAACTTAAGGAGCTTAATGCCAGCTTAGAAAACAAAGTTCAAGCACGCACGGCGGAATTGCAGCAAACAATGACGTTTGTTGAGCAGGCTCATGAAGAGTTAAAGAAAAGCTTTCTGACTTCCGTGAGAATATTCTCCAATTTATTTGAGCTGCGTGCGGGACATTTGGCAGGACACTCGCACCGGGTTGCGAATCTCGCCCGCGCGCTGGCTCAGCACATGGGGTTGAGTGAATCAGAGATTCAGGATGTCGTATTTGCTGCTTTACTCCACGATATTGGCAAAATTGGATTCCCTGACTCGTTACTGGATAAACCTTTTTCATCCCTGAGCAGTGAGGAACGTTTACAAGTAATGAAGCACCCTGAGACTGGGCAAATTGCACTCATGTCGCTGGATAAACTCAAATCAGCTGCGAACCTGATTGCCGCTCACCATGAGCGTTTTGATGGATCGGGTTTCCCGCATTCTCTTGCAGGTGAAGAAATCACTTTGGGTGCACGTATCCTTGCCGTATCAAACGATTATGATGCGTTGCAATATGGCACGATATTTCCCCAAAAATATACTGCCTCAATGGCCGCTGAATTTATCGTGAAAAGTGCCGGTCTACGTTACGATCCTGACGTAGTAGAGGCCTTTAATCATGTCATAGCCGAAATTACAACCAAACAAAGTGAACTGGCACAGGAAGTAAGTGTGAGCCATTTAAAAAATGGGATGATTTTGGCCAGAGATCTGACAGCGCCCAATGGATTTCTGCTGCTTTCCCGCAACCACGTACTGGACACTTATATGATTAATAAGTTGCGCCAGTTTGAACTTCATGAAAAGCTTCAATTGAAACTTCTAATAAAACCAGTCAATAAAACAGCATAAAGGTCATGCTAGAGTCCTCTTCTCATATAGTCTGAAAATAGTTTTAACCTTGCTGAGTTTGCCGTACTGGCAGCCTTACTTTGAAGATCGAACCTTTTCCCAACTCGCTTCTGACTTCAATACGCCCATTGTGCTTGCGTATAATTCCGTAGGACAGTGACAAACCCAAGCCCGTACCTTGGCCGACAGGTTTGGTCGTGAAAAATGGATCAAAAATACGGTTGATATGCTCGGGTGAAATTCCTTTGCCAGTGTCTTCGACTTCTACCCAAACCTCGTCACTATTTTTACCCGTGCGAATTGTAATCGTTCCCTCCTTTTCAATTGCATGGGCTGCGTTTATCAACAAATTCATGAATACCTGATTGATCTGCGACGGCATGCATTCAACTTCGGGCAAGCCGGAATACTCTTTGACCACTTTTGCCTTGTATTTAATTTCGTTAGATACGACGTTGAGGGTGCTATCCATCCCCTGCTCCAGGTTTGCATGTTGCCAGGAAGACTCGTCAACATGAGAAAAATCCTTGAGGTCCTGGACAATACGGGTGACCCTTGCCAAACCATCTTGCGACTCTTTCAAAAGACAAGGAATGTCTTCAATGAGGTAGGGGAAGTCAACTGCATTTTTGGTATTGATGACCTCTTCAAATATTTTGTCATTCGATTGGGTTTCGGCAGATTCATAGGCGGCAATAACTTTGAATAGGTTGTTAATATATTTATTCAGTGTCCCCAGATTAGAGTTAACAAATCCTACAGGGTTATTGATTTCGTGGGCGACACCTGCAGCCAGTTGACCGATAGATGCCATCTTCTCTGACTGTAACAACTGAGTGTGAGCGTTTTCAAGTTTTTCGTTGAGCTTCAGTAATTCTGCGTTGTTGACAATTAATTGGTGGTTGACTTGATCTACGGCGGCAGTTCGCTGCAACACCCTTTGTTCCAATTGATCGTTCAGCAAACGCAATGCTTCATGCTCAGCTTCCAATGCCTGATTCTTTTGCATCACTTCCAGTGTTTTGTCACCCAGTTTACTGTACATCTCATTTAATGCTTCGAGCAGTACATTCGAGGCCTGCGTCATAAAAGCATTGGCTTTTCGGGTAGCCTCTTCGTGGCTGGAACCTGCCTGCAATGCAATAATTTCTTGCGCCATGCGTGTATCCGAACCCAGAATATGCTGAACTAGCCAACTGGTCAGGTACTTTAGCAACGGGGCCAGTAGTTGTCTGGAAATATCCTTGCTTTCAAGAAGCAATTTGGCGGCTACGGCCACTTGACTTGTGAAGTGCTGGTGCGTCTTTATATGCGTTTCCTGATGCTTCGCATTGATCTCATACTGCTTCATCAACTCTTCTTCAGTGTTGAAATGGTATACCGCGTAATTTGCCAGCTCAGTTAGAATGGCACCAAGTTCGATGGTACTTGTCTGGTGCACATTGATGGCTCCTAAACGATTGATCAGGTCAACCAATTTATGATGCTGTGTATCAACCACTTCAATGTGGGTGTTGAATTTATCGTCCCAAATAAAAGCTTCGAACTTTTCTTCAGCCGTTGTATTCATTTTTATCCCAATCCAGATTCAGCATAATATGCTGTGGGGTTTGAAATTCGTTGTGTACTAATTGGACTTGAGAGTGAAACTTGCAAGAAATAATTCAGACTCATTCAATTTCTTTCAATGCCTCACACGCACATCATTGCCTGTATAATTTACGAATCAAGTATTTGATTGGCTTCTGCATCAAGTTGATCAGGGTCCGGAATGATATTTTCGATCCGGTTCCAGGAAAGTCCAAGGCGTTCACATAATGTCCCTGACAAACGCTCCATCAGTTCCTCGCCACGCAGTCCGCTTTCAAGTAAAACTGCGACATGAACCATGGCAGTATTAAATTCGAATGGCTCATGTTCAGGGGTACGCCAGTAGAGAATGGCATGCTCAATATCCTGGGGGAAATTCCATCGCTTGGCCATTTCAGCGCCGATGATTGCATGATCAAAGCCAAGTTTTGATTGTTCAATTTCAATCAGATTTGCTCCGGACTTTTTCTGCTCTGTTAGTATGCTTGCAAAAACCTCTGGTATGCATACATCCAGCACAAGTTGACCGATCTCGTAAAACATTCCAACGGTAAATGCAGCTTGATGATCGTGCCCCAGGCATTTTGCCAGCGCTTGTGTATAGCCCGCCACGCGGAAACTGTGCAGCCAATATGCACGTCGATCAAATGAATTATCAGGATTATGGGGGAATGCAAGAACAAATCCAGCAGACAATGCCAGTGAACGGACTCCATTAAATCCAATTACCAGAGCAGATTCAGGAATTGAGGAAACCTTTCTGGATAAGCCATAGAACGAAGAGTTTGCTACCCTCAAAATCTTTGCACTTAATCCCTGATCCTTTGAAATCTTTGCCAGTATGGAAGGAGCAAGATGGTTCTCTTTGAAGCTGGCGATTACGTCCTGAACAACTGCCGACAGCATAGGAAGCTGATGAAGTGAGGCTAGCATTTCGTCCTTGCTTAATCGGGTCTTGTTGTTGACTTCTATCATAATTAATCCTTAGCTCAATAGTCTATCAGGTAGTAATTTATTTTTTGTAAAGCACGGGATCAACCACTAGAACTCGTCCTTTTGATTGCGAAAGTTCGCTTATGACACTGCTCCAACAGTTAAGTTTTACACTGTCCCCAAGGCAGGGATCAGCGCTGCTTTGAGTGGAACAGGATATGAATGGGAAATTTAATAACTCAGCCGGAATAACTGCCTGTGCATCTTCACCCAGCAAGCTTTGTGTTACGTCGGTGCAAAATATTTGATGTGCTATTTTATTGGCCACAGCGATCATTCCATCTTCCGCAATACCAATGATTCCTAACGGCAAATGTTCCAAGATTTCCTGAGATACCAACAGTACATCCAGATTGAGCAGTGCTTCATGTGTTTTTTCTTCAACACGTTGCGCTAACTGATGGTTAATACGTTGTAATTCTGCGTTGGCATTTTGAAGTTCAGTGCTTAACCTGACGTTTTCCTGCTCCATTTCGTAACGGTGAAAGGCTTCTTCCACGTTGTTTCTTAATAAATCATCGTCCCATGGTTTAGTGAGAAACTTGTAAATTGCCCCACGGTTAATGGCATCTGTTACCGAATTCAGTTCGGTATAACCACTAAGCACAATGCGAACGGTATCCGGGTATTCTTCTTTGACTTGGCTTAGAAATTCAACTCCTGTCATGCCGGGCATTCGCTGATCGGAAATAATCACGCCCACAGAATTGGACGCCAACATTTCCAATCCTTCCTTGCCGCTATTGGCTTGGATAATTCGATAGCCATCCCTGCGAAGTAGCCGTTTTAGAGAAGAAACGACATTTTCTTCGTCATCAACCAATAAAAGGGTGCGCTCAGTCATTTTTATTTAAAAAATCAAATTGGTAAGGATTTTATGGGGTGCGTATTTCTGTACTTTTGAGCAACAGATACAAAGTGATCGTAACAAGCAAGAAAAGCATCAACAACATCCGGATCAAAGTGTCTACCACGCTCTTCGCAAATAAGGCTCCTTGCTTCTAACGGTGTCATTGCCGGCTTATACACACGGCGAGAAATTAGAGCGTCAAAGACGTCTGCCAATGCCATCAATCTGGCAGGAATAGGAATGGCATCTCCTTTTAAGCCTTCAGGATAACCTGTTCCATCCCATTTTTCATGGTGAAAATGGATAATCTGTTGTGCGATATCCAGAAAATCGATATTCCGGTCAGCATGTTGTACTGCATGCTCAATTGCAACTGTGCCTAGCAAGCTATGGCTTCTCATGATGGCCCATTCATCACTCGTCAACTTATCCGGCTTTAGAAGGATATGGTCCGGAATACCGACTTTTCCAATATCATGGAGGGGAGCAGACTTGGCCAGCAAATCGACAATCTTGTCTGTCAGAAATTCTGAAAAGCGAGGATGCGATTGCAAATGTGTTGCCAGGATGCGAACGTATTCCTGGGTTCGCCGGATGTGATTGCCTGTTTCCGGGTCTCGCGTTTCAGCAAGTTCAGCCAGTGCATTAATTGTTATATCCTGAATTTCCAGGATTTCCCGCATTCGTCGAGAGATCTCAATCTCCAGATTAATATTCTGGTTTTTGAGCAAATCGCGGGCATGCTTAAGTTCAAGTTGGGTTTTTATCCGTACAAGAACAATAGGCGGACAAAAGGGCTTGGTGATGTAGTCTACTGCACCCAATTCAAGGCCACGTTCTTCGTCAGTATTGGAATTCTGCCCAGTAACAAAAATGACTGGGATGTCTTTCGTGGCAGAATTATTGCGCAATTGTTGAAGAACAACATAGCCGTCCATGAACGGCATCATTACATCTAACAAAATCAAATCAGGTTTTTGCAGGCCGCTGGCAACTTCCAGGGCTTGCTCACCTGAAGATGCGGTCTGAACATGATAAAGAGGTCGCAGGAGTCTCCCAAGGGCGCCCAAATTCCCCGGATCATCATCCACCACAAGGATAGTCTCAGAATGAGATTGGGAGTTTATTGATTGATTCATAGCAATTATGGGGAATCTGTCCTTATCTATCTAAAAATTTGATCTGACTAAATTTTTTATATAATTTTAGCTTACCAATTGCTTACTATATACCCGTGGTTTATGAAATAAAAATTATTTTTATCAATATTTCAGCAGGTTCCGCAACTGTCGATACATTATGCCTTTGCACAGCATCATTTGAATAGAGTATCTGAAATTATTGACCGAAAACCTTGTCCGGCATGGAGTACACTTGCACTGTGTTATCGACTTTACTCGCACTGTTCGAAAATCAAGGACTGAGATCATGAATGACATTTCCTCTGCCAAACAAGTGGAAATCCTGGTCGTAGAAGACAATCCTGTCGAATTTACTTGGCTGAATGCTCTACTGCTCAAAGCTGGATATAAGGTAAGGCACGCAAAAAACGGAAAGGAAGGATTCTCAAACCTATGCGAGCACTCATGCAAACTGGTAATCAGTGATATCCAGTTACCCATAATAAGTGGCTACGAACTATGCAGCCAGATTAAAAACCACGAAACTCTGGGGCATACTCCCGTTATTTTGGTGTCGGGGCAACATGAGCCGGAACACATCATCAATTCACTTAATGCGGGTGCCGACAATTACTTGATTAAACCAATTGATGACGCGCATCTTCTTAACTGCATTCAATCTTTGCTTGCCAGCACAGTCCGCAATAAAGATTCAGAAACTGCTCCTTCCAGTTCTTTTGAGTACAACGGAAAACACTTCACAGATAATGTCGATGCCAGACGGGCAATCAACTTATTGCTGTCAATGAATGAAAATACATTGGCACAGCGTCAGGAACTCATCAAAGCCCAGTCTCAACTTAATCTGAGCAATAAAGAAAGCGAGGAGAAATTACGTAGTCTTTACGAGCTGTCCCCTCTGGGAATTGCTTTAACTGATATGAATGGTCATTACATCGAATTCAATGAAGCATTCCGGCTTATTTGTGGTTACCCCGAGGCTGAGTTAAAGGCCATCGATTACTGGACACTCACTCCAAAGGAATATGAAGCGGATGAAATTAGCCAGCTTGAATCGCTTACAAAAACCGGCCACTATGGCCCCTATGAAAAGGAGTATGTGCGCAAAGACGGAACTCGTGTCCCGCTATGTCTTAATGGCTTAATTGTAACGGGTCAAGATGGCCAAAAATACATCTGGTCGATTGTCCAGGATATTACCGATCGCAGGTTGGCGGAATCCAGAATGCGAGAGCGTGCCGACAAAGATCTGTATGCCAGTTCAATAAAATACCAGATGTTGTTTGAGAGTTCGAGGGATGCATTGATGATTTTAACTCCCCCATCCTGGAATTTTACTGCCGCCAACAAGGCAACGCTGCAAATGTTTGGCGCAACAAGCATGGAGGATTTTATTCAGTATAAAGCATGGGAGCTTTCACCTGAGAAACAACCAGATGGATATGATTCTACTGCCAAGGCGTATGAAAATATTGAGATCACGCTTAGAGAAGGTTCCCATTTCTTTGAATGGGATCACCTGCGTCTAAGTGGCCAGCCATTTTTTGCTGACGTGATGCTAACGCGTATGGAAGATGAGGGTAAATTTTTTATACTGGCGAGCGTTCGGGACATAACTGATCGAAAACAAAACGAAGCTGCTTTACAGAAAGAAAAAAGCGAACAAGCACTGCTCATTAAAAAACTCGAGGAAACTCAAACCCAACTGATCCAGTCGGATAAACTTGCATCGATTGGCCAACTGGCTGCAGGGGTGGCCCATGAAATCAACAATCCCATCGGCTATGTCTATTCTAATCTGGGCACTCTGAAAAAATATGTTCAAGACATGCTGAGTTTACTGGATGTCTATGAACAAATAGAAACCAAGGTATTCGATACTGAACAACTAGTTCAGATAAAGGAAACAAAAGAAAGATTGGACATTGCTTATTTAAAGGACGATTTACGCGTATTAATTGACGAATCCAAGGACGGCATCACTAGAGTCAAAAAGATAGTGCAAAGTCTGAAGGATTTTTCCCATGCGGACAGCGTGGATGAGTGGCAGCTATCCAATCTCCATCAGGGTTTGGATAGCACACTCAACATTGTCAATAATGAAATCAAATACAAGGCTAATGTAATAAAAGAATACGGCGATATTCCCGATGTTGAATGTCTTCCATCCCAACTTAACCAAGTTTTTATGAATTTGCTGGTGAATGCTGCCCATGCCATCGAAGATCGTGGCTCGATAACCATCCGCACCGATCAGCAGGAACATGAAGTTCGAGTAGAAATATCAGATACCGGAAAGGGCATTCCCCCAGAGAATCTACAAAAAATATTTGAGCCATTTTTCAGCACCAAGCCAATAGGCAAGGGAACAGGATTGGGATTGTCGCTTTCGTATGGCATCATCCAGAAACATCGTGGACGGATAGAAGTGTCAAGCGAAGTCGGTAAAGGTTCCTCTTTTAGAGTTTACATACCCATTGAGCGGTCTTAGTAGAGGGTTCGCTGCTCGCAACAATCTGCTTGGCTTTAACTTGAACAAATCTTCTAAAGTCAGATACTATTTTGACTTTGCTTGATGTATACAATAACGGGCTGTTTAGAAACAGCAGTAATCTGCTTTAATTTCTCAATTTCTGTTTGGTCAAGAATCTGGTTTTTGGTAAATAACAGGAATCCATCTTCATGCATCAGGTCACGCATTAGCTCCATCCCTGCTGCCAGTTCATATGGCGTCAAGGCAATTTCCTTGCTCTCTGGCTCTTCCATGTCATTTAACTCAGCGACAAATATATTTACTATTTCAGGATCATACCGATTGCCACGATTCATTAGCAGATAGTCTATCGCTTCCTGTACATCATAAGCACGGTTGAAATAAGTTCCCATCAGCATGTCATCGTAATCGGAAGCAACGGCAATAATGCGACTTCCAAGTGGAATCCTTTTACCTGCCAAATTATCAGGATAACCGTTACCGTCATAATGTTCATGGTGCGAACGGATCAGTCCAGCCACGCCATGTAATTGCTGTACCGGCATGAGCAGTAACTCGCCTTTAGCTGAATGCTTCATAACTTCCCTGCAGCCTTCAGGAGAAAGTTGCTCGAAGGGGTGATAAATAAGCTCATCCGGTAATCCAATCTTGCCTATATCATGAAGCAAAGCCGCGAGATAAATTATTTGGGCCTCTTTTTCATCAAGAGCCAATTTTTTAGTTAACAAGAGGGCGTGATCTGCAACTCGCTTAGAATGGCCACCTAATTTTCCGCCCCTCAACTCAATCAGACTCGAAAAGACTTTTACGCTGTTAATAAGGGTATGACGAAGGTCCATGACCGTCTTTTCAAGCTTGCTTGTGCGTTCTGCAATCTTTTCTTCAAGTGATGAATTCATAGACTTCAATTCATCATTTTGCTGTTGAGTCAAAGTATTGAGACGTGCGTTTTCAGCATTCAGATATCGATGAACTAGTGCCTGCTGAACTGTAATTAGAAGTTCCTCGTCATTCCACGGTTTTGCGATGTACCTCCATATATTGCCTCGGTTAATAGCTGCGATCATGTCGACTGCATCAGAATAACCGGTAAGTAAAATGCGGATGGTGTCTGGCCATCGAGAAAAAACTTGTTCTAGGAACTGAGCACCGTTCATTTCCGGCATGCGCATATCGGAAATTACCAAGTCGATTATGTTGTTTTGCAACACTGCAAGCCCCTCCCGACCTGAGCTCACTGTATATATTTCATAGTTATGTCCATGAAGGAGCCTCTTCAATGAACTCAGAATCGAAGACTCATCGTCAACGCATAAAATTCGGGCAGTTGATTTAGGGATCAGATCAGAAAAGGCTGGTTCCATGGCGTTATTTCTCTTGGTAAAGGTCGTGCATATAGCAACATTCTGCGACCGAAAGAAGCAGTTAGCAAGCAGAGATTAACTTTTCCAAAGTTTCAGTCAAATAGGATATTGAGTGGCCTTCACAAACCAATTACAGGAGTTTATATAAGTTAAATGTGAAAATTCACAAAATCTGCTACCGCAAAACTTAAACTCCTGGCCTTTCGATTATTTCGGAGCAAGCTCTCCATACCAGTAGGCAGCCGTAACTCCACCATCCATGAGAAAGTCGCTGCCGGTGATGAACGTGCCATCCGGCCCCATCAACAGAGCCCCGACTGACCCAACTTCATCCGGGGTGCCACCACGCCCGGCCGCACACAAATCAATCATGCGCCGGTATCCTTCACCGCGCGGACCATTCAACTCGTCCCTGGCGAGAGGCGTGAAGATGATGCCAGGGCTGATCGTATTCACCCGTGCCCCTCGCTTGCCCCACCGCACCGCTTCGGCCATTACCCGCAACGAGTTTCCACGTTTTGCAATCTGGTAGGCGTTGAGCGGATCGGTCACCTGATCAGGCTTTAGCATCGGAAGACTAAGTAACTCGTCGGTAGGTGTAGTTGCAAGCGCCTTGTTTTGTTCCGGTGTCAGCGCCGGAAGACGGTGTCCAGATTGTGAGGCGATGACGACACCCGCTCCGCCGTGTGCAATGACATTGCCGAATTCCTCAAGCACAAGCGCGGTACCATACAGATCAACCTTCAGGATCATGTCCGGTGATGCCTGTGTTGGGGAGACACCCGCAGCATGGATGACGCCGGTTACGCTGCCAATCCCCGTGGCTGTCTCAGCAAGTTTGTGAACTGATGTGCGAGAGGAAACGTCGACGGTCGCGGTGCTCACCTCAAATCCAGCATCGCTTAAAACCTTCGCGGCCGCCTCGGCGTTTTCTAGGCGCAAATCGGCAAGCAGAACGTGCTTACCTGCGCTGACTCGTCGTGCGATGGCCTGTCCGATTGATCCGGCTCCGATAACTACAATCACCTTATTCATTTTAATCTCCTTTATTATCTAAGCGTGCGCTTAACGCCCTGTCATATCCAGGGCCGCTTTGGGCAATCGATCTCCCTTCAAAGCAAGGTGCGAGACACTCTCTTCAATTTCATTCAGGTCTTCGGGGGTAAAATGCACTTCGACAGCCCCGAGATTTTCCTCAAGGCGATGCAATTTGGTGGTTCCGGGAATGGGCACGATCCACGGCTTTTGCGCCAATAGCCATGCAAGTGCAATCTGGGCAGGGGTTACTCCCTTGCGCTCAGCGACCTTTCGGACAAGAACAACCAGCGCCATGTTAGCTTGAAGGGCTTCAGAAGAAAAACGTGGCACGATTGCACGAAAATCGGTTGTCGCATCGAACTGGGTGCTTTCATCTATCTTGCCGGTGAGGAAACCCGCTCCCAAAGGGCTAAATGGAACAAAGCCGATTCCGAGTTCATCAAGTGTTGGAAGAATTTCTGTTTCCGGTTCTCGCCACCAAAGCGAATATTCGCTTTGCACTGCCGTGACAGGCTGCACGGCATGCGCACGGCGTATGGTTTTGGAACTCGGCTCAGAAAGGCCAAAATGCTTTACTTTGCCTTCCTTGATCAGTTCCTTCACTGCGCCAGCCACCTCCTCTATGGGAACATTGGGATCAACGCGGTGCTGATAAAACAAATCAATGGCATCAATTTTCAGGCGCTTGAGCGATGCGTTCGCAACCGCCCTGATATGCTCCGGGCGACTATTCAATCCGCCCAGACGCATACCGGTATTAGGGTCAATATCAAAGCCGAATTTTGTGGCAATCACGACCTGATTCCTGAATGGTGCGAGCGCTTCGCCTACCAGTTCTTCATTCGTGAAAGGACCATACACTTCAGCCGTATCAAAAAATGATACGCCACGGTCAATTGCAGAACGTATGAGAGCAATCATCTCCTGCTTGTCCTTGGGCGGGCCGTAACCGGAACTCATTCCCATACACCCTAACCCCAGCGCCGACACTTCCAGATCGCTATTTCCAAGTTTTCGCTTTTGCATTTTTGCACTCCTTTCAGCAAGTCGAGTCTTAAAGTTTTGTTTAAGAAATTATCTTGTTTACTGTTCGTCGCCAACCTTCTCTTGCCAATTAGCCGCCGTGCCATCCAGCTGTTCCTGAATCGCAATGTGGATCATGGCCGTAGTCGCGGTAGCACCATGCCAATGCTTTTCACCGGGTGCGATACTGACTACATCTCCGGGCCGAATTTCTTCGATTTGGCCACCCCAAAGTTGAACTTGTCCGCAACCAGAGGTCACAATCAGTGTCTGTCCTAGCGGGTGACTGTGCCACGCAGTTCGTGCTCCCGGCTCGAACGTCACACTGGCACCGGATGTTCTAGCGGGCTCCTGTGGGAGAAATAAATAATCGACACGGACGGTGCCCGTGAAATATTCGTCTGGTCCCTTGGTTGAAGGTTGTGATCCGATCCTTTTGATTTCCATTTTATGAACTCCTTTCTGTTGACTCTCATCAAGATTTTAGTGAAGCCATGTCAATCACGAAACGATATTTCACGTCACTTTTGAGCATTCGCTCGTATGCTTCGTTGATGTCCTGAATTTTGATGACCTCAATATCCGATGTAATGCCATGCTCGCCACAGAAATCAAGCATCTCCTGAGTCTCTGCGATGCCACCAATAACAGATCCTGCTACCGACTTCCGTCCCAAGAGTAACGGGATTGTATTCAGCAAGGGCTCCAGTCCTCCCAGATATCCAACCAGCACCAGTGTTCCGTTCAGTGAAAGCGTAGGCAGGTACAGATTGACATCGTGAACATAAGGCACGGTGTCAATGATCAAATCGAAACGCCCTTTGACCGCTCCCATTTCTTCTTCATTCGATGAGAGCACGATTCGGTCTGCTCCCAGTCGGTGTGCATCCTGCTCTTTCCCCGACGAACGAGTAAATAGTGTGACTTCAGCGCCCATGGCTTTCGCTAATTTCAAGCCCATATGACCGAGGCCGCCCAGACCGATCACCGCGACTTTACTGCCCTTGACTATCTTCCAGTGGCGCAATGGCGACCAAGTCGTGATCCCAGCGCACAGCAAAGGTGCTGCGCCTGCCAAATCCATTCCATCGGGAACCTTCAGTACGAATTTGTCCGATACGACAATCTTTTCGGAGTAACCGCCAAAGGTTGGCATCCGATCGTGACGATCAATATCGTTGTAGGTCAGCGTGTGGTGTCCTTCGCAATACTGTTCCAGTCCTTGTTCACAGGCTGCACAGTGCTGACAGGAATCAACCATGCAGCCGACTCCGACCTGGTCGCCGGGTTTGAAGCGTGTGACATCAGGTCCGACACTGCTTACACGGCCGATAATTTCATGACCGGGCACCATGGGGTAAATACTGTTACCCCAGTCATTGCGTGCTTGGTGCAGGTCAGAGTGGCATACCCCGCAATAAAGTATGTCGATCACCACATCGTTTGCACGAGGTTGGCGACGCTCAAAATGATGGGGGGCCAATTTGTCCTTGGCGGACTGTGTTGCATAACCGGATACAGGCATGTTCATCGCTTAACTCCTTAGTTGATGAAATTGATAAATTTCTGTCGAGCACTTCATCACTCAACAAACTTTGACGAAAGAATGGTACATTTTGCAGATCAAAGCAGAAAGTTCAATCCTGCCTATTTCTTGCCTAATCGTCCGAAGCTATCGATATTTGTTGCAACGCAGAGTAGCATTGCAACATGAACTGACAGGAGGCAATGATGTTAACCACCATTAAAACAAGGCCTTTACAAAGAGACGACATAGAACTCGCGCGCGAGGATTTAGGAAGACGCATTGCTCGATTGACCGAAGATGGCGAGAAGCATGACACAACAATTCCGCGTTTGTCTCTTTTTCGTAGGAACGAACCGACCGGGCCGATAAGCAGTATGTACGAGCCGAGCATTTGCCTGGTGACTCAGGGGGCCAAGCGAGTTTTGCTTGGAGAAGACACCTATGTATACGATGCCCGAAATTTCCTGATCACGTCAGTACATCTGCCGACTGTTGTTCAGATCATTGAAGCTAGCCCTGAAAAACCCTATTTGGGATTGAGATTGAAACTGGACATGCGCGAGGTATCTCAACTGATGGTGGACAGCAATCTTCCCCCACCCCGCGCGCAGCAATCTGGCCGTGGCATGGCCACCGGGGAAGTCACATTGCCGCTTCTCTTCGCCTTCCAGCGGTTGCTCGACTTGCTTGACGACGAGAAGGACATCCCGATACTCGCCCCGCTCATTAACCGTGAAATCATTTATCGTTTACTGGTTGGGGATCAAGGTGCCCGATTGCGGCAAATTGCCTCCATGGGAAGTCATGGAAATCAGATCGCGCAGGCAGTCGATTTGTTAAAAGGTAACTTCACAAGGCCTCTGCGCATTGATGACCTTGCACAGCAAGTCAACATGAGCACGTCCACCTTGCACCACCATTTCCGGGCGCTGACTGCCATGAGTCCGCTGCAATACCAGAAATGGTTGCGCTTAAACGAAGCACGGCGTCTGATGCTGACCGAAAATCAGGATGCTTCAACCGCAGCGTTTCAAGTCGGTTACGAGAGCCCCTCTCAATTCAGTAGAGAATACGGTCGCCTGTTCGGCACTCCGCCATTGCGTGACATCACTCATATGAAAATGATTCCAGCGAGCTAAGCTTGAGTCGACACTATAGTTGAAATTAAGCTACTTGATCTGCCATAGCTCATTAAGTTCGTCCAATTTTACTTAGACCTCTAAAATTTTGTCACAGGAATAGTTGAATAACGTAAATTGGGCAAAGTGAAGTATAAAATATTTATTTCATCTAGCGGGTTTTCAACAGCCAATATGGCAAAATAAGGATTGGCTATGTACATAGTCCGAAACAAGATGGTAACCTGCAGCCGCAATGTGCAAAACGGTCCTCAGTGAAAAGAACATCTGAAGGCGGTCTGAACATAATAGGGACAACTCAGTTGAACACTAATTTCGAACTACAAAATAACATAACCAAGCTTGACTCACTGCCTTCAATTCCTGTCTTAGCCCAGAAATTGCTGACTTTGGAACTGAATACCGATGAAGGTGAAGAGATGCTGCTGAACCTGATCGGACTTGATCCGCTTATTTCAGCAAAAATTATCGGCTTGGCAAATTCAGGTATGTCCGGTGCAAACCTCAAAGTATCCGCGATTAACCATGCTGCAATACGACTTGGTTTGACCCGCGTTAAATCAATAGCCATTGGCATCGCCACCCTCTCTATGCGGAGCAATTTTCCTGATAGCAAAATCAAAACTGATGATTTGTGGCTGAACAGTATGGGCATTGCGTTTGCGATGGGGGCTATTGCGAAGGCAATGCCATCTAGCTCAAGACCCTCCGAAGACAAGGTTTTTCTTGCAGGTCTGCTGCACGATATTGGCTATATTGCGCTTGGCTACTTGGACGCCAAGGCCAGTGATGCTCTATATGATCAGTTGCAATTGCAAACCGACAGCTCAGTTCTTGAAATTGAACAAAATCTGCTCGTCATGACGCATTGTGAAATAGGTGCGCAGCTTGGACAACTCTGGGAACTGCCGGAAGAAATAATATCCGTAATACGTTATCACCACTCACCTAAGCTAGAGGAAGCTGCGAAAGGACAACCTTTAGTCAGAATGGTTAACGTTGCAGAAAAGATTCTCCCTGAATTTTGTATCTTCAAACACAGTAGAGACGCGGTCACTGATCAGGATTGGCTTGAGCTTGGCATCGATCCGGCCGACACCGATGAAATTCGTAATAACATTGCAGAAGTCTCAGCCCAAGCTTATGAGTTTGCCGGGTCTTTTTAAATCCAATAAATTAAATTAAACGCAATCAATACAGCCAGTGGCATTATTTGACAATTTTTCTTCACAATATGAAAGCCAATAATCAAATTGCGCTGCATATTTTTCTTTATATGTTGCGGATTGTTTAATAAGGTATTCGATAATTTTTACTTGTAAACAAAGTTCATTTTTTTCACTTCCATCTTTATGATATTCAACCCAGACAAACTCTTCGGGCAGTAATCCAGATTTTCTAATGGTATCTGTATATCCAAGCGCTTTGTAGAATTGATGAACGTCGTCAATACGATGAATTTTTTCATCACCCAAAGTGATGTAACCACTTTTTGTGTTTTGCGGCGAAGCAAGTGTATATTGAAAGCGATTTGAAATCATTTCATAAAGCCTTTAATAATAGATTAACGCTACAACGATTTATCAGGTCATTCACTTGGAACCTTTTACATTTAGCCTGTCAACTTTTCTTCTTTCCAAGCATTTTGATAAGCGGGCAGGCTCCTTCGCTGTGTTTGCCATCACAGCATTCAGACAACTTAGTAAGATTTCTCAACGACTCTTTAAGCATTTTGGCTTGGTCTTGTATTGTTGACACTCGTTTAGCGATGAGGGACTTCACTGATTTGCAATCATCTTTCTTGATGTATTCAAAAATTGATTCAATTTCCTTCAAGCTAAATCCATGGGACTGCGCGTTCCTTATTTGCTCCAAGCAAGCTATGTGCGACTCATCATATATACGGTAGCCTTTGTGTTTAGGTTTGGGTGGCTCAGCCAATAAACCGATTTGTTGGTAGTAACGTACAGTAGATACACTGACCTTGCAGCTTTTAGCCAACCCACCTATGGTTAGTTTTGTTTGGGTTAAACTGATTTCACCACTTTTCATCTGTTTCAATTACCCTTTCAATTGAATTTCTTAGTTTATAAAGAATAAAGGCTGAAGTAGGGTTCAGGCGCAACAATATTTTAATATTTAACAAAAAATTGTGAAAAAAGCTGCCAAGCCATTTCCGGAACCAACCAGTTGATTCACGCTAGTCATTTCGAGGAGCCCGCAAGACTCTATTTCTCGCCTGAAGCCTACTAAAGCGTAAAGCAAATTGACGACTATTGATATAGTTAAAAAGGACTAGACTGGTTCAAAAATACCTATCCAGAAATGGTGAGAAGTGCTTCATTTGCGGATTTTTCTAGGGTGTTTAAGTCGGACTGAGAATGTCACAAAAACGTCATGTTTTGCTCGGAAAACTTTGCTAGTGCAAGTAAACTAAAGTAAGTTGAGTTGCTAAGCTATCCATATGATACAGTGACCTATTGTTAAATAGTAAAATGGCTATATTGTTGGATATTACTTACCTTGCGCCTTACAATTTGCTTAATTTGAAAGGAAATTTAGATTATGAAAGACCAATATACACTCATTACCACCGCCATAACCAGTTTACTCGCGCTCGGTATCACCACCACGACAACATCTGTTTTTGCAGCCGATAATGAAAAATGCTTTGGAATTGCCAAGGCTGGCCAAAATGGCTGCAACAGTAATAAAGGCATCCATTCCTGCGCCGGGCAGGCAAAAGTTGATAACGACTCACACGATTTCATATCTGTTCCACAAGGGAGCTGCTTGAAGATAGGGGGCAAGCTTGACCCTACAGAGGACAAGGCTCAAGCTTCAGAAAAATATTAAAAGATAATTCCATGGTTCTTTGCGGGGTAGACGTATACCAGATTAAACATCTAGACTTTTGTCTTGGCTTTCAAAGATCGTATTTAAGTCTCTGCTTATCCCGCAGGGGGAAGGTGAAGGACATATGTTCTGCCCTATAGTTCAGGAAAGGTGAGCAATGCTCCAACGCCGGTTATGGTGGGCTTTTGTTCTCGTGTTGGCAGTTGGTTTTGCTGTGTCTGCACGCATCGTATCACTCGGCGACTCAGTGCAAGCTGTCAACCGTATGTTTATCGCCGAGAAACTCCCGCTTTCCCAGCTTATCGGAGAATTGCGAGGCGCCATTGCGGACGAAGAACGCTTGCTGTATGAAGATTATTCTTACACCGCAACCGCTGGTGCATTTCAGGCCCAACGTGAACAAAATAAAGCTCATCTCGATACTATCGTCAAGCAGTTGGAAAAGGACAAAGGTTCTCGTGAACAGATGTCCGAATTGCGTACACGCCTCCAAGAATTGGACCAACTATCGGATTCACTATCCACTACGCTTGCCAGCAAGGAACTTGCTCCCGAGAAAGTGAATTGGGATTTTGCTCGTGCAATTTTGGCACAGGTCAAACCCAAGGTCAGGCAGATCGAAAACACGCTTGCCAATATATCGTTATCAAACCAGCATGCAGTGGACAATCTGGGAGAAGATTCCGAGATCAGTGTATCTACTATGGAGCGGTGGGTCATCGGTTTCTCGATATTAATTATCGTCGTCGCCTTATTTGTTGCTTATTACGTTGTCTTTATCTTCCGCGCAGCTTTTTTTGACCCCGAAACTGGCTTGCCCAATCAACATAGCCTGCGCAATGAAATGAAAGCAGCAATCAAGCAGAAGCATTTGGGAACCGTGATGATGATTGTAGCTGATAGAGAGCGGGAGATCTTTGAGAGCATCGGCGCAGTTCAAACCGCGCGTTGGCTTGTCAAAATAGCAGCACGATTAAAAAGTGAAATTATCACAGGAGAAGAAAAACTTTACCGCTTCGGTAGCGATGCTTTTGTTTTGGTATGCAAATCCGGAAATTTGGTCGATGCGCAGCGGCGTGCCAACCAACTGCTTATTTCAGCCCAGCAACCTATTCACATCGAGGGGCATGAGCTGATTTCAACCTTGTCTATTGGGGCTGCACTTATTCAATATGCCGAAGATAACAGTGATTCTGCAAACATATCGGAAATACAAGTGCAGCAGGCAGCATCTGCCTGCAATAGGGTACGCAAAGCCGGGGGCAATGAATTTGCCATTTATGATGAAGCCATGGGAAATGCTGCTTCTAAAACTTTGCGTTTGTCTGCCGACTTGCAGCATGCGGTTGAAAACGGCGAACTGCGTTTGCATTACCAGCCCAAAGTTGACACAGAGACAGGCCGATTGCTTGGCATGGAGGCACTCGTCCGCTGGATCCATCCGGAGCGAGGTATGATCTCACCGGTTGAGTTCATCCCAGTTGCAGAAGATACTGGACTAATAGTAGCGATTGGGCGTTGGGTTTTGCGAGAAGCGTGCAGACAAAATGCGGAGTGGCAAAAAATTGGACTGCGCCCACTGCGAGTGGCTGTCAATCTCTCCGCAAGACAGTTCCGTTCCGGGAATTTACTGAATGAAATCGACACGGTGCTTATCGAAACCGGCTTGCCTGTCCATTCGCTGGAGCTGGAAATTACCGAAAGCATGGTGATGGATGACCCAGAAGAGGTTATAAAACTGTTGAGGGCAATTCACGACCGCGGCATTCACATCGCGCTTGATGATTTTGGCACCGGACACTCCTCGCTCGCCTACCTAAAACGATTCCCGATTGATTGTGTGAAAATCGACCGAGCCTTTATCAAGGACACCCCGGCGAATACTGACGATGTTGCGATTGCAAAAACAATTGTGGCTATGGCGCAAGCACTTAGTCTCTCTACGGTGGCTGAAGGCGTAGAAACTGCTGAACAACTTGAACTGATGAAATCCTTGGGCTGTAACCAGATTCAAGGATATTACTTCAGCCGACCATTACCCCCAGAAGATTTTCTGAGTTTCTACCGTACACATCTCTGAGCCAAACATTGGCTGCGGAATGATTGTTGATTTATTGTATTTGCTTCTATTGAGAATAGGTTGAAATCTTATTCAAAGATTGGAGCGAGTCTTGCCAACACTTCATCCATAATGAGCGGCGGTAGAGTGTCCACCTTGCGCGCATAGCGAGCACCAAGATCGAGTACGCGCGGCTGATCGCAACGTACAACCCCGGTTGTCTTGATGCCCGTAATGGGGACAGCGAACCCAATACGACGCGCAAAGTCGCCACCGCTCGTGATCGGGCAGATCACCGGCAACTTGGTTGCTTCGTTGAACTCGCTTGGAGATACGATCAGGACAGTGCGGCTTCCGCGCTGTTCTCGCCCTTCAGTTGGATCAAGTGAAACGAGGTAAATGTCGCCCCGATTCATATTAACTCACCTCCCACTGTGGGCGCATCTACCCATTCACGTTCTTCAGATGGTTGTTCCTGTGAGTAGTCAGAGGTGGCCAGCAACTCAGCAAGCGTGTAGCGCATCCGTGGCTTTGGATCAACCACCAATCGACCATCAGCAACGAGCACTCCTACAGTGGCCCCGACTTTTAAATTCAGTTGATCAAGGAATGCAGGTGGTACAGCTAACATAACCGAACCACCGACCTTGCGCAGATTTGTAGTGTGCATAACGAATCTCCAATAAATAATTGTTATATTAAAGTATAATTTAATATAACCGGGATAGCAAGCAACATAGCCATCAGAATATGAGTGGTGGCTTGAGACCGTAACATGTGGTAGATTTTCGATTGGAATAGGTGGCCGATTGGGAGTGTAATGTGCAAATGATGGATGAATCAAAAACAACTGCGGGCAGCTTGAAAAAGTCTAAAGAATTAGACCCTTATGAGGAAATAGTATTAATAGATTTTCTCGAAGAACATTGGGACGAGTGGGTTGATCACTGCCAACGGAGCGAAGTGAATCCAGAAAAAATATCTGCAAAGCTCAGTGGTGAGAAATAAGGAAAAATACAAGAAACAATGATATCCCCTGCTACGATTGTTTCCGACCGGAACAATAGAGCCGAATGGGTTTTCGGCCACAGGAAGAGTGCAATTTTTTTAACGGCGCACACCAACCGCAAAGCATCCATTTTTTAGAATATTAAAACCACTCGCATGCCTGCTCGTATTTATGAATTGTTATAAACACTCACCTCACCCGCTCTACTCATTCGTCAATAAATTGACTCCTTCGCTGTCGCGGGATAGTAGTTCCTTTGACTACGTCTCGGAACATTAGGAGATCCTGCGGATCATGAAAGTCGATTCGCTGCTTGATTAGAAAAGCCGCTCCGCGGCGTATTGAGTCGCTTCTCGACAGAAATCACAACCACAAATTCAAATCCAAAATCCAAATCAACATTTGCAACTGGGGTAAGGCAAAAAGCTTAAAAACTTACGGCAGGACCCTCAGTTATATTTTGATCATTTAAGATGGCTCTGTCCGAAAATAGTGTTGGTAAGAAAAAATCGGCTGGGAACGAGGGCAAAATGCGCTATAACAGTGGTAGATAAACATCCGTGATCATCTCTGACTCCTGTAATTGTGGCCCGACATTTACATAGTGAAAAAAGATTGGAAAATCTCGTAGAGTTTCACCGCTATTGGGGAACCAGACCCCGTAAAGATTTGCCGCTGCCGATACGTTTTCGCGTGACCCGAGATGACGCACAACAGCACAGCGTCCAGCGGGAATGAACTTGTTTACTACGCCTTGTGGATTGGGCGGAACTTCATGCTCTACGGATATGCAAAAGTCCACTCGATATTCTTCTGGTGGCGTAGTATGTGGGTCGTTGTAATATACTCCATAACTGCGATGCATGTCAGGTGATAAACGATTTTCAAGACGCCAAGCAATGATCTTTTGGACAGATTCATGCTCCAATGCTGGAGGGCCACAGTGTTCTAAGACCGCAACCTTGGTTTCTGGGAAATCGACGATTTGAACATCCATTTTTAATATCTCTAAGTTGGTAAATTATCCGACTGCCTATTGGGTCTGTAGAAAAAACGACTTCTTGATTGATCGTTCAATAAATGGCTGAAATGGTGGTAAGGGACGTTATCCAATAACTTTTCTTAGAAACTTGCGTGCCGTGGTCTTCCTTTTCTTAGCTCATTCGAGCCATCTGTGCCATGAGAGATACAAGGGCAAGTTCACGGTTGCGACTCCGTAATAGTAGTTCCTTTGCCCTTGGCACGGAACACATAGTACCTCCGTCGCCGTTGGCTCGGAGCAATAGTAGATCCTTCGGATCACAAGGAAAAAGCCGCTACGCGGCATAGGAGTCGATGCTCGACAAAATCACGTTCAAACTGGACGCTGATTCCATGGCAAACTCGACAGTAAAAAACAGATCTAGCGGGACGCTGAATACCCGTAGCAACCTCAAGAATTTGTACCAGAGAGCAACAATGAACCTGCTCCCGCGGTAATTTTCCGCACGCTTTTCAGCAACATGTAGTCCCCTTAGTGCTTGCTCAGCATCAATATACTGTTTAGTGATGGATTAGTTCATGTCCGTAAACCTAGAATTATAGCCAATTATTATATATAGTCGCTACAAGCAATAATATTATAATAGTCAATATGATACATATTTACATGACCCAGAACAGTGTGGATAAGTTTAAAAAAAAGGCAATCCTTTAATTTTGTCAGTTCTGATTAGCTAATTAAAATGGCTAATATTAGAAATAGTAATAGCCTGTACAAGTTAAATGAATCGGCTATAATATTTGCAACACATTTAGAAGGAGAATGACTATGAGGACATTTTCAGCTACAGATGCCAAAAATAATTTTGGATCTTTATTGGACGCTATCTCTTTTTCGCCTGTTCGTATTGAAAAGAACTCACAGCCAGTTGCGGTTGTTATTTCTGCACAAGACTTTATCGGCATGGAAAATGAGTATGTAATGAGCAAAGCTAAATCCAAATTATTTGCTGGCGACCAGATGGTAATCGAAACACTGACTCGTTATTCAAATGCTGAAATTAGCTCAATTGACGCAGCGAATATGTTAGAACTTAAATTTCACGGACAGTTGCTTGATTTGCTTGGTATGACAGACCTTCCGTTCCCATCTCTACCCAATGACCGAATAGATTTTATGGTTGAAGAAATATCTGGGGCTGCACTATGAAAAAAAAATTAGTGAAAGTTCGGCTCGTTATTCCTGATGCTGGAATTTTAATTTCACTGGCTCATGGCGACTTGCTCAACATTTTACTTGAGTTTGCTGATGACGTTTATATTCGCACCACGGATGTCGTTGCATTTGAGGTAACAAGAAGATCCGATTTGTTTGATGCTAATAGAATTGCCGAATTTTTTGCTAAAAACAAGGACAGAATAACTATTGAGTCAACCGGATATGAAGATATTATAAAGGCCGTAAAAGACAATCAGAGCATAAAATTACCACCGGATATTGGTGAAACTTCTATCTATGGATATGTAAATAACATCCGAAGAGAATTACCTGGAATTCCAACTCTTGTTTTATTTGAGGACAACTGGTTTGTAAAAAATGAGGAAGGCGTCAGGCCAACGATGGTTCACTTGGTTTCGATGGTTTCTTTCTTAACATACGCCGAGCAGGTCATCCCAAATTTTTCATGTAACGAGGCAATTGCGAAAATAACCAATACTCGCCCAAGCATTAACCTTGTGCGGATTGATTCGCCGGGGAAAAATTCAGCAATTGAAGAAGAAACTACGTGGAAGCCAACTTTTACTTAATTTCGTAACCGTTATTCCAGGCAACATAGAGGCATAAGTAATTTTCCAAGCCATGTATGGCTTTTGTCGTAGACCATGACTTTCTTGCCAGCCTGTTCATATCGTGCCGCATCCTGGCGAAAGTGTTGTTGATAGCAAATAATTGGTCATACACTTTTTAACCGTCCAACTTAACCTTTGTTTTCTTGCCACACAGCACCTGTTTTAACTCAGCATGAATTACAGGTGGGACTGCCATCTAGAAAATTCTAGTATTTACGGATGCGAACTAACTAATTTAAGATTGCATCTTTCAATATACTCGTCCCGTAATGAAAATTCTCGAATACATAGGTCTTGACACTTCCCGCGTAAAGGCCAACTACGGCAAGGTCGTTGAGGCCATTGCACGGGAGGATTTTCGTTCGGCACAGGTAAAGAAACTATCCAACCTCACCCACGGCAAATTTTACCGGGCGAAACTGGATGATGCCGACCGGCTGTTGTTTTCTCTGGTACGCCATGGCGATGAAGTATGCGCCCTAATACTGGAGGTAATCGCCAACCATGCATATGACAAGTCACGATTTCTACGCGGCACAGCCATAGATGAATCGAAGATTCCAGACATTGATGCATCCGATGCCATCAAGGAAGCGCAACCAATGCGTTACCTAAACCCGGAACACACCACCATACACCTGCTCGATAAACCCATTTCCTTCGATGACACGCAAGAAGCCATCTATCGACATACGCCACCGCTGATTATCGTAGGTAGTGCCGGTAGCGGCAA
>Ga0316223_1000982_pt1 | contig 29659 bp, 16 predicted proteins | sample TBH18009metaG_FD_206007 | JGI IMG/M metagenome (GOLD analysis project Ga0316223, IMG submission 206007) | Freshwater microbial communities from Trout Bog Lake, Wisconsin, USA - TBH18009 | ecosystem: Environmental > Aquatic > Freshwater > Lake > Hypolimnion/Profundal zone | place: USA: Wisconsin...
GGGTGTCGAACCGGATGCGAAGGTGGCGTGCGACGGCCAGGGGCCGGACCAACTCGACGCACTGGCGGGCCACGGCGGACAGGTCAAAGACCTCGGGCTTGAGCTTGGCCTCGCCGGAATCGAGCCGAGCCAATTCCAGGAGGGAATCGGCCAACCGGCGCATCTGCTGGGCGGCCAGGAGACAGGTTTCCACGGTCTCGCGGTATTCGGCGGCGGATCGTTCACGGGCGAGCGTCGTTTGAGCCTCGGAGATCAGGACCGCCAAGGGCGTCCGCAATTCGTGGGAGGCGTCCGCGACAAAGTCTTTTTGCTGGGCGAAGGCGGCCTCGAGGCGGGCGAAGGTGGAGTTGAGGACGCCCGCGAGGTGTCCGAGCTCATTTTCAGTTTCGGCGGTGTTGATGCGCTCGGAGAGGTTGCCGGCGGAGATGCGGCCGGCGGTGGCGCTGATCTCCGCGATGGGGCGGATGGCCCGGCCCGCCAGCCACCAGGAACCGGCCAGGCCGGCCAGGAGCACCGAGCCGCCGGCCAGCGACAACAGCCAGATGAAACGCATCATGGCCTTGAAGTGAGGTGCGAGGGAACAACCGGCCAGCAGACAATCGCCGAACTCGGTGAAATGCACGGCTTCGCGATAGGTGTCGCGCGTGCGATGCTGGGTTTGGCCATTGCTGGCGACCTCTCGCGGCCATCGCAGCCCAGGCGGGGCGTTGGTGGAACTTTTCAGGAGTTTGCCCCGGCTATACCAGACCGCGTTGTAGACCTGGTTGGTGGGGGTTTCGTCGAGGAGCGCCCGGAGTTCCGCCGAAACGGGAAACTCGCGAGGCGGCCCGCCGCCGGAAAAGGGAAAGTCCGGCCCATTCTCCCAGGGCCGAGGCCCTCCGGGCCGGTTGTTGGTCTCGGCACCCGGGCCAAAACCCCGGCCAGGGCGTTCGCCAAGGCCACGACCGGTGTCGGGGCGATCCTCGGGCCGATCTCCGGGACGGTCGCCGGACCGGTCGCCGGGCTGCGACCGGTTGCCAGGGCCTTTGCCCCGAGTGTCCCGGGAACCATCGCGGGGACCGAAGGCATCGTTGGTGCCCGGGTCGCGCCGGCGGCCATCGAAGCGATCCCCGCCCTTGGGTGGAGCGGGGTGAAGGGCGGCGGCCAGCACCGCGACCCGGCGGTCCAATTCGTCATCAATAAAACTCAGTTGGTGCAGGCGTTGGAGTTGGTACACGGTCACTCCGAAGCCGGCGAGCACGCTAGCCAGCAGGAAGGCGAGCCATAACTGCAACCGCCAGCGAAGGGATTTCGTGAACATGCGCGTCAGGATTCGATGCAGTAGCCCTGGCCGCGGCGAGTGGTGATCAGGTCGCGGCCCAGTTTCTTGCGGATGTTGGAAACGTGGACATCCACGAGATTGGAGAGGGAATCGTCACTTTCATCGAACAGGTGCTCGTAGAGGGCGGTGCGGGTGACCAGTTCGCCCCGATGGAGGGCGAGGTACTCGAGGATGGCGTATTCCCGGGCGGTGAGAGGCAGCAGTTCTCCGCCGCGCGTGACCAGGCGTGAGCGTGTGTCCACCACGACGTCGCCCAGCTCGATTTGTGAATGCCGCTGGCCGGCCGCGCGCCGGATGAGCGCGCGCAGGCGGGCCAGCAGTTCGGAAAGGTCGAAAGGCTTGACCAGGTAATCGTCCGCCCCGTCGTCCAGGCCCCGCACGCGGTCCTGCGTGGCGTCGCGCGCGGTCAGGATCAGCACCGGGGTCGGTTTGGTCTGGCGCAGGCGCTCCAGGACTTCCCAGCCGTTGAGCCCAGGCAACATGACATCCAGGACGAGCGCGTCATAGTCGTAGTTCTCGGCCTTGTACAGCCCATCATCGCCGGTGGCGGCGGTATCCACGGCGTACCCCTCCTCCCGCAGTGATTTGGCCAGGTTGTGCAGCAGCCGGGGCTCGTCTTCGATGACTAGTATTCTCATGACACCGAGAAAGCTTACCCCGCGCAAGATTAAGGGACCATTAAAGAATGCGGTGAAGTGAAGGAGGCTGGCAAGAGCACGACCGCCAGGTGGCGGAGGCCGCCAAGGTGTTTGCCAGAAAGTGCTCGTCGGGCACGGCGCAACCGGAACACCCCCGATCGCTGGCTTGGTCTTGCCAGAACTGGCGCAGTTTGGTCGGGAGCATGAGATGCTCGCATCGATAACCAGGGGCAGGGATGCACCTCGCTGGGCGGGTCGCTTTTGGCTTGCACGAACGCCGAACTGGCACAAGATAAGAGTGCATGAGCGGACCGGTGGCGGAGATCAGTAATGGCATGCTGGACTGGTACTGGCGGCACGGGGTCCAGCGGGCCGGGGAGCACGACTTGAGCGGAGCCTGGTTGGACCAACTCTACCAGGGACGCGACACCGCGTTGGCGATCGCCGAGGCGCGCCGCGCGGGGCGGCCTTGCCTGGCCCTTTGGGGGCCTTCGCAAAGCGGCAAATCCACGCTCCTCTCGCGGTACCTCGACACGCCCGCAAAATCCGACGCCGTCTCCGCTCTCCAATGGTCCGCCGAGGAACCGGTCGCCTTTGTTGGTCGGGGGGATAGTCCGAATTGCGTGCACCTCAATCCCTATAACCAACAGCGAGACGCCTCGGGGTGTGTGACCCGGTTTGTTTTGCGCCGTGAGGTTCCGGACCCGCGGCACCCGGTCGAGTTGAGACTCGCTTCCGAGGAACAGGTCCTCCAGGCCCTTGCCGCCGGGTATGTCATGGAGTGCGATACGCGGAAGGCCGACGCGAGAGAGACCTTTCTGGACGCCTCGCTGCTGGATAAGAAATTGGCGGAGCTGGGGAGCAGGTGTCGCGCGCGCGCCACGGCCCAGCGCGGGGTCCGCGAACGGCTGCAGACACTGCTCAATGTTCTCGATGATCTCATAGCGACCGACTGGCCGCGCTACCGCAACCTGCGGCCCGATTGGAAAGGCCTCCGCCCGCGGGTTGCTTCCGACCCGTTGCTGCGCGGGGACGCGGCGGCCCTGAGCGAGTTTTGCGCCTGGCTCTGCTGGGACAGCCAACCCGCGTTGACCGGGCTTTGGCAGAAACTGCTGGGCCAACGCGAGAAGATCCTCGCCCTCGCCGCCGGCCAGCCGGTGCGCTGCTCTTACGCCGCCGCCCGGCTGTTCCTCGACATTGACGCCTTCCGCAAGCTGGGGGCTGACACGCGGGCACCGGCGTCCGCCGAGGTGGATCCGGGTCTGGGGATCCCGGGCACCCCGCCCCGCTCCCCTGCCCTCCCTGAGGACGCCGCTTTGACGCCCGTTTCGAGCCTGGTCAGCTCCCTCGGCTATCTGGCCGACGAACGCTCGTTATGTCTCGGCGTCGGTCTCCCCAACCCGCTGCTGGCCAACCCGTCCGAATTTGGTCTGTGGCAGGGGCTGGTCTGGGAAATGACGCTCGCGGTGAACGCTGAACTCCTGCCTGAGGACTCACCGGCGAAGGAACTCCTGCAAACGGCCGACTTGCTCGATTTTCCGGGAGTGGCGCTGAGCTACCCCGGCGGGGTCCGTCTCAAGCCGGAGCAAATGTCCCCGGCCCAATTGCTGACCGAGGTCCTGAAGCGAGGCAAGACGGCCAGCATCGTGGTGACGCGTTCGCGCCAATTGGGAATCGACGGGTTCTCGCTGCTGACCCGCATCCAAGCGCCGCCGGCGCAGCCGACCCAACTGTTGACCGGTGTTCAGGCCTGGGTCCGTGCCCTGGGTCAAACCTGGCCCCCTCCCCCGGACACCCTGCCCATCAACCTGGTCCTCACCTTTGCCTCACGGCTCGTGAATGGCGTGGTTGACAGCGTCCAGCTCCAAAGGCCATCCACCGACTTCTCCCCGGTCTTCGAGTTTCTCAACAAGCTGGGCGATCTGGCCAATCCGCGCTGGGTCCGGTTTTTCACCACGACCTACCCGCGTTTTGACGAAGGCTGTATCCGCGGCGAGGCTGAACAGGTCGAGGCCGCAGCCCAACTGATCGCCGCCAGCGACGATTTCCGACGACACCTTGGCCCATGTCTCGATTCGCTCCGAGCGATGATCCGATCCGGAACTGCGGACGGTGACGGCGGCAACGACTATTTTCTGGCCGCACTGACCCACCAGGCGCGGCAAAGCCGGCTGCCGGCCTTGCTCGAGCGGCGGGAACAGGACGTGCGCCGACAATTGGCCGCGCTGGCCGCGGAGGCCCTGCCACCGGCGGCCGTCGGCGAGGCGCGCCGCGCCACCGAACTCGAGGCCTGGTCCCGCGCGATCGAGCAAGCCATCGCCGACGCGCGCGCGGAACACCCGGAAACCGACGCCGCGGCACGGGTCAGCCAGCGCCTGCGTGCTCTGCTGGACGTTGAACCGGAATCCCTCGAACCGGTTCCATTGGCGAGCCAGAGCCCCGACTGGCGTGGTTATGTCGAGCGACAGTTTTTGCGCTGGCGCGAGTTGGGCAAAGGCCGCGACGGTGATTGGGGCGACCTCGGCCTGGTCGACGCCGCCGCGGCCAGCCGGCATCTCGGTTATTTGGCCGAACACGCCCTGCTGCGCGGCAACCTGCACCGGTGGCTCCGAGAAAACCTCGGGCACCTCGCCAGCCATATCGAGGCCGCGCAGGCCCGCCGATTCCTGGCCGTCCGGATCTCTGAACTGGTCAGTTCCGGCGTCAACGGCCGCCCGCCCCATCGCGAGTTCGACGCGACTTCCCGCGCAACCGGCCATTCCGGACCAGCCAGTGCCCTGACCGGCAGCACGTCCGCCGACAGCATCCAACCGCGCCTCCGCCGTTACGCCGAGCGGGAACAGCTCGATCCTCGCGACCGCGAGGACCACCTCTCGCCTCACTACCTGGGGTTTCTGGCCCCCTTCCTGCGCCACCTCGAAACGGTAAAGGCCGCCCCTGTCGGCGCTCGCAAACCTCAACCGGGCGACGCCGAACTCGCCCAATGGGCGACGAGGTTCATTGCCGGAGCCACCTCGTGACCACGCCGCCGATCTGACCATGGAAGCACCCGACCCACTGTCTCAGAACCAACGCCAACCCGGGCAGAGCGTTGCGCCCTCGGATTTCTCGGCCCCGGAAGGCGCCCCGGCCTCCCAGCCCTCCGTGATCGACCTCTTTGCCGATACCGGCCATCATTTCGCGTTTGTGCCCCTGCCCGCCCACCAACTCCGCGCCAACCCGGACCTGGATCGACTCTGCCGCAACAACGACTTCCCCTGGTGTGAGGCGCGCGACACCAGCGGTCTGCCCCTGCGGTGGCTGCGCTACCAATTCGCTCAACGTGAAATCGACGGCACCCCCACGGACGAGAGCGGCATCCTCCTGGCGATCGAGACCAACCTGGGAAACTCCCAACGCGGCTGGGTCCTGCAGCCCGAGGAACCGGTCAACGCCACCGACGCCGCGAAATACTCGGCAGCCGACAAGGCCGCCACGCCCTATGTCTTTCCCGATGCGACACGGCAACCCGCCGGCGGGATCCAACGGCTCACCGTTTATCTCCCGGTCGTCTCCACCGCTCCCCGGGATTCCCTGGCCCTGTCGCGATCCATCAGCCTCGACCTCGAGATCCACTGGCTTGAGCCGGTGGGGAAAATGGTGGATGTGGACCTGATCGTGGACTTCGGCAACACCCGTTCAGTGGCATTGCTGCTGGCGCGCAGTCAATCCGCCCACGGGACCCTATCCGAGATCACCCAACCCGTTCGGTTCGGCTACCACCGCGAGGAGCCACAGTCATCCCCGCGCGAAACCGGCGACCCTGCCGCGATGATCGACTCATGGTTCGTGCTGCAAGAAACCACTTTCGCTAACCTCGAGCCGCTGGACCACAAGCTCCCGCCCCACCTGCCGCAACCAGTCGAGAACCTGCGTTGGGAAGAAACCTCCCTCGGTCTATGGCCGTTAAAGAAAAAAGGCGAGCGGGTCGTGGCCCGCACTCTGCGCCAGCCTCACCTGTTCGTGGATCTCTCTCCCGCAGTTCTGGGACCTCCCGCGGCCGACATCCTTGCCAACCTCGAACCCCGCGCCGGGGGCAACCATTTACTCAGCTCACCCAAACGATACCTGTGGGACCAGACGCCCGTCGGCGATCTCGGCCAGGCCGGTCTGACCTTCTGGACGATGAACGTCCAACGGTGGCATCCCAATTCCAAGAACGTCCAGGCTGGCAAGGCGCTCGAAAAACTCTCGGCCACGGTTCTTCGCTTCCTCGACCAGGATGGGGCCGATTGGGGCCTGGGTGAAGACGCCACGCAATGCCCTCCGCCCGAACGACCGGATGCGGCCGCGCGCCCGCCCGCGCGCCCGCACGAACCGGCCTATCCCCGCGCCGACGCCCTGACCTGGGCGGCCCTGGCCATCCTCGAAACCGGTTATCGACAGCTTCAATCGGCCGCCGGACGTCCCGCCGGACAGCCGTTCGTCCGCGCCCGATTGGCCTCAGTGATGGTCACCTTTCCACCGGGCTGGACCGCCCAGGAGTTGGAAGCCTACCGGCGCAAGTGGCAAAAAGCGTTGGATATTTTCGCGCTGACGCGCTTGCCCGACCGCCGTCTCATCACGGAGGGCGGCGACCGCCCCACGCTCAGCATGGAACTGGACGAAGCGGTGGCCGCCCAACTGCCGCTGATTTTCGATGAGATCCGGCGTCTGGGCGAGCGTGGGGAGAATTGGTTGGAACTGGTCGGCCGTGGTCAGGGCAACGAGGCCCGCGCCCGGGTCATGAACCTCGATGTCGGCGGCGGCACCACCGATGTGACCATCGTCGAGTACCAGGACCTGCGGCCCGGCGAGGGCGTGGATCTGGTCGCCACCGTGCTGTATCGCGACAGCAGCACGATCGCCGGCGATGGCCTGGTGCGGCAGATCATTGAATCAGTCCTCTTGCCGGCTTTGGGGCGGGAGCTGCCGGAGGCGGGACGCCGGGCCTTCGCCTCCTTGCTGGCCCGGCAAAAGGGCGAGGACCGTCCCCGCTGGAACCGCATCAATCGCCAAGTCTTCCTGCCCATCGTGCATCATTGGCTCTCGGCCGCGGCCTTGGAAGATCCACCGCCCGCGGTAGCCCCCCGCCAATTACGCGTCAACCTCCATCTCATCGAGGAATTCAACGCCCTCTGCGAACAGGCCGGCCTGCCCTCCCTCCTCCTGGATCCCGATCTCCCGTTCACCTGCCCGTTGGCACCAGTCGGCGCCTGTGTGCGGGAGATCTTCAGCGGCCTGTTCGGCTCGCTGGCCAAAGTGGTTGAGTCCTTCGATTGCGACCTGGTGTTGGTCAGCGGCAAGCCGTCCGAGTTGGCCGCCATGAAGACCTTGCTCCACGCCGAGTTGCCACTGCTGCCACAACGCATCCTGTTCACGAAAAACGCCGCCATCGGCGAATGGTACCCCCTCAGTGTGGAAGGACGAATTCATGATGCCAAGACCGTCACGGTGGCGGGCGCCGCGTTGTATCAGGCGATCAAGCGCGGCCTCATGGGCCCCGGCTGGCATATCTCGCGGCGCGTCTCGCCGCACCTGTTGACCCGCAACTATTGGGGCACGATGCCCCGCGGCGCCCAAACCCGATTTGGCACCCTCCTGCTCGAACCCGGCGAGGACCGCAGAGATTGCCGTTTGCAGATCGGCGACCGCCTGGGCCGCCGCATGTTGCCCGCCGACACGCGGCCCGAGCCGGTTTACCTGCTGCAATGGCGCGACCGCTCCCGGTACCGTGCGGGCGGTGACCCCGTCAACGCCCTGCTCAACGTCACCCTGGAACGGGTCGCCCCCGTCCCGGCGCCGGCCGATGGCTCCGAGCAGATCCCCCAGGCCGAGGCGCTGCGCCTGGCGTTGGTCGACGGGGTGTGGAACGGCCAGCGGGTCACGCTGGAGGACGTCCAACTTTCCCTCTGCACCTTGGAAACCGAAACCCACTGGCTGGATGCCGGCACCTTTCACGTGTCCTGGCCGGCGGAAGAGCCGCTCTCTGTCGTATGAATCCCCGGGACCTCCATCCCACCCCCAAACCGGACGCGGAAGCCTCGGGAACCGCCTCCGCTCCTGCTTCCACCAATCCGGCGGAGGCCGGTCAGGCCCAAACCCTGCGAGCGTTGGCCGAGGCCGTCAAACTCGGGGCGGAGGCGAATGAGTCGCGAGCGCGGCAACTCCGCGAACTCGAGTATGTGGCTGAATGGCTCCAGCGGGGACTGACCGCGGAAGCGGGCCGGCTTGAACCAGCGGCGGGCGAACCCCGCACGCCAGGCATGGTCTCCGAGAATACGCCCCTCGAGCCTCGGCGCCTCGAGGCCGCCCGTCTGGCGAAACTGGAAACGCGCGCCGAATCGCTGGAGCAGGAAAACCACCGTCTGCGCGCGAGCCTGAATCGGTTCGAGTCCTGCTGGTGGCCCAAGGCGCTGGCGGGAGATGCCTGGCGCCCCTGGCGCGATCACCTCCTCGAGCGCGCCGTTTCCGATGCGGCGTCCGACCTGTTGCTGGCCCGGCTGCACCTTGCCGCGGCCTGGGAGCGCACCGGCCGGCCACTGCCGCTCGAACTCGCTCGTGATATTGGCCGATCCGTCTATGAGGCCGGCGGCGATGAGGCCGAGAGACTGGCCCAGGCACTTACCCAGGCGGCCTCAGGCCGGTTTGAGATCCGCACCGTCCGCGTCGGTGATCGAGTTGATAACAAGTTCATGAAACCGGCCGTTAGCGCCCTCGTCGATGTTCACAGCGTCGCGAGTTGGGCGGTGCGCGATCCAAACGGCCTTTGGCAATTCCCGGCGGAGGTCAGTTAGCCCGCCTATGCCGCTGGAACCCGTCAGCCACGGCCTGCTGGCCCGGGCCCCGGAATACGAGCCCTTGCGGGCCTTCAGCCAGGGCGGCCGGTACTGGGACCGCGTCCCGCAGCAACTCATCCGCACGGGCGGCTTGGCCGAGTTCCTCCCGCCGGTCGAAACCGAGGAAGACGACCGGGGCAAATATGGCCGCTTTTTCCGCACTCCGGGGAAAGCTGACCCGGTGGGCCGCAGCCGGCCACTGGGCCGCCGAGGCATACCGCGCGACCAACTGCTCCGCCTCCGCCAGGCCCTTGAACAATTCAAACAGCAGGCCGGCCTCCCGGGCGTGCAGCCGCAAAATCGCGAGTTCATCGAACGGTTTCAATTGCCCGACCTCGGGTCACACCCTGAGCTTTACCGCCTGGCCGGACCGTGGTGGAACCGCCATTTGGAGATCCTCTGGGGCTGCGAACGGACTCGCGACTCCTCGCTGCCGGCCGCCGTGGCCGCGAGCAAACTCCGTGGAGACCCGTGGTATCACCTGCGCCGCCTCCTCACGGCCCTGCTGCTCCTGCTGCTCCTGCTGCTGCCACTCTGGTGGCTGGCCTCAAACTGGGACCGACTTCGCAAAAGCCCGGAGCAGGCCACCGACCAACGTGCGACGGACAACACCAACGCAGCCAACAACCCAGCCTTAAGGAAATCGCCCGCCGCCAACCCGAAACCGAAAACCGCTCCCCGGCTCCCCCCCCCCCCCCGCCCCCCCGACCCCAAGGCTGCCGTCGCCTGCCAGATTGTTCTGGTCAACCAGAGCCAACCCGACGCGGATGGCAACGCCGAGGTCACCCTGGAAGTCCGCACCTCCACCAAACCTGTGCATCCCGTACCAGTAGAATCATGGCACGCCGACGAGTTGGACATCCCCTCCCAAGACCGCCTGCACTCGACCCTGAAAACCGGCGATCACACGGTCAAAGCCGTCATCCTCGACGACGACGGCAAGCCCGTCACGCTCTCCGCCGTCGTGACTGTGGTCTCCAGCAAGACCATCACCACGCCCGGCAAGGTCAGTGTGCGCAAGAAATAGTCGGCCTAGGCTCGATTCAGGGGGGATGCGGCTGGCAGCGTGGGTTTAGCTGAGTAACACCCCGCTGGAAGCGAGGTGTTAATGAGAGCCGGAGCCGGTCGACCACGGTGAGACACACCCTCGCTGCACTAACCCAAAAAGGGACTGGCGCCTGGGCGGAGATTGGTAAATGATGGCTCCGCAATGCAACCGGATGCCCTATGGCAACGATCATGACCAGTCGCGAACGGCTTCACGCCACTCTTAACCACACCCAACCCGACCGCGTGTGCGTCGATTTCGGCGCGACGTTCGTCACCGGGATTCACGTCTCGGCGCTGGCCAAACTCCGGCGACGCGTTCTGGGTCAGCCGGATTACCGGGTGCGGGTGATCGAGCCCTACCAGATGCTCGGGGAGGTGGACGACGAATTGCGCGCGGCGCTGGGCATCGACGTCATCGGGGTGCTGCCCAGGACGTCGATATTCGGCACCGAGCAGAAGGACTGGAAGCCGTTCACGATGCCGGACGGCACTCCCTGCCTGGTGCCCGGCACGTTCAATGTCACACCCGCGCCCGACGGCGGGTGGCTCATGTACCCGGGAGGGGATACCACGGCGCCGGCCAGCGGCCACATGCCGGCGGGCGGTTATTTTTTCGACGCCATCGTCCGCCAGCCTCCGCTGGACGAGGAGAAGCTTGACCCAGCGGATAACCTGGAGGAATTCGGACTCCTATCTGAGGCCGACCTCGCCTACTTTCGGGAACAGAAAGCCTGGCTGGAACAGCGCGCGGAATGCGGCACGGCCCTGATCATCCCCGGCACCGCGTTGGGCGACATCGCGCTCGTGCCGGCACCGTTCCTGAAGCACCCCAAGGGCATTCGCGACATCACCGAGTGGTACATCTCGACCAAGACCCGGCGCGACTACGTGCTGCAGGTGTTCGAGCAGCAGTGCGAGTATGCGATCGCTAATCTGAACACGCTGATGGACCTGTTCGGCGACGTGCCCCAGATGGCACTCATCACCGGCACGGATTTCGGCACGCAGCGCGGGTTGTTCATCTCGGTCCAGGCCTACCGCGACCTCTACCGGCCGTTTCACCAGCGGATCAACGACCTGATTCACCGCCGATCGCACTGGAAGACCTTTATTCACTCGTGCGGTTCGGTATATCAACTGCTGCCGGATTTCATCGAGGCCGGTTTTGACGTGCTCAATCCGGTTCAATGCTCCGCCGCGGAGATGGACCCGATCCGCCTCAAGCGCGAGTTCGGCAAGGACCTGGTGTTTTGGGGTGGGGGTGTGGATACCCAGAAGACGATGGCGTTTGGCACACCGGCGGAAGTCTATGAGGAGGTACGCCGGCGGATTGCCCTCTTCAACCAGGATGGCGGGTTCGTCTTCAACGCCATCCATAACCTCCAAGGCAACACACCCGTGGAGAATATCGAGGCCATGTTCAAGGCCATAGGCGATAGCGGGCGATGATCCCCGGCGAAACCATGAGCGAAGCCTCTCGAACGGGACGCGAAGTCCAGACGCGCTGGAGCTACCTGCTGCCGATCTGCCTGGCGGCCACCCTCGGCGGCCTGCTGTTCGGCTATGACACGGGCGTGATCTCGGGGGCCATCGAGCCCTTGACCGCCCGATTCGGACTGACCGACTTCATGAAAGGCTGGGCGTCGGGCTGCGTGCTCATCGGCTGCGCCGCCGGCGTCCTGTTGGTAGGCCCGATTTCCGATCGCTTCGGACGCAAGCCGGCGATGATGCTCGCGGCGCTCATGTTCCTACTCTCCGCCATCGGCACGGCGTTGCCGCCGGATATCGGGATATTCATCGTCTTCCGCTTCCTGGGGGGCGTCGGGATCGGTATCGCCTCGATTTCCACCCCCATGTACATCGCCGAGATCACCCCGGCGGGCTTGCGCGGCCGCCTGGTCGCGGTAAACCAGATCGCCATCGTCGGCGGCATCGCAGCGACCTCCTTCATCAATTACGCGATCGCCCATTCGCAGGGCGATCCCGGCCAGCCAGCCACGCAGGCCTGGCTGACCCAGACCGGCTGGCGCTGGATGTTCGGCAGCGGCATCGCCCCGGCAGTGCTCTTCGCCCTGGTTCTGCTGCCCATCCCGGAGAGCCCGCGCTGGTTAATCGAACAACATCGCGATGACCAGGCCAAGACGATCCTGGCCAAGGTCGCGGGCGGCGCATTCGCCGATGCGGAATTGGACAGCATCCGTGCGGCGTTGGCGCGGGAGAAAGGCACCTGGGCCGAACTCTTTTCCCCCGCCCTTCGCCGGCCGCTGGTCCTGGGGATCTCGCTGGCGGTTTTGCAACAGGTCACCGGCATCAATGTCTTCCTCTATTTTGGCGCCACTATTTTCAAGGACCTCAGCGCTTCGACCGGTGTTGATGCCGGGCTGTTGGAACAAATCATCATTAACGGCGCCGGGGTTCTGTTTACGCTGATCGCTATCGCGGCGGTGGATCACTGGGGACGCAAGCCGCTGATGCTGGTGGGCGCGACCGGCATGGGCCTGAGCCTGGTCATGATGGGGCTGCTGGCCCAACGGATGGCCGACCCCGGCGGCGTGGGCCACACCATGCTCTGGTGTATTCTCCTCTACATCGGCTGTTTCGGCCTCTCCGTCGGCCCGGTCACTTGGGTCATCCTGGCCGAAATCTACCCCACGGCGATCCGCGGACGGGCGCTGGGCCTGGCGACGTTCTTCCTGTGGCTGGCGGATTACGCGGTGACACAAACCTTTCCCATCATGGACGCCAAGGATTCGTGGTTCGTGAAGAGCTTCAACCACGCGTTCCCCTTTTATCTCTATGCCGCGTGTTGTGTGCTCCTGGTCCTGTTAGTTTGGCGCTCGGTCCCCGAAACCAAGGGGCGGTCGCTGGAGGAAATCGAGCAATCGTGGCGCGCCAATTCCTGACCTATGACCGCACGCGAACGAATTCTGGCCGCCCTGAACCACCGCGAGACCGACCGCATTCCCATCGACCTGTCGGGTCACCGCTCTTCCGGCATCGCGGCGATGGCTTACGCGCGCCTGCGCCATTTCCTCGGGCTACCCGAGCGACCGATCCGAGTCTATGACCCGGTCCAGCAACTTGCCATCGTGGATGAAGACGTGCTTCAACTGTTTCACGCGGATGCGGTCGAACTGGGCCGGGGCTTCGCCCGAGAGGACCGAGACTGGGCCGAGTGGACGCTGCCGGACGGCACACCCTGCCTGATGCCGGTCTGGGCGCTGCCGGAACACGACCACGGCGATTGGGTGATCCGCTCGAAAAACACGGGCCGCATTATCGCGCGCATGCCGCAAGGCGTCTGGTATTTCGAGCAAGTCCATTTCCCCTTCCTGGAAGGGGAGGATCTGCCTCGGCTGGAAGACGCCTTCGCCGAGTGCATGTGGTCCGCCGTCGCCTCTCCGCCCGGCCCGTTGGTGGGCGGCCCGGATGGCCAGACCCTCCTGGCGGACGGGGCCCGCGAATTACGCCGTGCGACCGACCGCGCCATTATCGGGCTGTTCGGCGGCAACCTGCTCGAACTCGGCCAGTGTCTCTACCGCAACGACCAGTTCTTCATGCTCCTGGCCGGGGAACCCGAGCGGGCCCACCGATTTTTGGATGCGTTGATGGAGATTCACCTGCGCAAGCTGGACCGCTTCCTGTCGGCGGTGGCGGAGCATATAGACATCATCCTGTTTGGCGACGACCTGGGGATGCAATCGGGCCCGCAGGTTTCGCCGGGGATGTACCGGGAGTATTTTCAGCCGCGCGAGCGCCAGCAATGGCAAATGGTCAAGCAACGGGCGCCCCATTTGAAGATCATGCTCCACTGCTGCGGCGGCGTGCGCGAGCTTTTGCCCGACCTCATCGAGGCGGGTCTGGATGCCATCAACCCCGTACAAATCACCTGCCGGGGGATGGACGCCGCGGGGTTGAAGCGCGACTTCGGCGCGCGCCTGGTTTTTTGGGGTGGCGGTTGTGATACGCGCCGCATCCTGATCGAAGGCACTCCAGCGCAGGTGCGGGATCATGTGCGGCGGCAGGTGGAGATTTGGAGACCGGGCGGCGGCTTCGTGTTCCAGCAGGTTCACAACATCCTGGCCGACGTGCCGCCCGCGAACATCGTGGCGATGTACGAGGCAGCGGCCGAGCCGTAGCCCCTTGATCCCCGAGGCACGCTCCATCGGCTCGCCGCTCGATGGGATGGCCATTCCGTCACGCCACTGTGGTCACTTGGACCTGCTGCTGCTCACCTGCCCCCAAGTCCCCGTTGGGGAGCCCTTCACTCCCGGTACACTTCAAACTCGAAGATCGACGGCGCGGTTTCCTCCGGCGAACCGTTGACATCCAGAACTACCAACCGGACCTTTCGGGCCTGGACCTCGGGAAAGGAAACCGCCCAGTCATCCCGTCCCGCGCTGTTTCCGCTCACGACCTCGTCCCACTGGTCGCCATTCTGTGACTCAATTCGATAACGGGTAATGCGCTGACTGAACTGTGAAACGTGGACATTGTTGAACCGGGTCAGTTGGCCGAAGTCGAGTTCGAGCCACTCGCCGATAGCTTTGCCTTTCGCGGCGTTCCAGCGGGTGTCGAGTTTGCCGTCATTCGCCGCCGAGGCGGGGTATTTATCATCCCATTGACTGGAGGCGGTGGCCCCCTTGCCAAGGGCGAGATTGGGGGAGTCCGGTCCCTCGATGGGGCGGACGGCGAAATTGTCGAACATCGCGCAATTCCAACCGGTGCCGAGCGCCGCCATGCCCCGGCGGCACGCTGAGTCAAACACGGCGGCGAGCTCGACCTCGTCGAGGAGACCGGTGATGCGGGAGCCGACGAATTTGAGCTTCAGGTTATGCCACTCGCCAGCGCCGACGGGCACCCGCCCCTGGGCCAGGACATTGGTAAACCCGAACAATCGCCACTTGCCGTCGGCCGCGAGTTCGAGCCGGTAGCCCTTGGGAGGTTGGGTGTTCTGCAAAGAGGCCATGACCCGCCCCGCAATCATCACCGACCCGGAATCCTCGATGGAGGCGTCGGCGCTGACCTCGTAATTGCGCCATTGGGCCGAGCCCAGGAGGGTGTACGGTTCGGGCGTGGGATGGAAGTGCCAGTCAATTCCCGGGTGCGCCGCCGTCTGGCGCAGGCACCGACCGCCCCCGTCCGGACGCTTGGCAATTTCGAAGACTCCGCCCTGGTCAGAAAAATAGCGGGCGTATTTGCCGACCGAACTGGATTCAAAATCATCCGCGAAGGGCCACGGAAAGACCGAGTGATCCGGTGATATTGCCCTGCCCTTCCCCTGGCCGGTGGTCGTCGTCAGGGAGTAGATGGCACCCGGTTCGAGGGTGACGGTGAACCCGCCACCGATGCGCGCCAGCGCAGGCAGTCGTTCGAACTGCACGCGCTGGTTGCTGCGCCACACCTGCAGGGGTTTCTTGGACAAGCCCTCAGCAGCAATGAGGTTCAAGGTCTGCGGCGCTTTGGCATCGATGGTTTCGATGACCAGGCTATAGTCCCCCTCACGCTTCGGGCCGCGCAGCGTTACAAAACTCCCGCCGCCTTCCAGTAAACCGCAGGCACCGTCCACGTACCGCCAGCCGGGGTGGGCAAATTGGGTGGTGTGCGCCATCGCCCAGAGGGCCGGTTGGACCTCGTAATGGCCCGACCAAGGCTCCTTGGCCGTCATGGGCCCGGAATTGGGCAACGGCAGAATGTCATAGTAGGAGGTAATCAAGCTCCAGATGATGGTCTTGGTCATCTTGCCCTCGATATAGTTCCGGTTGAAGGCGCGGGCCAGGACGCCGGCTCCCTGCCAATCGCCACGCCACGGACCATCCTCACTCGCCCAGAGCGGCTTCCCCGTTTGCAGCGCCTCGGCGTTGGACTTGAAGTGAGGATAGTGAACACCGACGACTTGAACCGCGTTCATCAACTGCGCGTCGGCGAGCATTTCGTTGGCAATCTGCCACGGGTTTCCCTGGACCTCGTCGGCGGCGACGATTTCGGTCCGCTTGAAGCCCTCCCGATCGAGGGTCTCGCGCAGCCGCTTGATCCAAGTCGGGTCGTGCGGCGTCTCGTTCCAAATGCCGCAGTAGTCAATGTTCAGCCCGTGGTATTTTTTGGCCCCGCGAAGAAACGCGGCGATGAAATCGGCGTTGTCCTGGCTAAAGAACCGGGTCCGGTCATCCCCGGCGCCCCCGATCCAGCCGGGTGCGCCCCACTGGAGCACGTCAAGGCGGATATCCGGGTTGCGTTTCTTGGCCTCCCGCATCAGCCACCATTCGTAGCCCCGCTCAAAATAGTCGCGCTTCGGATCCTCATACTCCGCCCGCGTGCGAGCGTGGCTGGGCTCGGTCCCGTCCGTCGAGTTGACATCCCCACCAATCTCCACCTTGAGGTGCTGCAGGGAAGCGCCGAAGTACGGCTTGAACAAGAAGTCCAGGATGCGGCTGCGCTGCGCGTCCGGATAATCCATCAGCAAGCGCGAGGAAGCCCCCGCGCTCAAGGCGCCGAGGCCCTCAAACAACCGTCCCGGCGACCGTGGATCCAGGGTGATGACCGTCGCGGGGGATTCCGCCGCGCTAAGGGCCAGTCCGACCATCAGGCTGCTGAGGCCTGGAAGCAGGGTTTTCAGGAACCAATTCAAGCGATGCGTGCGCTTCATGATTATCATATCCGACCGGCCAAGGCTCTATGTGCGGCCTGGAAAGGGCAAGAATAAAGAGGCGCCGATCGGCCAGGGCGCCTTGACTTTCCGGCAGAACCTCCGCCTAATGCGTTTGGCATGACTATGAGCCCGATCCTCCTTCGCCCGAACCTGTTCCTCGCGCTGCTCTGGTTGGTCGGCGCCGCCTCGACGCCCGCTCGCCAGGCTGTCGGCGGGATCCCGGAGCCTGGAACCAATTGGGTGCGAACCCAATTTCGTGAGGTGGACACCCTCTTTGCCAATCCCGGCCAAGGCTGGATGAGTCAGCAGCGAAACCCCAAATCGTCCCCCCGCTTTCCGTGCTCGGTGGTGTATATCCGCTTCAACTGGGCTGATATCGAGCCGGAGCCCGGGAAGTACCATTGGGAGATCCTCGACGATGTCATTGCGGCCTGGAAGCCGCGCGGCGGCGCGGTGGCCTTTCGGGTGATGACCTGCAATGCCCACAGTGCGGGCTATTACACCTCGCCCAAATGGCTCTTCGACGCGGGTTGCAAAGGGTTCGAGTACCTGAGCGGCGGGGACGACCCGACCAGCGGCGGCAAGCGCATCCCGCGTCTCGAACCGGACTACGCCGATCCGCTCTACCTGGCGCGTCACGGCGAGTTCCTGGCGGCGTTGGGACAGCGCTATGACGGCAACTCCGCTGTCGAGTTTCTGGACATCGGTTCGTACGGGATTTGGGGCGAGTGGCACACGTCGCACCCAGCGTCGGTCGAAGTGCGCCAACAGATAGTGGACCTTTACCTGCGCGCCTTCCGGCAGACCCCGCTGGTGTTTATGTCCGACGATGCCGAGGTGCTCAACTACGCGCTGGCACACGGGACCGGCTTTCGGCGCGATGGGGTGGGTTCTCCCTGGCATGAGCAGAATTGGATCGGATCCAAGAAATACGCCCAGGTGCAGGGGATGGCCGATACCTGGCAGCGGGCGCCGGTGGTCTTCGAATGGTATGGGAATTACGACTATCTCCGATCCAAAGGCTGGTCGTTCGATGCGGCGGTAAAGTTCATGCTCAGCAATCACGTCGCCCTCATCAACGACAATGTGGGCCAGGTACCGCCCGAGGCCATGCCGCAACTCGAGAAGCTGGCCCGCCTGGCGGGCGCGCGCTTCGTCTTGCGCGAGTTGGGGCACGAGCAAACCGTAAAGCGCGGCGCGCCACTCCACCTGGAGATGAGGTGGGCCAATGTGGGGGTGGGCAAGCTCTATCATACCTATGTCCTCCGCGTTTTCCTCTTGGATACGCAAGGGCGGGTGGCCTTCACCGCGGATGCGAAGGCGGATCCGCGCCAGTGGCTGCCGGGGGAACACACCATGGTCGAGCCGTTCGATCTACCGGGGAGCCTGTCCATCGGGGAATATACCCTGGCGGTGGAGCTGGTGGACCCGACCGGCCAGCGGCACCCCTTCCGCCTGGCGATCGATCGGCCCGAACAGGAAGGCCGCTATGCCGTGGGCGAGACCACGATTAGCCTTGATTAGCTTGGATTAGGCTTGATCGGGCAGTGTGCTGGCGGGGTGGGTCTTCGTGAGGACCGTACGCGTGAGCTGGCAACCATGAAACCGGAGGACGATCGCGCCGTTGGTTGCACGTGCTGGTTCGGCCGGTTGGCCGGATGCGCCATCACTTGTCCGACCAAACCGCAAGCTGATTGCCGGCAGGATCAACGTATTCAAAGCGCCGTCCTCCGGGGAAGGGGAAGATATCCTTAACAATTCTGCCCCCCGCCTTGATCACTCGCGCCTTGGTCGTCTCAAGGTCAGACGAGAAAAGGACCACCAAGGGCGCCGGAGGGCGATGCGACGGGTCGGAATTAATACCGGAGCTGATTCCACTGCCTTGGGTGTCCACATAGTTTTCCCCCCAATCCTGGAAGGTCCATCCGAACACTTCGCTATAGAACGCCTTACTCGCTCCCAGGGCTGCGGCGGAGGGTGACGGGAACTCGACGTAATCGATGCGGTTTTCTTTTGGGTTGTTAGTCATAGATGGAGTTGCGGCCGGGCCGGACAATCAGCTCACCGATGGCGGCCCCTTCGCGGCTCCCGAATCACGGAGCGGCGTCGCAGGACCGCCATTCGGTGAAGCGGCTGGTTCGGCAATTCCTGTCCTTCGCCTAGCCAGTATGTGCAGTGATGCCAACATCAGAGAGGCTGCCCCGTAAAAAGATACCACTCGCGCCCAGCCATTCCAGTCTGCCGGGCAAAGGGTGGCGTGTGCGAAAAAATGCGCACGCCCAAAAACCGCCACCGCAGGTGCACAATACAAGAACAACGGAACATTTGTAAAGGAGTAAACCCATTCGGCATGCCATGCGCTCAGCAACCCGAGGCCAAGAACCAACTGCGGGATGAACACCAGCGCCATAAGGTAGCAAACAACAATCCGGCCTCTCCCGTCCCGAACTCTTGGACGACAGGATCGTCGTGGAACTAGCGCGCTCATGTCGAACGTTCCGGACCAGCGACCCCGCGCAGCTGGTGCCCGGCATGGAATGGAGCCCTGATCGTGCGGTTCGCTGCGTCCGGTTTGTTAGCGCAATAGATCATGCAACGAGAATAGAAACCATGGCAGGAGGAACGGCACTGTCACAGTGCCCGCTGCAGCAAGCAATACGATCAGGCATTGTCGGCTGGGTGGAAAAGATCGAATCCAACGGGTCGATAGCAGCACCAGGAGAACCACAGACGTCGCCGCAGCCAGAAGCAATATTCTCAGCCCATCAACAGCCCAAGCCACGGGGCCACTGCGAAGATGCAACGCCAACGGCAGCACCCCGAGCGCCCCGGAAGCCGCTACCGCAAATACTGCTGTCTGTTTAGGATTCATCAGGGCTTCGCGCGGCCTACGCTAACCCCGTGGTGAGTGGTGCCGTGCCGACGACTGCCGGAGGTCAATAGAAGCGCGAACCCGGCATCCACTCCAGCACGATAGTTAGGCCGACGTTGGCATCTCATATATTCTGGCGAGAGAATCTGACGCGCCACTTGCCGTCTCCCAGATAGCTCAATCTGATCTGACCGCTATCCAACAGTGTCGGGAGGCTCAAATCGGCTCGTCTCGCCTCAAAGGTCCGAGAAGCCCCATTTTCATCCCATACGATCTTAATCGCATCCGTGATGCGGACGCTCTCGGAGAACGTCACGCTTTTCTCGTTGAGGCGATTTGTGTCGTCCTGCACTGCAACTAGAACTCCAGGCTGGGCATTGCGCGGCAAGCCGGACAAATCCGTGACCGTGATTTCGTGGCCGCTGAGGTTGAAATATACGAAATCGACCTGCGGCATGACGGAGCAGCCTACAAAAAGAAAAACGGCCAATAGGAGTTCGAGCACGGATGGTTTCATGACGCGAGTCGGCCTAACGATCAGCATCAGCGGTGAGAGCCCGCCGCCACTGGCGCGCGAACCGCAGGCAGCGTGAACGGCTGGCTCGCACCCGCTGAATGCTGTTGTTAGCCGTCATTTTTCAACCTCACAATCTTCTCGGATGGCAGACCCCGCTGCGGCTTGCGGAGCGAGAAGGAAAGGACCGTATAGCCCACCTCCGTCTTAGCCGTGACGCTATACTCGATCAACGTGGGGGCGGCATTATGCGGATTGGTGAGAACATAATAGGAGCTCTGCACATCCGCCAACTCATCCAGATTGTGGTCCAGACGCAGGGCCTTGACGTGGTCCTCTCGCACATAAGTCCCCCTACCAACTCCACATTTTAGTAAGAGCATGTTGCGATAAATGGCGACGGAGCCGAAGCCGTAAGCAGACGTAAACCAGTGCTCGCTCGATTCCCGCCCCTGGGAATGCACCGTGACAACCAGGTCGTCGGACGGAAAACTGGAGCGCGAGTCCTTTTGCCTCTCGAACGTAAGAGAAATGCGGCCAACGGTGATCTTCTCTTTGTCACTGGAGGAGCGACCGAACTCGTGCCATCGGACACCGGCCAACGCCACCGCCGGGCCAAAGGCGAAAAGCATGAGAAGAAGCACGGCGCGCATACGATGACGGCTAACGCCGCGCATCAATGGCGCGCCGCCAATGACGCACCGCATGGAACAGGAACGTAATCGGCACGTCCATTGAATGCGCATTGTTCGCCGTCTTCATTGTCAGTAATGGTCGGGTTTGAAATGAGAGACCGTGCCGTGAGTTGTACATCGGGGCTCCTCGCCGACCCTGCCGACGATGTATGGAGCACCTGCCACAGGACAAGTCGGCATGCTCCTCAAATAAGCCACGATCGTTTCGACTGCGACAGGAGAGCCAGACGTGGCCCCGGTGTCCGTCGCCCACTGGTCTTTAGCTGCGGCTATGTTCATAAGTTTGCCAAAGCACGGCTGCGCCGAGCTTACCCGCATCCCGCGATACAGTTTGTAGCCACCTGCCGCGGCTAAAATTCCGACCAGTACCATGGCAGTACAGATTGCCCTCTTCATCGGCGAACGATTATTCAACGGACCCCCTGGAATACTGATCCGTAAAACTGCTTGCATCAATCTCATAGGCATAGCCTTGCTGGTCAAAAGCTTATAGCAGAAACGGCCCCCAAGTCAAACTATTAACAAATCATTAAAACTCGGGACGGCATCCCCCCCGAACCGAAGCTCGCTCAGAGAATCCATGGTCCGTATAATCCACCAGGTTAATTCATGACGCAATTCGTTCTCTGAGAGAACTTTGTGTGCGCTTCGGCACTTCTCCCTCAGCGAGCTGTGCCCTACCTCCACGTTCAAGCGGAGAGGGGGTGAGACCGATACACACCGACGTTCTGCGCGGACGCCGGTGAGCGTTACGGATGCGCCAAGCCGGCGGCAGGTCGGTCCACCCTCTGCAATGCTATGGAGGGCATCCGCTCCGGCCTGTCGCGGTTCCGAGCATAATGAAAGGGCGGGGCTGAAGCCCGAGTTTGGCGGGAAACACCGAGCTTGCGCCAGACGGGCAAATGCTATTGAGTAGTTACGATGAAACCGACAAAGATAACCGTGCCGGAAGCGTTGAAGGCGGATCTGCCCCATACGCCGTTCGGAAAGATCCTAAGCGCGACGCCGGTGGTGATGGCCGTGGTAGCGACCATGCTGGCGGGGTTGGCGTCCAGCGAGATGACGCGAGCGCAGTACGACCGGTCGTTAGGGGCACAGCAGCAATCCAAGGCCGGGGACCAATGGAGTTTCTTCCAAGCGAAGCGGTTGCGAGGGGCGATACAACGCAACACGGCGGACCTGCTGCAAACCATGGCGGAGGTCAACCCCTTGGATGCCGCCGTCCTGAGCCGGGCGGCCGAGCAACTTCAAGGCCAGGCGTCCCCGGCGGGCAGCACGGAAATCGGCAAGCAGTTGCTGGCGGCGATCCAGTCTTCCGGGGGCCAGCAGGCGCTGACTTACCTGCGGACGGGAGAGACGCCCGCCAGCCCAGCCGGGCTCAGCTTGGATCCGCCGATGCGAGCGGCCATCGAGGGGGTCGAGACTTCCATGCCGGATGCGGAGATGAAGGTGTTGATGGGCCAAGTGAGTCTGACCAACCTGGAGAGTTCTTTGAAAACGGCACGGGACCAGGCCCAGGCCTTCGACACGGCCACTAAACCGGTTAACCAGGCTATCGAGCAGATCGACGGTTTGCTGAATCGCGAAGCGGCGCTGCACCCAAGAGCGGCGGTGGGGGGCGGCTCGGGGCTGGCAGTGGGGCCCTCCTTGGTCCGGGATTTCACCGCGGCCCGCTTGCGTTATGCCGCGCTGCGTTACGAAATCGAGGCCCGCCTGAACCAGACGATAGCCAACCTCTATGAACTCCAGGTGCGCAAGAGCAACCTGTCCGCCGAGCAGCATCACCTGCGCAGCCAGCGCTTCTTCTTCGGCATGCTGGCCGCCCAGGCCGGTGTGATTATCTCCACCTTCGCCATGGCCGCCCGGAATCGGAACTTCCTGTGGTCCTTGGCTGCGGGAGCGGGCCTGATCGCCGTCGCGTTTGCCGTTTACGTTTACCTGTTCATCTGAGCATGAAAGCGCTGGTGCTTGAAGCCTACGGCAAACTGGCCTGTGAGGAGGTGCCCACGCCGGCCTGCGGGCCGGAGGACGTGTTGGTTGCGGTTAAGGCGTGCGGGATTTGCGGGAGCGACGTTCACGGCATGGACGGATCGACTGGGCGGCGGCGCCCCCCGATCATCATGGGCCACGAGGCGGCTGGCGTCATCGCCGAGGTTGGCACGGGCGTAAGGGGCTGGGCCGCGGGGGATCGGGTCACCTTCGATTCGACCGTTTATTGCGGCGTCTGCGAATTCTGCCGCCGAGGACAAGTCAACCTGTGCAACGCGCGGCGGGTCTTTGGGGTGTCGTGCGAGGATTATCGGCAGGCGGGGGCCTTCGCGGAATATGTCGCGGTGCCCCAACGAGTTCTGTACCGCCTGCCGGAAACTCTATGCTTTGAGCATGCCGCGCTGGTCGAACCGTTTACCATCGCCTTCCACGCCGTCGGGCGCTCCCCGGTCAAACTGAATGCCACCGCCGTGATCGTCGGCTGCGGCATGATCGGCCTGGCGTTGGTGCAAGCCGCGCGCTTGTCCGGGTTTGGACTCATTATTGCGGTGGACGTCGCGCCGGAGAAATTGGCGCTGGCGGGCAAATTGGGAGCGACGGACCTGGTGAACTCCACTGGCGGCCAAGCGCCGGAGGAAATCCTGAACCTCACCCAGGGCGTTGGGGCAGATCAGGCCTTCGAGGCGGTGGGACTGGGGGCGACGGTGGACCTGGCCATCCGTGCTGTGCGCAAAGGGGGTTCGGTAACCCTGGTCGGCAACGTGGCGCCGAAAGTGGAATTGCCGCTCCAAATCGTCGTGACCCGCGAACTCTCACTTTATGGGGCCTGTGCTTCGGCAGGGGAGTATGGAGCTTGCCTGGACATGATGACGCGTGGCGCCATCGACCCGCAGCCGTTATTGAGCGCGACGGCACCTCTGGCTGACGGGGCGGCATGGTTCGACCGCCTCTATCGCAAGGAACCCGGATTATTGAAAGTCGTGCTGAAACCGTAAGGCAAACAGCGATGGAATCCAAACTCTTCGACCTCACGGGCAAAGTCGCCATCGTCACTGGCGCCAGCCGCGGCTTGGGCCAGTACCTGGGTCGCGCCCTGGCCCGGGCCGGCGCCGACCTCGTCATCACCAGTCGGGATCCCGCCGATTTGAAACCGTTCCAGGCGGAAATAGAAGCGCTGGGCCGCCGAGTGCTGCCTTTGGCGCTGGACGTGCGGGATTACGAGAGCATCCAGAAAATGGCGAATGCCGCCGCGGACCACTACGGCAAACTCGACATCCTCGTCAACAATGCCGGCTGCAATATCCGCAAACCGGCCTTGGAGGTCTCGTGGGAGGACTGGAACACGGTGCTGGACACCAACCTGCGGGGCACATTTTTCGTGGCACAGGCGGTGGCTCGTCACATGATCCCCAGGCATTACGGGAGAATTATCAACGTCGGCTCGGTTACCTGCGTGGCCGGCTACGCGGGTCTCGCCCCCTATGGGGCCAGCCGTGGCGGGGTCAAGCAACTCACCATGAGCCTGGCCGACGATTGGGGTGTGCACGGCCTCACCGTCAATTGCCTGGCACCGGGTTGGTTCAAGACCGCGCAAAATGCGGTCATGTACGAAAACCAGGAATGGGTCGATTATATCTGTGACCGCATCCCGCTCAAGCGCCCGGGCCGGCCCGCCGACCTCGACGGCGCCGTGGTCTTTCTCGCCTCGGACGCCAGCGAATACGTCACCGCCCAGACCTTGCTGGTGGATGGCGGCATTTCGGGCGGGGCCACGCGCGCGCTGCCCAAGAAATAACGGAAAAGGGAACGCAGTCACTCACTGGCTCCGCGTCGTCACGGATACCTGGAACGCCTTACCGTCCCGATCCGAGAGGCGGATGGACCGAGCATGTGCCCACTGGCAGGCGACCTCCCCGGACGACCGGTCGGCGGCGCATAGGGCCATGCCTTGCGCAACCGATCGGCCGCGGGTGCCGTTCCATTTCATTCCCTCCCCTGCCGGCCTCAAGGGCTTGCGGCGCCGACTGATCTTTAATCATTGACATTGTGCCAGCGAGATTTTGCCCGTTGACAATTTAATGGGGCATGCCAGTTTATTCGTGCGATCAGATCTTATGGCGGTTATTTCCTGCCTTATAGTTCCTGGTTGGGAGTGGCCATGACCAATAGGGTTTGCTCTGCGGATAAACTTGGCGGTTGTTTTGTGGCTATGAATGACATTTGTGCCGGCCCGAAGGCTTGTTCGGTTTCTACGATCTTCACCTCCAGCCAGGGAGGACATCGGTGGTGGGCGGGTTGGGCCGTGTGCCTTGGGGTAATCCTGCTGGCGGGTCCCCACGCCTTCGCGGCGCCGGCCAATGATTACTTCACCAATGCGATTGTGCTCGGGGGCGGCTCCGGCTCCACCAATGGCAGCACCGTGGGGGCGACCAAGGAGACCGGGGAGCCGAGCATCGGCGGGAACGCGGGCGGGGCGTCCGTCTGGTTTCGCTGGGTGGCCCCTGCCAACGGGACCATGGTGTTCAGCACCGCCGGCAGTTCCTTCGATACGATGCTGGCAGTTTACACCGGTACCAATGTCAGCACGCTGACGTTGGTGGGCGCGAATGACGACATCGAATACCCCACCCTGCTGACCAGCGCGGTCACGTTCGCCGCGACGACCGGCACCGAATACCGCATCACAGTGGACGGCTATAGTGGGGGTTCCGGCAATTACCTCCTTGGCTGGGTTTACCCGGTGGTGCAAGAGACGGTGAATTCAACCCTGGTGACCAACTACACCGCGTTTGTTTATGACTCGGATGTGCTGTATGGCGGGACCACCAACCGCGACCGGTTGCGTATCGCCTCGAGTGTCGTGTCCAGCAATCTCTCGTCCCTCATGCACAATACGACCTACGTGTTGAGCTACCGGCTCATGGACACCAACAACCTGCCGCATCCGATTCTGGATTCGAGCGGGGTGACCAACGCGGCCTATACGTACAACATCACCAACACGATGCTCATCGGGGGGCTCAGCAATGTCGTGTACACGAACTTTGCGGGCCTCAAACCGGCAACACCGCTGAATCCGTACGATGCTTACTATGTGGAGCTGAAGATTAACCGGCTCGGGGCGTTCACGGGCGCGATGGGAAGAGGTTTGACGAATGTGTATCTCGAGTTCACGAACCTGACCAGCCCGGACCTCGCGCTCAACACCATTCCCTACCAGTTCGGTCCGGCTTCGTGGGTTCAAACCTACGCCATCCAGACCGCCCCAGGCCAAACCGCCTTTGCCGCCAGCACGTTCCTGGGCCTTTATCGTTACGATAACTTTAGCCTGGCGGCGCCCACGACGGACAACGTCACGGTCTACCTGAACTACGAGTTGCACAACGCGAGCAACGGCGCGCTGATCCCCCTCAAGAACAGCGTCACCAATTTCACCCATGCCGTCGCCAGTTTCACCCCGGGAACGGCTGCTCCGCCGACCCCCAACTCGATGGCCTACACCTTGGCCACCGACACCTTCCTGCTGGAGCCGGTAAGTCAGATCGATTCGGTCGATTTCAACTACTACGTGGTGGTCAACCTGTCGCTGGACAATGGGCTGGGGCCGCCCTACGTTCAGGGTAACTCTATTCAAGGCCCGGCGACGGAGTTGCTTCACTTCAATGGTAACGTGAACTTCGGCGGGATCGGCACGACGCTCAGCAGCCTGGGCGTGGCACCGCCGGCCAACGCGCCCAGTGGCGGCCTGATCCCGACGACACTCAGCTCGGCGGGCGGCTACGTGTCGGCGAAACCCGACCATACGTATGCCGGAGCCGGTCCGTTCAGTGTCAACCTCGACTCGCTGGGCAACGCCTACGTCACGGCTGGGAGCGTCATTCTCAACGCCCCGACGCCGGACAACGACAGCATTGCCCGAGTCCGGTTCCAGCGCGGCCCGGTGTTGCTTTCGACTGCCGGGGCGTCGGCCAACGTGACCACCACGCTGCCGGCCGGTTTCGGCTATCGTACGGGCGACATCAGCAACCCGGTCATCCAAGGGAAGCTGGCGTTCACCTCGGTCGCACTGACCCCCACGCTGGCCCCGGCGGCGGCGGTGATGACCTATGCGCCGGGAACGACGGTTTATGCCGCGGAGGAGAGCAAGCCGGCCTGGTTTGCCGCGGATCATATTAGCTGGACGGTCAATGCGGGGGCCTTCGATTTCCCCAGTACCACGGCGATTTATGTGAGGGCGAACGCTTTTGCCTATCTGCAATCGGTGTCGAACAACCTCGTGGACCCGCCCAACATGGGCGACAAGCGGTCCAATGACCGTTACTGGGAGTCCCTGACCGGTTTGGCGTCGAACCCGCTGATTCGCACGGACAGCGGCTCAAATGCCTTGCTTTCAACGACGTTCAATTTCACTTCGGGGAGTTTTCGCACGCACTTCCCCTATGACAGTTTGGTTCAATGGACGGGTCTGGGTGCGATGAAAGTGGTCAACGACCTGGTTCCCGCCAACAGCGGGAGCCTGCTCAACGGGGCCAGCCTGATTTCGGTCTCCTACTCACAAGGCTGTCCGGATTGCGGCCCTAGCGGCACTGCGTTAGCAACGCCTGTCCTCGCCATCACAAACGGCCTGTTCACCTTCACCCTGGATGGCGGGTTGGTCGCGGTCGGAACCAGTCCGGGCATCGATCTCCGGTGGGGTTATATTCCCTCGATCCCGGCCTTTGCGCAACAGGCCCTGCACTTCACGGACGGGGCGTTTCACATGCCGGGAGTGTTTCTCCGCGGAGATCAAAACACGCTGCCGGCAGTGCAGCGGCCGACGACCATCCTTTACACGGGGTTTGAGGCGTCGAACCTGGGTGCGGTCGAGCGCCCGCTCTCCGCCGGCTATAGCGCGGGCTTCGCGGACTACGCAGGGCTGAACTTTCGGTGCGTGGCGGACGGTGTGCATACCGCCATCAGCACCATTGCCGGCACTCCGGGAATCACCTGGTTGCTGGATGCGCCCTCGAAATATTACGCCCGCTATGCCGGCATCAGCGGCATCCACGAGGCGGTACCCGGCTCGTTCCCCTCAGCCCTGACGCTCTGGGGTTACCAGTTCACCTTCACCAGCTATGGCCTGTCTTATCTGGACAGCCAGAACAAGGACTCGGTGACCGATGGCGCCGTTTCCCTGCCGTATCCGGCCCAGTTTGTGCAGGGGTTCAACAACATGAACTTCTCCTGTCTGGGATCGCCTACGGGCGGCGATGTGCCGCCGGGTGAGCCGTTCAAGGTGATGGCCTACTGGCTGGCGGATTTCAAGACTCATTCCATCCAGTTCAAGACGGCCGACAGTTGTGCTCCCAACGATGGGGGCTACCTGGTATTGGGGATCGAGGCCTATGCCTCGCACATCCCCAAACCGCTTTATGGTCAAGTCGGCTTTTTCTCGAGCGGCGATCAAATTCCACCTGCCTTCGGGCTGGCGGATGTCACCTCGCGGCTCAAGGCTCCGAGCGTGGTAAAGATCGATGGGCCAAATAAAACCACCTACAGCTTCACGCCGGTGCAGGATGCGTATTACAATGTGTGGAGCAACTCGCCCGCGCTGCCCACTTCGGGCTGGATGAGCTTCTATGGAGACCTGAGTGTTCCCTTTTTCAAGGTCCTGCAGCTCCATTGGCAGACCAGTTGTCATACCAATGGGGTAGCTTCGACCAATGCCCCGATCTACCTCTCCGGTGGCTGGCCACGCCCTGGCAGCGGCAACCCCAACTATGGTTGGCTGGATGGATCGGGGCGAACGCCGTTTGAAACCAATATGTTTGATTACGCCAGTCAAGGTTGGCCCAAGGCGTCGGTGGACATCGCCACTTATCGCGAGGATCCCAATGACCAGAAGTGGCATCCCCGTGCCCAGCGGCTCTGGCTGGGGATTGTCGACTTCGACTACCCCCTTTCGTGGAACACGACGCTGCGGTCGTTCAAGTCCTGGCAAGAGGTGACGAACAACCTGTTGGTGGTCAGCATCCAGCATCAAATCAAGTACATGGACGCCAAGCACGCCGAGATTGATTTCGGCGCGCAATACGACGGTTTGCCGACCATCAGCATTGCCAACCTCGCGTTCAACGCCATCGATGAGGCCACGGGGGTTGGAGATGCCATCGCCAAGGCCGCGGCGCAGCCGATTGAAGACGTGCTCAGCGCCGGTCTCGACGAGATGGACCAGATGCTCAACGCGCAGATGAAACAGCTCATGGATGGGGTGTTCGACAAGACCGTGAACCCCGTGATCGACCAGTTCTACGCCCAACTCTCCAACGATTGGGCCAGCGCCTGGAGTTCGCTGCCGGTCAGCCAGCGTCAGCAATTTCTGTTGAGCGTATCGACCAACACTCTGTACTATTTTGTCGGCGGCGGCGGGGCGCAGGCGGCGACCACACTGACCAAGGCGCTAGGCGGTCTGGCCAACGGTGTGAACCAGGCCAACAACCTCATTGGCCGGGTGGAGGGCTACCTTCAGGATGCCACCAACGCGATCGAATCCGTAATCGGCGTATTGAGTTTGACCACGAACGGCGCGCCGCTCGGCTCGAATATCGTCGGATTGGTAAGCCAGCAGGGTGGGAGCCGGCCGGTGGTGCCGAAGTTGATCCAATCCCTGGTGGGCGACCTCGCGCCGCAGTTCATCGATGCGGTGATCGGCCCGACGGTTAGCAACCTGCTTTCGGACGTTGAGCCGGAGTTGGCGGAAATCACCAGCACCCTCCAGCAGACCGAAAGCGCCCTTTCCCTGGTCAGTTCGAACCTGGGTACGGCGGGCCAGTTTACGTTGGAGATGAGCAATATCCTGGCGAGTGCCAGCGGTGAGTTGAGCAACGTCTCTTACACCGTATCGCTGGCGGTGACCCAGTACTTCGGTCAGTTGGATTACAACATCGACAACCCGTTTACCCACATCAGTCCGGCGGACGTCAAGAGTTTCATTCGGCAGCACGTCGAGGATCAGTTTTTCGCGAGCGCCGCCGCCTCCCAGATTCAGACCAGCTTGCGCCAGCGCCTATACGACGTGGATGCCGCGATGAAAAC
>Ga0316223_1000990_pt1 | contig 29438 bp, 33 predicted proteins | sample TBH18009metaG_FD_206007 | JGI IMG/M metagenome (GOLD analysis project Ga0316223, IMG submission 206007) | Freshwater microbial communities from Trout Bog Lake, Wisconsin, USA - TBH18009 | ecosystem: Environmental > Aquatic > Freshwater > Lake > Hypolimnion/Profundal zone | place: USA: Wisconsin...
AAACCTTTATTAAAACAATGGAAAAATAAAAATTACTGTAAAGCTAAATCGCTACTATTGTGATACACTGTAAAGCAATATCAGTATTATCCTTCCCCTGTGTAAAGTTTTTTCAGTATAAGACAATAAAAAATACGAAATTCTAGTCTCATACTATTCCCATACAGTATCCATACCGTATCTATGCTTTATCCATACACCATCCATATAGTATCTATACAATAGACAGAGCCTGTCTTGTACTGTAAAAACAAAACCCCCAACAAATTGTTGAGGGTTTTGTGGTGTGGGGCGGGATCGAACCGCCGACACAAGGATTTTCAGTCCTTTGCTCTACCGACTGAGCTACCGCACCATCTGCTTCTTTACTTCGGTAAGCCGTAAAGGGCTGCAAATATAAGAGTCCAATCTAAAATGAAAAAATCAAATTCTGATCCCTCCATGAAATCCACGAAATAAACAGAGAGACCAGCGATCAAAACTCACAATTCTTTGGTGTTCTAGCAAAAGCAATCACATCTCTGATATTGGTCATTCCGGTTACGAATTGTACCATCCTTTCAAAACCCAATCCAAATCCGGCATGCGGAACCGTACCAAAACGACGGGTATCCAGGTACCAGCTCATGTCTTCGGTGGGAATATGCATGTCTTTCATACGTTGTTCTAATCTTTCCAGTCTTTCCTCACGCTGCGAACCACCAACGATCTCTCCAATACCGGGAGCCAGAATATCCATAGCGGCAACGGTCTTACCATCATCATTCATGCGCATATAAAATGCTTTGATGGCGGCCGGATATCCTGTAACGATCACCGGTTTCTTGAAATGCTTTTCTACCAGGTATCTTTCATGTTCACTTTGAAGATCGATACCCCATTGTACATCGTAAGTGAATTTTTTCTTTTTATAATGACTGCTCTCTAACAATATATTGATCGCATCAGTATACGTAATTCTTTCAAATGCATTCTTCAATACAAATTCTAGTTTTTCAACCAATCCTAATTCACTGCGTTTGTCTTGCGGTAATTGTTTTTCCTCTTCTGCTAAACGCTGTGCCAGGAATTCAATATCCTCTCTGTTATAATCCATCGCATATTGGATCAAGTACTTGATGAACTCTTCCGCCAGGTTCATATTGTCTTCAATATCATGAAAGGCCATTTCGGGTTCGATCATCCAGAACTCAGCCAGGTGGCGGGTTGTATTGGAATTCTCTGCACGGAATGTTGGACCGAATGTATAGATCTCACTAAATGCCATGGCACCTAATTCGCCTTCCAGTTGTCCGCTTACGGTAAGGTTGGTAGCCTTGCCAAAGAAGTCTTCTTTAAAATTAATAGAACCATCTTCATTCTTTGCAGCCGTTCCATCGATAGGTAATGTTGTTACGCGAAACATTTCACCGGCACCTTCCGCATCACTTGCTGTAATGATGGGCGTATGCAGGTACACAAAACCTTTTTCATTGAAGAATTTATGTATCGCAAATGCGAGGGAATGACGAATGCGAAATACAGAACCAAAAGTATTGGTACGAAAACGCAGATGCGCTTTTTCTCTTAAGAATTCCAGGCTATGTTTCTTGGGTTGCAATGGATATTTCTCTGCATCACTATCACCCAATATTTCCAGACTCTTTGCTTTTACTTCAATGCTTTGTCCTTTTCCCAGAGAGGCAACAACCAGACCATCCACTTTTACCGAAGCTCCTGTTGTAATGCGTTTCAAAATTGCATCATCAAACATACCCAATTCGAGCACCACCTGTAGATTGTTATTGGTACTGCCATCGTTCAATGCGATAAACTGGTTATTGCGAAAAGTACGCACCCAGCCCATCACTGTCACTTCTTGTCCCGTCTGCTCAGCCTGCAGCAATTGCTTGATCTTGGTTCTTTTGTTAAACATGGTTGCTTTTTAGAGCGGCAAAGATAAGTTAATGCTGTTGCCAAACATATTCTGGAACAGTGAATCAGGCCATATTTTGCGCAAAAATTTGTTTGTTTACAACAAATTGGTGTAACATTGCAGTGGAATCGGACTGATTTCGTCTTCAAGAAATCCCACAGACTCATCAGTTTTTCTCTTTTCCACAGCACAACCGATTTATTTTTCAATCTCTATCAGACTGTATTAAAACAATTAGACAAATTGAACCCTCTTTCACATAAATGATTATATGTACGATATTTCGCAATTAAATGACATGCTTGTTCCCGAGTTGTTGGACATAGCAGAAGAATTAAAAATAGCTAACGCAAAGAAATTAGATAAAAAAGACCTGATCTATAAAATAGTTGATATGCAAGCATCAAAAGCAAGCGAGGCTAAAGACGTTAAAAAGCCACGTACCCGCAAACCCATCACCGTTAAAGCTTCTACAGCTAATATTACAGAAGAAGCAGAAGTGATGCAGGAAGCACCACAGCATCCTGAAGCCGATAAAGCTGCAGCTGCCAAACACCGCGGCGGACGTAAACCTAAATCTGCTGAACCCGAAGCAATTGACGAAGCACAACTTAACCTTGGTCACCAAATATTAAAGGCCACAGAAGAAGCTCAGGACGCGAACGGAAATGAAGCAACTGCCGAAGAACCTTCGAATAATGAGAATGGAAATGAAAATGTGAACGGAACTGCTCAGGAGACAACACAACAACAACCACGTCAAAATCATCGCCGCGAACCCGCATTCAATATTGAATTTGATGGCGTGATCTCCGGTGAAGGTGTATTGGAAATGATGCCCGATGGGTATGGTTTCTTACGTTCTTCCGATTATAATTATTTGAGTTCTCCGGATGATGTATATGTTTCTCCTTCACAAATAAAATTATTCGGATTAAAAACAGGGGATACCGTATCGGGATATGTTCGACCTCCGAAAGAAGGCGAAAAATATTTTGCTTTATTGAAAGTGGATGCGATCAATGGTAAACGCCCCGATGAAGTGCGTGACCGTGTACCTTTCGATTATCTGACACCTTTATTTCCATTCGAGAAATTGAATTTATTTACTTCTCCTACTAATTACAGTACTCGTATCATCGATATTTTTACACCGATCGGTAAAGGGCAACGAGGATTGATCGTTGCGCAGCCGAAAGTAGGTAAAACGGTCTTATTGAAAGAAGTGGCCAATGCCATTGCTGCCAATCACCCCGAATGTTATTTGATGGTAGTGTTGGTGGATGAACGTCCGGAAGAAGTTACCGATATGGAACGCAGTGTAAAAGCGGAAGTGATCGCTTCTACATTTGATGAGCCTGCAGAAAAACACGTGAAGGTTTCTACCATTGCTTTACAAAAAGCAAAACGTTTGGTAGAGTGCGGACATGATGTAGTAATACTTTTAGATTCTATCACTCGTTTGGCACGTGCCCATAATACGGTTGCCCCTTCCAGCGGTAAAGTATTGAGTGGTGGTGTGGAAGCAAATGCCATGCAGAAACCAAAACAATTCTTTGGTGCTGCGAGAAAAATAGAATTTGGCGGATCATTGACAATCCTCGCAACTGCATTGATCGAAACAGGAAGTAAGATGGATGAAGTGATCTTTGAAGAATTCAAAGGAACCGGTAATATGGAGTTGGTGCTGGACAGAAGATTAGCGAACAGAAGAATATTCCCTGCTATCGATTTAGTTGGTTCTTCAACAAGACGTGATGACCTGTTGCTGTCGCCCGATGTATTGCAACGTATGAATATTCTGCGTCTGTACATCAATGACATGAATACGGAAGAAGCGATGAATGAATTACTGAAACGCATGCGCGGAACAAAAGACAATGAAGAGTTCTTATCAAGTATGAATCGGTAGGAGTTGTATGTGATAAGTTTTAAGTTATAAAAGAGCTGCTTCAATTTTGAAGCGGCTTTTTTATTTCACACAAAGAAACAAAGGATACAAAGTTCACCAAGTTATTTTAGGCATGTAATAAACCCTTTGTTGCTTTGTAACCTTAGCCGCGTTGTGTGAAACCTTATGCATACAGATCACCCGCTAAATATTTCATTCCCGAATCGCAGGCCACTGTAACCACAGTATGCCCGGGTCCTAATTGGTTACCAATTTCAATGGCCGCATAAATATTCAATCCGCTGGATGTGCCTGCAAATATTCCTTCTGTACTTGCCAATGCCCTTGCGGTTGCTCTTGCTTTTGTTTCTTCAATGGCGCGCACTTCATCATAAGAATCGGGTTTGAGTAAGGGAGGAATGATGCCGGTGCCGATCCCTTCTACACGATGGGATCCCTTGATGCCCGTAGATAATAATGGGGCAGATGCCGGTTCCAGTGCAATTAATTTTATTTGCGGATATGCTTTTTTCAATTCCTGCGATGCACCGCAAAACATACCACCGGTTCCAACGCCTGCACAAAAAACTGCTATGGGCTTATTTAATTGCTGAATGATCTCTTTACCCAAATTTGCATAACCCAATTCTGCATCTGCATTTAAAAACTGCCGTGTCCAGTAATATCCTTTCTCTTGGATCAGTTGCTGAACACGCGCATCCATTTTTGTAAAAAGAGAGGGTGTTATTTTTCCGCCCTCACTTTCAATGATCTCTATATCTGCCCCGAATAATTGAATGGTCTGTAATTTTTCTTTTGCAAAAGCGTCGGAGGAGATGGCTTTTAAATGATAGCCCTTTACAGCACAAACAAATGCCAAGGACGATCCGGTACTACCGCCAGTATATTCTACCAATGTGCCGCCGGGTTTGATATCGCCGCGACGTTCTGCTTCTTCCACAATGGATAATGCCATCCGGTCTTTATACGATCCGGTCGGATTAAAATATTCCAGCTTCACATATATATCCGCACAATTCGCAGGAACTATTTTAGATAGTTTCACCAATGGCGTATTGCCAATGGTTTGTAATGCATTAGCACTTGTGATGGGTGGCATCATCTAGTAAAGCATTTTTTTGATCATTATTTCAATAACCAGGTGTCGAATAATTTTAAGATCCTCTTGTATTCATCGGTCCAACTGCTGGGCTCTACAAAACCATGATCTTCTACCGGATAGATCGCGATCTCCCAATTGTCTTTACCCAGTTCAATGAGTCTTTGATTCAAACGAACCGCATCCTGAAAATTCACGTTTACATCCACCATACCGTGACAGATCAATAAATGATTTTTCAGTCCGCCTGCAAAATTGATAGGCGATGATCTTGCATAAGCGATACTATCATTAAAAGGCTCATTTAAAATGCTGGCAGTATAACCATGATTATAATGTGCCCAATCGGTAACAGGCCGCAATGCAGCACCCGCCTTGATGATATCAGGTGCAGTGAACATGGTCATTAATGTCATGAACCCACCATAGCTTCCACCATACATACCGATGCGAGCTGAATCAATACCCAATTCTTTTACCAAATATCTGGCAGCATCTACTTCATCATCCATATCTTTTCCACCCATGAAACGATAGATGCCTGTTCTCCAGTCTCTGCCATAACCACTGCTGGCGCGGTAGTCAATATCAATAACGGTATAACCTTTATCGGCCAGTAAATTATTGAACATGTATTCCCTGAAATACTGACTCCACCAATAATGCACATTCTGTAAATAACCTGCCCCATGTACAAAGATCACGGCAGCATTATTTTTTGTTCCGGGTTTGGGTTCATGCAATCTTGCATATACGGGCTGACCGTCTCTTGCTGTGAATGTGAAAATTTTATTTTCTCTCCAGGCATAGGATTTGAATTCATCACTCATTGCTTTATTGGTCACCTGTACCGGTTTTTTATTGGCAACATTTTCCTGCACGAATAATTCCCAAGGTTTGGTAATGAAGGAATAACGGTAGGCGATATTTTTTTCATCAGGTGAAACAGCTACTTCATAACCACCCGTCATGGAGGTTATCTTTTCTTTTCCTGTTCCGTCGATCTTTATCTTATACCAGTTTTGTTTGCCGGGGTGTTCTTCATTCGTCAATAAATAAAATGCCTGTTTTGATTTGCTCAGCACCACATCCTGCACTTCATATTTTCCTTGGGTGAGTTGAGTCTTAGTTCCTGTGCTGATATTATAGGTATAGAGATGAGAATAACCAGTTGCTTCACTTTGAAAATAGAAAACGGCATCATTGATCCATTTGATGCTAACCCCAAAACCACTGGTTCCCGGTCCGCCGATCCATGCATCATCATGCTGACGGTCCAGTAATTTCAGTTTGGCCGTTGCGGCATCGAGCTGCATGATCCATCTGTCTTTATAATCCTGCGAACGGATATCAGCAATAGCGGCGGTGCCGCTTTCATTCCAGAGAATATTGTTGATCATTACCGGACGGGCACTCGCTTTTTTGTTCGCATATTTCTGCGGATAATCTTTTGTATAATCGGGTTGATCGGTGATACCCGGAATAGAATCTGTAAGAATGGTCAATACGGTATCCCTTAATTTATCATACACATAGAATTCATATTTCCCTGCGGGTGCTCCTACTTTAGTTCTGTTGGGAATTTCGGAAGTGAAACCACTTTCAGTAACATAATCAGGAACAGCAGTGATCTTTGCATTAGTAGCTGCTGTAAATAAACGATAAGTCACAATTCTTCCATCCGGACTAACCTGCAAACCTTGTAATGTTTTGTCAGCAATATTGATGGTCTTTAAGGTATCCGCTTCTTTCACTGATTTTAAGAATGCATCACGCTGATCTTTCTTGCTTTTTCTGAGTTTAACTACATCCGAAGTGCGCAATTGGTTTTGTTGTAACCATTGTTCCTGTGGATTAGCAGCTGTTGCTGCAGGACCGGCAGCAGCACCCCCTCTTGCGCCACCGCCACCACCTCCGCCACGATTACCGCCAGCACCCCCTCCAAATGCAGCTGCAGCAGGGGCTTCGGCACCCTTGGCAAAATTGGTGAGCTGTTGCGTGAATCCTGTTTTACTGTTCCATGCATATAAATTCTGATTGCGACTAAAACTGATCCACTCATCTTTCATGATGAATTTAGGATTTGATTCCTGTTCTTCCGTTTGTGTGATGCGCGTAGTTTTGGCTGATTTGATATCCAATAAGAATAGGTCGCCTTTGTATGTATAAACGATCTGCGAATAGCTACTGTTATAAACACCGTTATTGATGGCACTCAATAATTGCGCTTCATTGTATTTTAATTTTACCGGCTCTTTACTGTTGAGTGAATAGATATAAAATGAATCAGAAACATTTTTATCGGGGTTCCAGTTAAAGAAAACGGACTTGCTGTCCCAACTCCATGAAATATTCGAAGGAGAAGTGCCGATCCATTTGGCATCTCTCATGATCTTCTCAACGGTTAATTGTTGTGCGGAAGCAGCAATGCCGGAGGCAATGCATAAAAGGAAAACTAATTTTCTCATGACGGGTTTATTTTGGTGCTATAAATCTATAGAAGCAATAGCAAAATACAATTTTGTTTTTATGAATGGGTGAAACGCAGGTATTTGGATAAATAATTATCTTTATGTATTGCATTTTCTCTCCCAACCTGATTTTATTTCAATCAAAGTCAAACTCATTATCGAACCAGTAAAAATGTTTTTATGCCTAAACTTGCACCAATCCTGTTGCTGCCGGATGAAGTTGTAATGAATAAAATTTATTTGATCCGTGGAATGAAAATAATGTTGGATAAAGACCTTGCAGAACTATATTAGGTAGAAACCAAAAGATTAAAAGAAACCGTTAGAAGAAACAGTAATAGATTTCCTGAAGACTTTATGTTTGAATTAAGTGAGGATGAATTCGAAAACTTGAGGTCGCAATTTGCGTCCTCAAGTTGGGGCGGCTTGCGCTATGCCCCAATGGCATTTACCGAACAGGGGCCGCCATGCTTTCGGGTGTATTAAATAGTAAGAGAGCCATTGCAGTAAATATTCAGATCATCAGAATCTTTAGCAGAATGCGTGAATTATTGTTAACAAATAAGGACATCTTGTTACAACTGGAAAAATTAGAGAATACACTTAATAAACATGATGAACAGATACAGCTAATCTTTAAATATCTCAAGAATCTCCTCAATCCGACTCAACCTTCAAGAAGAAAAATTGGGTTTAAAAGCGAAGATTGATGGATTAAGCAGCAACAACGGTTTTCCCGAAAGGCATCAAACAAAGTTCGATCAATTGAAAATGTTTTCGGCCGAAAGGAATACCGATGACGGTGATGCATAATAAAAAACCGAACACCAGATGCGAGATCGCCGCCACCAATCCACCGGTAAAGATCCAGATCAGATTACCGATGGTTTGCAGGCAACCGCCGCTGCTGTTCGTGTACACGATCTTACTGCCGAATGGCCAGAGAATGAAGGTGGCCAGTTTAAAACATTGCAGACCGAAAGGAATGCCGATGATGGTGATGCATAAAACAAAACCACCAAACACATATGCCATTGCAGAAATGAATCCGCCAAAGATTAACCAGATCAGATTGCCTATTAAATTCATAAATATTTTTTTGTTTCTCGCAGCGGCGCAAAGACGCAACGAGTATTTTATTTTTCACGCGGCGACGCAAAGGCGCAACGTTTGTTTAATCAACTGTCATTCTATGGTCTCAATGTCACTTGATGCTGCCCGGCTTTCATTCCGACGCAGGAGGAATCTGCCTAATGTTTTGAATTACAGCTCAACAGATCCCTCCTGCGTCGGGATGACAGTTAACGCATCACCTCTTCAAATATTATTCAATAAAGTTATAGCGCAAAACAGTATATCGCAAGCACTGCAGCATGGAAAATCTACCGCTTGTAAAAATCATTTGATCGCCCAATCGTAAACGGTGAGTATACTCATCCAGCCCATGGCAGCCACCACAAGCCAGCCCGAAAGCCGCATCCACATAGGATGCTTATAACCCTTCATTAATTTGCTGTTGTTTGCAGCAATTAAAATGATAGCCAGTGCGATCGGTAAAATAAAACCATTGGCAATGCCCGCGAATAATAATAATTGTTTAGGCTTTCCAATAAAAACAAAGATGCAGGTAGAAAGAATAATGAATATAGAAATGCAGAGTCTTTCGTATTTAATGAATAAAGGATGAAATGTTTTAAAGAAAGAAACAGATGTATATGCCGCACCCACCACAGAAGAGATCGCAGCACTCCATAATACCACACCAAAAATGCGCAGGCCAAAATTGCCGGCAGCAGTTTGAAAGACAGTTGCTGCAGGATTATTATTATCTAATACAACACCCTTGATCACAACACCCACCACCGCCAGAAATAAAACAAATCGCATGATGGTGGAAATGATGATACCGCTGATGGCGCTTTTATTGACCTCCTGCATACTTGCTTTTCCTTTGATGCCGGCATCCAGTAAACGATGTGCCCCGGAGAAAGTGATATACCCACCCACTGTTCCGCCAACAATGGTAACAATAGCAGCCGTAGATAGTTTTTCCGGTATCAGTGTATGATGAATGCTTTCGAGCAAGGGAGGATGCGCTGCATAGGCAATGAAAAGTGTAAGCATGATCTTTAGTGTTCCTAAGATCTTGGTGAATCCATCCAGCATTTTTCCGATCTCTCTTACCCAGAATAAGATCAATGCGATCACACAGCTTATAATGGCGCCCTTCTCGAAACTCATTCCGGTTAATACATTGATGCCCAGTCCGCATCCTGCGATATTGCCGATATTGAATGCAAAGCCACCCATCACCACCATGGCACATAAAAAATATCCTAGTCCGGGCAATAACTGATTGGACAGATCCTGTGCGCGCATTTCACTCATCGTTAAGATGCGCCAGGTATTTAATTGTGCACCGATATCCAACAACACCGAAACAATGATCACAAATCCAAAACTGGTCAGTAACTGTTGTGTGAAGACGGTGGTTTGTGTAAGAAAGCCAGGACCAATGGATGAATTGGCCATAAGAAAAGCAGCACCCAGACCGGCACCGCCAACACGTAAATGGAAATTCTTAAAAAGCCTTGATCTCAATATGATATTGTTTGAGAGTTTGATCAATTTTTTTAGCAAAAGCAACGGCATGCTTTCCATCGCCGTGAATGCAAACTGTTTCTGCAACAATATTAACGGGTTTACCCGATATGCTGGTCACCATTTGTTGCTGTATCATTTGTAAGACCTGCTTCACAGAAACTTCTTCATCTTCGATCAATGCATTCTCTTCTTTGCGGGAAGTTAAACTGCCATCATCCTGATAAGTGCGGTCTGCAAAGACCTCGCTCACTGTTTTTAAATTCAGTTTATTGGCTTCGCTGATGAGATGACTGCCGCTTAATCCGTAGAGAATTAAATTCTCATCGATATCTTTTATTGCTTGTGCTATGGTATATGCTGTTTCGGCATCTCTTGCTGCCATATTGTAGAGTGCGCCGTGTGGTTTTACATGATGTAAACTGATCTCATGTTGAATGCAGATCTTATATAAGGCAATGATCTGAGCGGAGACCAGACTGTACAATGTTTTTTGGGGCAGGATCATTTCTGTTCTCCCGAAATTTTCTCTGTCATCAAAACCAGGATGCGCACCAACAGCAACTTGATGCCGGAAGGCCAGTTCAACGGTTTGCTTCATGGTTTCCATGGTTCCTGCATGATAACCGCAGGCAATATTGGCGCTGCTGATAAAGGGCATTATCGCGGCGTCGTTGTTGAGACCTTCGCCCATATCGCAATTCAGATCAATCGATCGCATATTGCTGTTTGAATTTTAGTAAAGGAAAACTGATCGCATTTTGCAATTGCAGTAATTGTTGCTTTTGTTCGAACAAAAGATCTTCCGCCTCTTGTTGTTGAATGAGGCTGAATTGAATCTTTTCTCCCGCATTCATTTGTGCCATTGCGGGAATATCAGCAGAGATCACATGGGCGATCTTCGGATAACCACCCGTTGTTTGATGATCGGCCATCAAAATGATGAACTGGCCATCGGGCAATAATTGCAGGGTTCCCTTCGTGATGCCTGTTGAAATTAATTGCTGATCTTTTTGGAATGCTAAATTTTCTCCCTTCATTCTGTAGCCCATCCTGTCACTTTGATTGCTGATGGCGAAGCTGGAAGATCGCAATAATTCTTTTGCAGCTTCTGTCAGCCATTCATATTCCGAACCTGTTGTGATCCGTATAATATTGGAAGCCGGATAGAATTTTTTTAAGGAAGCCTTCCAGGGTAATATTTCACAGTCCTTATTTTTTAAGGCAGCGCAATATTTTTGAACCAAACGAAAATGGATCTCATCATGCTTCTTCAGATTCCTTCCTTCAAAGCCACCGGCAGCGGCTTTGCTGTTGGTACTAAAACTGCGCAGCCAGGGTTGCAGGTCGAATCCGCCATTAACGGCCAGATATGCCCGGGTGCCACTCAATGGTTTTTTGAATTGCAGTACACAATTCTTTTCGATGATGATGGGAGTATTTACAGGAACAAAAACATCATTGATCATTGCCAGAAGATCTGCTCCGCAAATGGCGATCAGGGATTGTTGTTTGAATAAAAAGACAGAAGCCGGAAAATGCATTTCGATCACAGCGTCATTAAGATCATTGCCCACCAGAAGATTGGCGGAAGCTGCGGCAACAGGATCCATCACACCGTTGGGATTGATCCCGAGATGCTGGCAGCCATATCTTCCGGGGTCCTGGATACTGTCTGCAATGCCTTGTTTGATGATCAGAATACTCAATCGCTTTGTTTATTTTATTTATCGGCCGGATTAAGAAATAGAACACTGATGACAACGGATTTGATAGCGCTATGCGGTATTTCTACGAAAATCTGTTTCATCTGTGCTATCCGTGTTCCATTTTTCTTTTCACTTCTTACCCTGAATTATATTTATTAAATTCCTTTATATCGATAGCTACAAATTTGATCTCATCACCGGCTTCCAACAGTACTGGTTCCTCCCTTTTTGGATCAAATAATTTCAGCGGTGTTTGTCCGATGATATTCCATCCCCCCGGCGAATCGAAAGGATAGATACCTGTTTGTTCTCCTGCAATACCCACGCTGCCCGCTGCTACATTTGTACGTGGCTGCAGCCTGCGTGGCGTTACAATTGTTTCGTCCACCGAACCCATATAAGCAAAGCCGGGCAAAAAACCGATCATGAATACACGGTATGTTTTATTGCTGTGTATTCCTACGATCTCCTCTACAGTCATGTTTTTTTCCTGTGACATTTCCCTCAGATCGAGCCCCAGTGAAAGGTCATAGCAAACAGGGATCTCAACCTTTCGATGTGATACCGGTTGATCAAGATCCATTATTGCCAGCAAGGCATCCAATTTATCTTTTATGAATCTATAAGCCGAAGGCTGTTCTTTTCGGATAGCCACCACATCATAAATGACCGTTACCGATGAATAGGCCGGAATGATGTCTTTGACGAATGGAATCTCTGCCAGTTTGAGCTGATGAAATAGGGCAATGCATTTTTGATTGATGGACGCAACGATGCTCTCGCCCAATTCAATGCAGAGTGCATGATCGCCAAGCGGAAGGATATGGTATCGAAGGGGGGGGTTCACATCCTCAAAGTACAATATTCTTCTTTCCTTTTATACAGGATAGAGATTTTTAAAATGAATAATTGTGTGGAAAGCTCTATTGCCGTATTTTTGCCGTCCAAATTTTTACGACTCCTTAGCTCAGCTGGTTAGAGCTACTGACTCTTAATCAGTAGGTCCAGGGTTCGAGTCCCTGAGGGGTCACTGAGACACTAATGAAACCCTTACCCAGTAAGGGTTTTGTTGTTTTTGAACCTCATTGGTAGCAAAAACGGTAGCTGGAAAAGGGATTTCACCCATTTTGTTCTTGTAGTTCTTCATGTAGTTTTTTCTTGTTCTCATTAACCTTTTCAATCACTCCTTTCATCACATTACGTTTATCAACCCTCAAGTATGTCTCTAAATCTCGTAAGTTTTTATGACCTGTTATTAATTGGATAATGTGATATTCAACACCAATATTTGCCAAGTAAGTTGCCAGTGTTCTTCTTCCAACATGACTACTCAAATACTTATATCTTGGTTTGAATTCCTTCACTGTCTTACCACCCTTGGTGAAAGTAGTTTGATGAGGTCTTTGTAAAAGTGGCATTTCCTTTCCAATCTCTTTTAAATACTCACCTAACTTTTGGTCGGAAATCAACTTTGAAAATCTGCCATTATACTTATCTAACAATTCTCCAAGTTGCTTAAACATTGGAATATAAGAAACACCCTTGGTCTTTTTATTATCAACGATGACCACATCTCCGTCTTTACGAATTTCAATGAACTCATTCAAGTCACTTACTCGTAATCCCGTGAGACATAAAACCATAAATTGGTCTCGGGCTTTTTCGTGTTTTGGATCGTTGGACAAATCTAAATTAAACAGTGCGTCCATCTCTTCTTCATCGAGTGCGATACCGACACCTCGTTCCCAAGTAACCGAATATTTAAATTTATTAAATGGGTTATAAGGAATGAAATCATTATCAAGTAGGATATTCAAAAACAATCTCAACATTTTCATATTGTTACTCACGGCATTTAATCTTCCTTTTTTTTCAACAGTAAAATAGGATTGGAGGTCGGGGACGAAATTCTTACTAATTACATCTTGACTTGTAACTTCAATTTTTTTGAGTTTAGCAAATTCTTCAAGTCTCACTAAAAAACTATTATACTGTTTAATAGTTGCCGCAGAATAAAGTCTTCCTTTGTTCAACTCCTTTCCACTTTTTCTATTCTCAATTATTTTCTTAATAATTGGTACAACTTTTATCACAGTTGTTTTCGGAAAGTAATCTTTCAACTCCTTATTTGAATTCAGATAGTTTATAAAGTCTTCTTTCTTTGGTAACACCTTTTTTACAGCAACGAACTCTGTGTAGAAATTTTCCACCTTGGATTTAAAACCATTCAAATAGGTTTCGGTTTGAGAATTTTCTTGTTTTCCCCTACCTGTTTTTATCCATCCGTCCTTCCACTCCTTGACATTTATCTTGGAGTTAGGAACTTTTATAACAACCCTTCCAACTCCCGTATAATTTATCGAACAGAAAATTGAACTATGAGTGCTGCCCGTATTTTTTACATAGAACGTTACCATGATGAAATTTTTATCTTGTTCTAATATGTTCCAAATCGGTATCGTATAACAATATTTTACGCCCGATACCCCGGTTAGGAATTCGACCTTGTTTGACATATTCACTGATCGTATTTTCACAAAGCCCGAGTTGTTTTGCTGCCTCGGTTCTTGATAATATTTTCGGTTGTCGAATGACCTTATCATCTATTATTTTTGATACCCTTTCTTCGATTATCTCACTCAATACGATTTTTAAATCATCCTTGGAGATGAGGTACATCGGATTTGTTTGAACATTGTACATTGTTTTAAAATTTAAATCTGGAAAATATTGTTTTAATCAACTTAGGACTGCTAGTTTTCAACCCTTTCCTTTCGTAAATTGGTCTTATTCAAGTACCACTCTTGAGATTTCAATGTGGGCATTTCACTATATACTTTCCCTTGTAATAACCTTCCGTTTTTCTTCTTATTCTTTCCTCCCCATTGTTTAAAGAAGAATTTCACAGATTGGATTTGACATTGGTCACGAATATTCAAAACCCATTTTTCCTCAATCGGTCTGGATTTAGATCCGGATTCTCCACCAACAATTACCCAGTCAATTCCAGTGAGGTTTAGGTTAGGTAATTCACCTAACAATGGTTCAACTGACAGGAATTTAATCTTTGCCCCCGTTGTTCTCAAGTAATCAATTCGGTCAACCACCCTTGAATCTTCAACCGAAACCCCCATCCAAATATTATCAGTCCAAATCAACTGGTCACTTATTTCTGCTAGTCTATCAGCCCTCTTGGTTAATACTTGGTAAGTGTGTTGAGGAGTTTCATTCATTGTTTTGAAAACTTGTTGGATAAATTCCAAGGGTATATCCTTATGAAATAAATCACTCATTGAGTTTACAAACACTACCCTTGGTTTTTTCCAGTGATAAGGAACTGCCAATTCCTTTTGGTGAGTTTTGACCTCAAATCCGTTTGAATACTTTTCCATGCCCATGGCACACAACCTCTTTGCCATAATTTCTGCGTAACAGTTCTTACAACCGGCAGAAATCTTATTACAACCGGTACATGGGTTCCATGTTGTTTCAGTCCATTCAATTGTTGATTTTGAAGGAACTCGTACGTAATTTTTAAATTGTAGTTCTTCCATAATATTTGATGTTCAGATTACGGCTGTCCCCCTCGTTATTTCTTTATCGGCAATAGCGCATTTAGTAATATCATTATTCCAGCATGTTTGGAATATGTGATTTTGGACAAAAAAAATATCGGAAGAACATTGTTCTCCATATACTTTAACTGTTCCGTCTATATTTAAAAAATCATAAGTCATACGTTTTTTTATAGTGTTTCCATAATTCAAGTGAAACAAATGAATTGATGAAATTTTCTTTATTCTGGTATTTCAATTCAACAACCCATTTCTTTGCTCCCTTTGATAAAATCATATCCACCTTTGTTCCATTTACAGCTTGACCACTTTTTGGTAGATAATCAAACCCTTCAAACATCTTTACATTTAGTTCTTCAAGTGTCATTCCTTCAATCCCAATATTCTTATTAAATGAACGGGATTTTGTTCCTTCATCGTCTATCCAATATGCTTTTATTAACTCGTATTTTATTCTTGTACCGGGATTTTTAGAATTAGTAAAGGTGAATTCAGGGTTCATATAACACATACTTCTTAATAAGCGGATTCTCAAATATTCGATATAATTCATTACATCTTTTGGTGAAAGCTTATTAGAAAATCCATTTTGGATTCCTAAAGGATTTGAATATACATTGAGCAATTTTTCTTGGTTGGATTTGAATTCATTTATCATTTCATTTCGTTCAGATTGGAGAACTCCCCAAGAGTAGTTACTGGGGTCTTTCATCCATTTTCCAATATCTGCCCGTTCCATCTTTTCAAATTTGGACAAATCCATAAACTTTAAGGATGGAACCATGGCAGTACTAATCTTGCTTGATTTATCGATCAGATTTAATATTGAATCTTCTTGTGGATTGTATCCATGATTATTGAAATCTATGTTTATTGAACTGCCCATATTTCAAAATTTAGGGCAAATGTAAAACAAATTTTTGAATATTCCAAACATGCTGGAATAATTTTATTTAATAAACTTTAAACCAATTCGGAAAAATCTAAAAGAAGTTGAAACTGGGCATTATTCAATAGAACATTCTAATGAGTATACCTCCCGGCAGGGAGGGGGGACTGCCGTAACGCCCCTTAACATACCCCCCGGGGTATTGTTTTTATAGGGTAACCGTTATTTGATAGAAGTTTTTCCGTTTGAAAACCCAGTTGAATATTTTAATAAGCTAAATGAGAAAAAAAATCCTGCCGGAAAATTTTAGAAAATTCAGACTTGCCCACTTGACTTATTCAAAAATTTAGTTTACCATTTAACTATCCTTATGTTATTTGTTGTGTAGATAACACGGACGGATATTAAGACATTGAATCCTCTCTGACGTAACTGACACAACCGGTGAAATCAGGGAGGTTTTTCATTTTAAAATGGCGAACGATAAAAGAAAAGGAATTTGGATCCCCATTGAAATCCTTGAAGATGAACAATTAGATTCAACAGATAAACTCTTGTTATCTGAAATATATTCTCTGTGTAAATTACCGGAAGGTTGTATCGCATCAGATAATCACTTTGCGAAAATTGTTGGAATTAAGAGACCTGCGGTTAATAAAAGAATAAACGATTTAAAAAAGTTGGGATACATTAATACATGTAATCAGTTCAAAGAAAAACTCTGCGTTGGAAGAATTATTACTAAGAGTAGTTCTCAAAAGAAACATACCATAGTTCCCAAGGAAGACAGGGGTAGTTCTCAGAAGATACAGGGGGTAGTTCCCACAGAAGATAAGGGTAGTTCCGTTGGGAACACAATTAATACATCTACTAATACAGAATTATTAATACAAGAAAAAATACATAATACTGGAGGAAATGCTGGAGGAATATCTATCTATCAATATGAACAACAAAAAAAATTAAGCAGCAATGATACTGGAATCAATAATAAAATTGATAGGTTAACAGAAATTAGAAATGAATGGAAAATCAAACTAAAAAAACTAGTCCAGTGTAATGTTAATGAAATTGATAATCAAGTTATTCTCAACTATCATCTGGAAGTAAAAGACCTAGTTGAAAAAATTGGCTGGGATAAGTTCTATCAACTTATGGTTTATTCCAGCAAAGCAGAATTGCCAGAAGTAATAAAGTCACTTCAACTTGAAAAGGAAGAAGCCAGTATCATTAAAATTGGAACTGATTTTTTTGATATTATGTACCAGTTAGATAAAACCTCAACTCACCGCAGGTGATATGATCCGGGTCACTGGATTCCAACCCATCCCCCCAATTCCGCTCACCCCCCTTCCCAATAAATCAAAATGTATTACCGGATCGGGGGAGTAGATATTGATTAAGTAATATTCTACCTCACCTAATATGACACTGGAGTATTACAGGAACCACTGGGATTAAATCTGGGGTCAATTATTCGTAAAAGGGTACAATTACCCCCCAAAGGACTATGTCCCCCAGATTGTCCCGGATTGGGTTTCACATATACAATCTGGGGAAGGTTTCGTTAAAATACAAAAGATAGGAGTTGAATTCACCAATTATTACAATTCAAACTGATATAAATCATCCTCCCAAAAATATACACTTTGCTAACTTTAACCTGTGCTGATATCAGCATAGGTTATCAAAATTTGTTCGTATGAAAAAGAACCCGTCAATAACTTTCGTTCATACCTCTACCCTTATCCCAAATAAGACAAAACTTGATATGTATCAAGTCCCCGAGAACTACGATTCAATTAAATTGAATATCATGGAACATGGGATAATTGAACCATTATTGGTAAACAAGGAAACTAATGTTGTTATTTCCGGGAATTTAAGACTTCAAATTGCGGGCGAACTTAATATCGAGAAAGTCCCTGTAATTTTTAAAGAGATAGAGAAAAAGGAAATGGATATAAAGTCAATTTCTACCAATCAGAATAGGATTAAATCTTATTTTGAAATTCTTAAAGAAATTGAATTTTTTGAAAACCACTATAAAGTAAAAAAGGGGGGAAGAACCGACCTTGACCCAAAACAAAAAGAAATTAAAGAGAAAAGAGATAAGTTTCTTAAATCAGTTACAAGAGATACGAGAGATAAAGTAAAAATGATTGACCAAATTGCTACAAAACTCTACGGGAAAGATTCAAAAAAGTATAAGCAAGTTTTTAATTCTTTGGATAGTAATAAAAAAACATTAAACGGACAATATCAACACTTAGTTGACTTATCCAAAAAGATACATAATGAATCAATTTTACCGGAGACTCACAATATCAATTCAAAATATACCAAGATTTATAATAAATCTTCGGAGGATATGTCCGAGGTTAAAGATGGTTCAGTAAATGCTATAATAACTAGTCCCCCATATTTTCAAATGAAAGACTATGGTACCGGTAAAGAACAATTGGGGATGGAATCTACTGTTGATAACTACTTAGATAATTTGATGATAATTTTCAAGGAGTGTAAAAGAGTTTTGAGAGATGATGGAAGTTTATTCGTTAATATAAATGATTGTGTAATTGATGGAAGATATCAGGCGGTTCCGCATAAATTTATTTTAAGGATGCTGGACATGGGTTGGATATTCAATGACGAATTATTATGGATTAAAAGTAACCCGACTTATTCTCATGGCAAACGAAGTGTAAGGGGGCATGAACCTATTTTTCATTTTGTCAAATCACCGGATTTTTATTACAATGTTTCTTGGTTAAAGGGTCTGACTGATACTGAGAATTCAATTTCCTACGGGACAAATAATGAAAATCCCAAGATGATTTCAAGGTTAGATTTTCGAGATGGCGTATTAAAAACCAATGTCGCCAATACTTCTGATTTAAGAAAAGAATCCATGAAGGAAAAGGGATTTTATCTTACCCATAACGCAACATTTCCAATAGATGTACCTACCATTTGTGCTTTATTGACAACAAAACAAGAAGACACAATCCTTGATTGTTTCTCTGGAACATCTGTGGTTGGGGAGTTTGCGAGGAAAAACGATAGATATTTTATTGGTTATGAATTTAAAGCCGAATTTTCATTAGCCTCAGAAGTGCGATTAATTAAAATACCTCCCCCTTGGTCTGCTGAAGCTTATTGGGCGATGAAAAAGGAGAATGATAAATAGAGTAACCAACCAGTTTAAATCTGGAAATAGATATTCAAAAAGTAATACAATTACACCGCAAGATGATTTCGTTCACCCAGACTGTCCCCAGTGGGTAAAGGATAAGATTATGTAACAGCAAAAATTTTAAGGGAATTACTGCTTCAATCTTTTTACTTCACATATACCAACATTAACTGATTGTCCGATTTCCATTTTTTCTAAAATCATAATTTCCAAATCGGAAATGGGTTCAACATCATCATCAATGTTTATTCTAATAAACTCATCAAGTGTAGATACACCACCTTCCACCTCAACTATTTTTTTTGAGTTAATTGTGGTTCTATTAATATCCTCAATATAATCAGTAATGTAATTTTTCTGTGTATCAACATTTGCCATGATGAATACTTTGATTTCAAAATAAAATTAAAACTATTATTTGAACTTGATAGTAATTAAAAAACTAGCAACTGCCAGTATTTTCTTGTCGTAATCTTTTTTATGATGATTTTTTAAAACCAGTTAAGTAATAAAAAAATAAATCCTTGATAGTAATATCAATATTCGGAATTCCACCGGTGACCGGTTCTTAAAACATTGTCTGGCAACACCACTAAGGAACTGTCCTCTTTATCAATCACAACCACATTTTACCAAATATTATTCTTGGAGTATTTATTTAAAAAGACATGATGAAGCAAAGTAAAATATCGATGATTCTTACCGAGGAACAAGTGAAGACCCTCATGGGTTCTGTAATAAACGAAACTAAAAACGAAAGACCATGAGTAACTATATTCTACCACAAGAAGACGAAGAGGTGCTTCTATATTTTCCGCCGGAAATTCGAAAAGAAAATGACTATGAAAAAAGTGACGCAAAATTCTTTGTACGAAGATTCCTTGAAAGAATAATTGTTCAACACAATGTCAAAGAAACCCAAAGTATAGGATTTGTATCTGACATAAGAACCATGGAGTTTTTGCTTGTTGATTTCATTGAAGAATACAAAAAGTACTGGGGGTTCAACATTCCTGACTTTGATAATGACATAGATGTTTCAGTGCCAGACAAAGTTTAGTTCACCGGGTTACTTCAGTCTGGTCATCTCCTTCCATTTTTGATTGCCAAACAAGTTGTGATATCTTCAGCAATTCTACTGAAGGTTCAAATTCAATGTTTTATCGTTTAGAGAAGTGTGCCAGTCAATTTTTGGATCACCACCGGTAAAAAGTGGTCTACAGTCCACAACTTCCTCCAAATTTTCAGAAGGTTAATTTTATCCTGAGTTTTGTAATTTTAAACACCTTAATCAACATGGATAAACTGACTAAAGAACAGAGAAGTAAAAACATGAGGGCGGTTAAATCCAAAAATTCTAAAATTGAGGTTTTACTGGCTAAATCTGTTTTTGCTGTCGGTCTTCGTTACAGAAAAAATGATATTAAGGTTTTTGGGAAACCTGATTTAACTTTCAAAAAATATAAAGTAGCTGTTTTTGTTGATAGTGAATTCTGGCACGGAAAAGACTGGCTAGTAAAAAAATTTGACCATAAGACTAATCAAGATTTTTGGTTTAAAAAGATTGAAAGGAACATTCAAAGAGATAAGGAAGTGAATGAAACCTTGTTAGCTGATGGTTGGAAAGTTTTAAGGTTTTGGGGGAAGGATATAACCCAAAATTTACGAGATTGCGTAAGAAAAATTGAACAAACGATAAATGAGGCAAAAAGAAAAAATAAGTATTAGTGGGTTTGATGACAAAAAGTTTCAAACAAAACAAATTGACCCAATTTCAGAAAAGAAATCTGTAATAACCCATTATCTACACAATATGGATAATGGTGTTTCAAAGCATTACAAAAAAAATGCTGTAAAATTTATAAAAGAATACGTGCAATTTCAAGAAGAAGATTACAATAATTTTCTTTTAGAAGAGGATGCCTTACAACAACTTCTATTTGAAGTAAATGATGTTCCATTCCCGACACCTAAAAATTATACTTTCAAATTCATTGATTTATTCGCAGGTATAGGCGGTTTCAGATTAGCACTCCAAAATCTTGGTGGTAAATGTGTATTCACATCAGAATGGGATAAAGAAGCACAAAAAACGTATAGAGCAAATTTTGGAGAAGTCCCATTTGGTGACATTACAAAAGAAGAAACAAAGAAATATATACCAAACGATTTTGATGTTTTGTGTGCGGGGTTTCCTTGTCAGGCGTTTTCAATTGCGGGTAAAAGAGGAGGGTTCGAAGATACAAGAGGAACCTTGTTTTTTGATGTTGCTGAAATAATCAAAAGGAAAAAGCCCAAAGCTATTTTTCTTGAAAATGTAAAAGGTTTACGAAATCATAATGGTGGTAAAACATTGGAAACAATCTTAAATGTTTTACGCAACGATTTGAATTATTTTGTTCCTGAACCACAAATAATAAACGCCAAAGATTTTGGTGTTCCTCAAAATAGAGAAAGAATTTATATTGTTGGTTTTAGAAAAGATTTGAAAATAAAAGAGTTTACTTATCCAACTCCATTAAATAAAAAAGTTTCATTCTCCCAAGTAAAGGAAAAAAAGGTTGTACCAACCAAATATTATCTTTCTAATCAATACCTCAAAACACTTCATAATCACAAATCTCGCCACGAGAGTAAAGGAAATGGTTTTGGATTTGAAATAATACCGGATGATGGAATTTCAAATGCTATTGTAGTAGGAGGAATGGGTAGAGAACGAAATTTAGTTATTGATAACAGAATTGTTGATTATACTCCAACAACACATATTAAGGGTGAAGTTAATCGTCAAGGTGTTAGAAAGATGACACCAAGAGAATGGGCACGATTACAAGGGTTCCCAGATAAGTTTTTAATCCCAGTTGCGGACGCTTCAGCATATAAACAATTCGGAAATTCTGTTGCTGTTCCAGCAATACAAGCAACTGCAAATAAGATTTTAGAAATAATAGTAGAAAAGTAATGAGCCAGTTAAATCAATTAGGAATAACACTTGGAATCAATAAAAAAGCAGACGTTCTTTTTGATAGTTTGTTTTCAAGTTTTTTAGATATTAAATATAAAAAACCTTCAGAATATATTTCGCAATATTGGGACGCCTTTCAAAAACATCCAGAAAATAATAGTAATCTAAACGGAAAAATTTTTGAATATATTTTAGCTACGCTTTGTGTTAGAGAGAATCTATTACCACTTTATTTGAGTGCAAAGGTTGCATTTGTTCCAAATGTCATCTATGACCTAATGTTTTATACTGCTGAACGGGGTCCAATTTGTATATCCGCAAAAACAAGTTTAAGAGAACGATATAAACAGGCAGACCTTGAGGCTATCGCATTAAAATATGTGCATCGTAAAGCGTTAAGTTATTTAGTTACACTTGAAGAAAACGAAGCAAGAAGTGTGAAATCCAAAATTAAAAGTGGAGATGTTATTGGACTTGACAATGTTGTTGTTGCTACTGGTAATGAATTTAATGAACTTATTGCCGAATTGAAGAGTTATCAATTTTCTGAACCCCCAACAGTTAAAGTGATTGAGAGTAATCAAATTATTACTAAAGAGAAAGTTTTAAAATTAGTAAAATATGAGTGACCAACAATTAGTAATGACTTTTGAGGCTCACACCATTCAACATCTTGGGGTTAAAATGTATTCAACAGTACCCCCTGCTTTGGCTGAGCTTATAGCGAATTCCTATGATGCTTGTGCAACTGAAGTTCGAATAAAATTATATAATGGAGAAGATAAAAAAGTAATCGTTGAAGACAATGGAATAGGAATGTCATTTGACCAAGTCAATAATTATTTTTTAAGAATTGGACGAAATAGAAGAGAGGAGAAACAAGAATCTCAATGCGGGAGAATCCCTACTGGTAAAAAGGGGTTAGGTAAATTAGCATTGTTTGGTATTGGAGATACAGTAAATATTATAACTTGTCAAGGTGGAGAAGCCGTTAGTTTTGTAATGGATTGGGAAGAAATTAATAATTGGGAAAGTGGAAAACCTTACACACCGAAATTCGATATTATTCCTACGGGTGAAATAAATAAAGGAACAACAATTACCCTTTCCAACTTAAAAAGAAAAACGGGATTTCCCATTCAGGAATACTCTGAAAGTTTAGCAAGGCTTTTTAATTTCAACGATGATTTTGTGGTTTATTTATCATTGAATGACGGAGAACCTATAAAAATTGATAATAAACTAAAATATAAAAATATTATTCCAGAATTTGAATGGGATATTGACGAAGTAAGAAAAATAAATGATAGACAGTATGCTGAAAAAGATTTAATAGTTGGAAAAATCGTTACAACAGAAAGACCATTAAATGCAAACTTAAGAGGTGTTACATTATTCGCTAATGGCAGGTTAGTTAATGCTCCTGAGTTTTTCGGAAAATCAGAATCCAGTCACTTTTATTCTTACGCTACAGGTTGGTTAAATATCGATTTTATTGATAACTGGGAGGAAGATGTTATTTCTACAAATCGCCAGTCGATAGATTGGGATAATCCATTGACAACAGAATTAAGAGAATATCTGGCAAGTTGTTTATTAATTATTGAAAGACAATGGAGAGAATTCCGAAAGGAAAAGAAGCAGGCAACAATTTCAAAGAAAACAAATATAAATGTAACGAATTGGGTAAATACGCTTTCAGGAAATGTGAAAGAGAATGTTGATACTCTTATAAATATTTTAGATAGTACTCCTGAAATATCGGAAGAGACTCAACAAAAATCGATGCAACTTTTATACAACTTGGTGCCGGAATATCCAAATCTTCATTGGAGACATATTCATCCCGAAATTCAAACTGTTTCAAGGAAATATTATGAAACAAATGATTTCTATACCGCATTTATTGAAGCTTTAAAGCGTTATGTTTCAGAAGTAAAAAACAAATCTGGTATTCATAACATGCTAGAGAGAAATCTAATGCAGGCGGTGTTTAATGGAAGACTTCTTGTAACAAAAAAATATTCTAAAACTGATGGACATCCGTTTGGTGCTCTTACAATTCAGAACATTGAAGAGGGACAAAAAATACTTTCGGAGGGAATTGTTGTAGGAGGAAGAAATCCATTGCAGCATGAGGAACATATTGAGCTTAGTGCAACAGGTCTTTTTTCGGAAAAAGATTGTCTTGATTTCTTGAGTTTATTATCTCATTTATTCAAAAGACTTGAAGATGCAGAAACTCCGTAAAATATTTAAACGAATTCTGATTCAATCTAACGATAAGTCTTCAATTAAATTTTGGTAATACAATTAGATATTTTGTTGGTATTGGTAAATCCCAACCATCAGGGAAAGAAACAGTAGTTAAATTCACTCCATATTCCTTCACAACCCCTACTTGATTTATACCTGCTAAAACAAGTTTTTGATATTGTTTGATTCCTTCTGTATCTCCAGTTGTTTCCGATTTAAAAACATCAAGTTTCTCGGTGTCAAATAGTACCTTATCTCCATTTTCTATTTTCATATTAGGCTTCTTCATTTGCCTCTTCAAATTTACATACTATACTAATAGTCCGTGGTCAAATAATCTACAAAATGTATCTTTGAAATATGGATATACGATTGAAAATTGGTAAAAGACTTCGTGAATTAAGAAATATAAAAGGGTTAAGTCAAGAGAAGTTCGCCCTAAAATGTGAACTTGACAGAACATATATAGCCAGTATAGAACAAGGTAAAAGAAATGTTTCGGTAGTGAATATTGAAAGAATTTCAAAAGCCTTGGGTATTTCTGTTACAATGTTTTTCAAATCCGACCTGTTCAAATAAACCTTAAAGAAAAGAAGCCTATTCAACTTATACCCCAAGACTCAACTTCGTTCAAATTTGAACGAAGTTTATCCAGCCAGTTTTGATACTTCACTGTTCTTAAACTATTGCCAAACAATTTTTGAATCATCACCCCGGAAAAAGTGGTCTTCAGTCCACCGGTAGGTTTTCCGGTTTTAACAAATAAAAGACGCCAATTCAACCCAAAATTTCCCGCCCAGAAACATCTGTTTTTGTGCTAAAAATGCGCTAAAACCCTTGTCATCACTGTCTTATACGCACTATTTAATATACTTCAGGCGTAGTTTTAGTCCCTAAAATGAAGAAAATGGGTAAAATCGTCTCATATCTCCGTTGCAGTACCTCTTACCAGTTGGAAGGTCATTCAATAGACAATCAAAGATTGAAGATTAAACAATATTGTGATCTGCACAATTTAGACCTCATTGAAGAAATCGTTGATGAAGGTGTAAGTGGCAAGACTTCAAAGAGAGATGGATATATTAAGTTGATGCAAATCGTTGACAATAATGGTTGTGATGGAGTGGTGGTGTATTCTTTGAGTCGCTTTTCAAGGAATACTATGGACACCCTATCAAGCATCGAACGTATGAACAAGAAAGGAATCACATTCCACAGTTTATCTGAGAGCATTGATACATCATCACCGAATGGAAGGTTTTTTCTTACGATCCTTTCTTCACTTTCACAACTAGAAAGAGAAATTACGAGCCAAAGGGTATCCGACGTTCTAAGTAGTCTACGAGTCTCTAATAAACCATATTCAAATGACGTATATGGTTATGATAAGTTGAATGGCAATTTGGTGAAGAACGAACCTGAACAAAAGATGATTAGGAAAATTCTGAAAATGAACAAGCTTGGTTACAGTCATACTGAAATCGCAAATCATCTAAACGACAAAGGATACAGAACCAAAAGAGGTGGCAAGAAATTTTATTATAGCACGGTTGAGTATATCGTTAAATCAAAACTCAATTAACATTGGATTTTAATTTGAACTACTAAGATTTTTATTTGTAGGCGATGTTGGGTGTAAACTTTTGTTTTTAATTGAATCACTCAATCGCTTTTCAATAATCGTTTTTCTTAACGAGTCGTTGAATCTTTTAATGAATGCTTGAAATGTATCCCTATATTCTTTTTCAGAAAGGGTTTTCCCTTCCCAAGTGTAAGTTTTCTTTGTTGTATCTGTTACAGGTTTGTTTTGTCCGCTACAAAATAGAAAAAGTCCCGAGAAACAAAGCGAAAGCAAAATATATTTCATATTACTTGATGTTATATAGTTTCAATTAAGACATTTTTAATTTCAGACCGAAATAAGTTTATCGATTTCGTGTATAACGTCTTCCCACGGTTTACTATTAAAATTTACCTTAAAAAATTTATACTCCTTAGTAGTAGAATTTTTAAACCAAATTCTAAAATAACTTTCTAAACGAGGTTCTTTAATTTTTACCCAATAGGAAAGCCTTATACATCCTAATGCGCTAATAATAAAAATTATATAGAAAAAAATACTGTCAATGACATCACCATTAAAATTGTAAAGGTTCGGGTGGTTAAATCCTATTTTAAAACATATCACAGTTATTACACCCAAAACAAATGCTTCCCATTTTCTTTTTTTATTTAAGTCATTAAATATGAGTTGATCTATATTATAGGCTTTTGTATCATCAAATATTTCAGCCTTACTAATTGAACTGATAGAAAATATTTCGGTTTTTGATTCGTGATTGGTTATACTCAGTTCCTCAGTGGTAAGGATTACCTCAAATCCATTATTATCATTACAAGAAGTAATCTTAAATCCATTGTACATATTTTATTGTTTATGCTGATGATTTACATTTTATACCAAGATCCAGCCCAGTATTTTCCAGCTTCTCCGTAGAAAATATGTTTGGAGTGTAAAATAAGTTGTCTACTCCCTCCCTTTTTAGTATGGGCAACTACGGTTACTTCGAAATTCTTCTCACCATAACTTCTCCAATTACCAATACAAGGTTCATCAACAAACTCATCATTAAACCAACTGCTGCTTATTTCAGCTACTGCCGAATAATCACTAAAAAGTAGAATATTTGATACATGCCCACTTATTAGAATGTGGTCTTTGTCAACAACTTCTTCTAGACTACCACTACCATTATCATCACTTCCTTTATTATTTGTTAATAGGTCGCTAAGTATAACTGGAACAAAAGTTTTTGAAATGTTCTTTGTAATATATCCTCTCCCATTACAATCACTACAAATTTCAACTGTGTGATTTACTAAAATTTCACGTTTATTTCGGCATACTGAACAATAATTATACGTTTTTTGAATATTTGTCCAATATTCACAATTCGAACATTTTTTGTATGAATTATGTTCAATTTTTTTATTGCCCCCACATTTTTTACATGAATATTTTATTGTTATAATATTATTTGAAGAATAGGAAAGGATGGAAACGTCTTGTGAAAAGATGCTTGTCTGATTAAAAAATATTAATAGAAAGAAAACAATTGATATTTTTTTCAAATCACTTTTAATAAATAAAGTCATGTTCATAGTTAAATAATTAGTGTTTCGTAGAAAAAAAATATTGCCTTGCTGCGTCATTTGATAAGACAAATAATATGAGAACAATTATTATAATTATCCAAAGACATCCTTTCGCACCCTCACCAAGAGTGTCTAATGTGGTATCTCCTTTTTTTCTAAAAAACAACCCTATAATAAATAGTAGTATTACTATGCCAATAAAAGTTCCCATTTAATTTAATGATGGTTTTAATTCAAATAATCGGGTTATCATTACAACAACCCGATTTAATTTCCCCCCGGAAATTATATTTCCGTCGCAAATTTCTAATCAACAACTCCGCCTTCCAAAAGGTCAACATAGAATGTTTACATTTCAGGTCAATATTTTTCCTAGCGTTATAGCAATGTGAAAAACATCAATTAACACATTCGGAATGTGTTTTATTTGTAGGAGGAAATTTGATGTTGAACTATTATTACTACTTTTAGTTTCATAATTCAATTCAGATGTTACTTAAAGAATTGAGGTATTGTATCTTTTTAACCCTTTTATGTATTAACCCTCTGTTTGGATTCTCCCAAATAAAGGTTGATAGCTTAACTAATCATTTACAGAATACCCATTATTACGGCGATTTAACAGGTAAGTATTTTTCTACCAAAATATTAACCCTTCCACAAGAATTAAATTGTTCCGAAGCCAACCATCATTATTTATGGTATAAGAACAAGTTGGTTGTTCAAGTGGATGGTTCCGGTAAATTATATGAAGTTTTACCGGGTCAACCGATGAAGAGAATTGACAAATCTTGTTATGAAGGTTATTGCTTTGGTTCTTTCAGCTTCGTTTATCAAGATACTATTTTCAGTTTAGGTGGATATGGGTTTTGGCAATTTAATGGGATGCTCAGGTATTATGATGACAAAAACGGCGAATGGTTTGTTGTAGCAACAAATAAAACTATTCCAATAAATCGCTTTGTCGAGGCTTCTTCAAAGGTTTATTATGATTTGGCTGATAAAAAAATATATGTTCTGTATATAACACCAAACCTATTATACCTTGATAGGTCAAATAACATTATTGATAAAACAATTTATACCCAATGTTTTGATTTGGTTTCAAAAAAATGGTGGGATGAACCCAAATCTTTCAATAGTAATCTTAAATCCAACTTAGAAGGTTTTGGCATCTTTCCAACTAAAAACGGTTTACTGATTCTTACGGATACTCTTGCTTTGTATGATTTCAAAAACAATCAACTAAAAAGAATTTTAAGTCCCAAAAGGGAAATGATTCATAATTCCACTACACAAAAGAATTTCCTGTTTTTTTCTCAGGATAGTATCATTAATTTCTACTCCCCCGAAACAGGGAAAATTGATAGTATCAAATTTGGTTCTAACGATTTAGAAAGTACAAATATTCCATTATACCTACCCATCAAACATAACATTATTGAGTTTGATGAGAAGACAATTATAATAATATCCCTTGCGCTATTATTGATATTAATAACTGTTTACTTTAGTATTAAGAATAAGAAACTGAAAAATCATAATGCTTTTATAACAAGTCATCCAATGTATAACGTCAAAAGAAAGTGTACTAATTGTTAGTTAGTGTTTCTCTGTTTTTAAATGTAATGATTTTTTTAGTTTTTATAGGATTTGGATTTTAAAATCAGGTTTGAAGTTTGTACTGCAGATAT